>MEHZ011333350.1_pt1 | contig 20469 bp, 16 predicted proteins | sample 897221 | NCBI WGS metagenome assembly MEHZ01 (sample SAMN05514161, study PRJNA337945) | marine metagenome | isolation source: marine surface water | place: Arctic Ocean | collected 2007-12-13
TAAAGATCTAAAAGGATATATTCTACACTTAGATCATTGCCATAAGACAGGTGCATACAGAGGTCATCTGTGTGGTAGTTGTAACCGTGGTATAGGTAGTCTAGGTGATGATAGTGAGGGTGTACAACGAGCATTAGACTATCTAAAGAAAGTAGAAAATAAAGAATGAAGAAGATAGAGCTAGAGGCAGACAACTTTGTTAAGACTAAGAGTAATAAGTTTAACACAGGGCTTAACAAAGAAGTGCAAAATCTAAACAGCTACATCTTAAACAACTTACTTGATTGTAGGGAAAAGGAGAGGGCTAGGGAGAGACTTATGGAAGCTAAGATGTGGGCTAGATTAGCAGCAGACAGACACGGAATAAAATAAGGGGGCTTCATTGCCCCCTCTCTCTTTGTTTATAACTGACCAGCTTCGTCATAGGCATCTTTGAGATGCTCACTATAACTTATAAATAGATCTAGCTCCGCAAAAGAGTAGTCTTCTATTTCACCACTCACACCAAACTTTTCTTTCAGTACTTTCTTAGCTTCTGATGTTATCTCTTTAGAGAACTTTGACTGTGCTTTATACACGGCTCTTAGCTTAACGTTATCGCCTGTAGTATAACCATTGTCCAACTTCTCACGTATCTGCTTCTTAGCACTACGTAGTACAGCCTTTAACATACCGCGTCTTTCGGGTAGGTCAGCTTTCATAAACTGCTCTGTCCTTAATAGTCTTTGTGTCTGACGTTCTAAGATAGGTGCTAACATACCATTGAACGCTCTATCATATGCAGGTAGTTTAGATCTCTCACTAGCAGTCCAAGCTTGCATCTCAGACATAGAGTATGCTTTCTCAGTAGCTGTACGACCTTGCTTTATAGTTAGACCAAAGATTCTAGCAAAGGGGTTAGCATCATATATCTCACCCTCTCTTGTTGCTACTTTCAAATCCTCACCAGTAATAGTATCTGTCTTACCTATGAATGCTTCAAGTATGTTATCAAAGTATTTTGTAGAAGTCTGAGTAAACAAACCTAAACCATCGGCCTGTCGTACATCTTTGGCTGTGTCTGTACCCATAGCAAAACCTACAATCTTATTAACAGCATCTAAAGGTCTAGTAGTACCTGCTAAGATGTTACCAAATGTTTTTTGGAATGCATCCATCTGTGCACCACGTGCACCTCCATCTTGGTTTATCAATACATCTAATAAATTATTTAGATCATTACCAAACTGAGCATCTTTTGCCAACTGTCCTACAGCAACCTGAGTACCCATCTCTTGTATAAGTTCTGGCGGTACAGTTTCACCATTCAATTTCATGTTGATGATACGCCCAGCGGCAAGGAAGGCAGAGAAAGGGTAGGTGTTTTTAGCATCTACAATCTTACCGCCACCTACATTAATTTCGAATACACCTAAGCCATCATCCCTACGTTCTTTATCATACTGAGCAGCAAGTATCAAACCAGCTGTACCAACTGTTGTACGAGCAGCGGCATCCATTACTGAAATATTATCTACCCCTTCAGTCTTAGCCATTCGTTTCATCATAGGTTTAAGTATTGTCTCAGGCGCAGAAAGAAACGACCATTGATAAGCGGTAGCAACAACGTTGTTAAAGAAACGACCAAAGGGTAGTATAGTACCTAGGCCTGGAGTATTAGATACAGTCTCCACAAACTTGGCTGCTGTTCTAATAAGCTCAGGTTGTTCTGCTGTAGTATAGTCTTTAGCAAACACAGACTTGAGAGTTGTATCTAACGCACCTTGTATAACCTCATCATCAATGAGTATATCATCAGATAGTAAAGCTTCTTTAAGAGTAACACCTCTCTTTAATCTCAGGTACTTATCCATATCAGTCATAAACATTTGAGACTTAGTAAACGTATCTTGTATACGCACACCTGTTATCTGATTCATAGCTTTGGTGAAAGCCTCTACATTACGAAAGGCTGGGTTGTTAGGGTCCATGCCATAACGTTTAGCTGATGCATCTACACCACCTGCCATAGTTTCAAACAACACCTTCTGTGCATCTAAGTTTGCAGGGTCTTCAAGAAACTTCATGTATGCATCACGTGTGGTATATGGGTCCATCAAGTTACGAATCTTTTGTACTTGTAGTGAGCTGAGAGCACGTGCTTGTCTAAATGATTCCTGTGCACCAGCACGATTGGTAGCGCTTTGTGCTAAACCCTTAGTCATTAAAGCTGTTGAACTAAACAGATCAGCAATAGTTTGACCTACATAGTACTGGCTAAAACCAGCAACGTTTAATGCTGTAGTAGCTGGTGATGAAACAAGTAATCGTTTCCATACAGATTGCCCATATCGAAATGGTTCAGCTGGCTTAGGCGCTTTTGTACCATCAGCTAATGTAATTTCATCAGACTCAGCTTTTTTAATAGTGTTAACCTGTAGCTTTATCTTAGTCTCAGCTGCTAATAGACCAGCGTTTAAAGTCTTACTAACCTGCGATGCTACCTGTAGAGTTTTACCAGCCTCACTAAAACGGTCAGCCATAAGATCCCCTAGTTTAACACGTGTACCAGTGAGATTACCAAAGTTAAATCCTGTATACTTAGACATAGATGTATTAATATCTTTAAGTTCTTTCTGTGTAAGTGAGTTAGCTACGTTGGTCATAACGTCAGATATGTGAATCTCTTTACCTATCTTGTATCCCTTAGATCTGAACACACCAACAAGGCCACCAATCTCACCCTCAACGTCACCAAACATAATCTCTCTGATAAGTTGAGAGTCATCTATTGTTTGACCTCTACCCTTCTTACCTCTAGCTACCTTAGCATTCCACTTATCTGCAGCTTTACGTATAGCTTTAGCCGCCTCAGGTGTATCTGCTTTCTTTAGAATAGGTGCATATTCATCTATGGTTCTCTGTGCTAACTTCTCTGTCTCTGTTCGCGTGTCTTCAAAGCCTGACTTACCAGCGCCTAGCTTGCGTGTAACAAGTTGAGCACCACCTGCAACACCACCAAGGAGAGCAGAGAAAGCACTCTGTGTTTTACTAAATGAATCCTGTGCTCCTACTTCTAGTCGAGCCTCTTGATTTGCAATATCTTGATAGACTGCAGCTGTAGCGTCCAGCGCTGTAGTAGCATACAAAGATTTAGTTGCCGCTGTCTTAAACAAGTCTGCCTGTTTAGCTTTCATAGCATCTCTAGGTATAGATTTCTTAGCTTCTGCCTCAACTATACCAGATACTTTATCATATACACCTTTAGTTCTCTTAGTTGACATGCCCTGAGCCGCCGCACGTGCCGCCGCTGCTCTACCAGCCTTACGACCTGCATCTCTGGCTGCCTTCTTTGTAGCACCAGATTGTAATGCTTCTCTACCAGCCCTGCGTACTGCCGCTTTAATAACTTGCTTACCACTTACTTGAATACCACCAGCCGCAGCTCTACCTATACCACCAGTAAGTATACCTAAGTAGTTAGTAGGATCAGATGCCGCAGCAAACACGTAGTCGCCTACACCCTTTACTGCACCCATCAATCCATCATTGACAAAGACATTACCTAGCTGATCATATATCTGATATGCTTTACGGGCTGTTTCTTTTTGTCTCTTGTTTGCCTTAGTAACAAATCTAACTTCACCAGCAGTAGATACAGTGTTAGAGTTGAAGTAACGCATGTGCTGTACAAAATCGTCTACTACAGCTTCGTCTGATTTAGTTTGATAATCTATACCCATACGTTCAATCATATAGTCACGGATAGGTGAATTATATTTATAGTCTTTTCGTATGTCGTCTACAGATAATGTTTCTTCTGGATCAAACGATAGAGTTTCATACTCCTTTTTAGTAGAAGTATCTGTACTACCATAGAGGTTTTTCATGTATTCTTTTTGTTCAAAGTAATTCATACTTAGTCACCTTTAAGTTTCATAGGAGTACCATCTGGGTTGTGAGTCTTCTTATACTTTCTATCCCACTCTTCTATGGCATTAACGGATCTCTCTCTGTTTGAAAACCCTGACAAACGCATTGTTGTAGCTTCTGGGTCTGTAGGTCTAGGCTCAACTATTATAGGAGTACCGTCTGGGTTATAACGAGCACCGTATTTTCTATCCCAGATTCTAGCCTTTGCATTTCCAAAGTCACCAATGTCTTCAGCACCACCTGGTCTCAACTTATCGTCGGGTAAAGAATCTGCTATAGGTTGTGTTACATTAGACTGCTCCTCTTTAGGAGGGTATGATAGTTCTTTCATCTTAGCTTCTTCCGTAGCTGAGTCTTTAGATCCATCAGTAACTGCAGCGCTATCAGATTTCTTAACATCTAATCCATGTTTACCTTTTAGTATATCTAGGTATCCATCACCCATAAGTTTATCAATCTGATTCATAGCTATCTGCTGATTAAAGAAACCACCAACTGCACCGTATTGATCTGCAAAAAGATTTACATAGTCTTCAACCTGCCCTCTGGCATATACTTCTGTAGCAATGCTTCGTGCCTCAATAATCTCTGCAGTAGTTACGTCACTCTGTTTACGCCCATCATCTATAGCTTTTTGTATGAGAAGTTGTTGAGCTTTTTCTGCCTCATCTCTTGCTTCTTTAGATTCTTTTGCATCATCATACATCTCAGATATATCTTTAGCAAAAGTAAAAGCTTCTGTCTTACTAAAAGTTTTTATATCAGAGAAGGACATTACAGCATTAGGTATGAGAGCGTTAAACTCAGCTAAACGAGAGGCGGCATTTATATCTGCAACAGACATACCATTTCCATACTCTGTTTTACCTAACTGTTCTCTGGCTCTATCCATAGCACCGAAGCCAAACAATCTACCAACTATATTGGTATCATCTTTAAACTCAGGAGCTTCTGCTGTAGCACCATAGGTCTGTTTAGCAAAGTCTTCTAGTGGCATATCAATGTATTCACTATTAATATCAGGGATGTTAGGCATGTTAATAATAGCTTCAACATCATTAATAGATAGTTTTTCACCTGCGGATAGACCTGCGTTAGCGTGTGCCTTAGCCAATTTATCTCTAAGCTCACTTACACCTGTCATTCCAGAAGCCATAGCAGTACGTATAATACCTTTAGACCTAGCACCTTCTGGTAAATACTCAAGAGCTTCTCTACCTAAAGATACAGCTGCACTTGCTCTAGCAGTACGTGTGCTTATAAGTGATTTGTTACGTTCACTAGCCTCTATCTGTTTCTGCTTAAACGCTTTAGCCTCCTCACGCATATCAGACATATTATCAGATACTTGGTTTAGGAAACTTGCTGCAAACTCTTTCTTATTAAACGCCATTGTATATTAACCCTTTGCCATCAAGCCCATAGGCTTTTGTTCTTGTGTCATTTCTTCTTCTTGTGGCATCTCTTCCTCCGCAGGTTCTCCCTCCTGCGTTTCAACCATAGATTCCACCATCTGTTGTCCTTCATCTGGTGTATCCGTACCTTCTTTATCTAACATACTGTTAGCAATCATAAGGAATCGTTGCATCTCTGCATCTTCTGCTTTCTTTTGTGGATTATTATTTGTGTCTTTAACATCAATGCCCATATCTTCAAGAGATGCTTTGATATATGCGTGTATAACAGGTGCTACAACAACCCCTGCATCTATTGAATGTAACCCTCGCATAACACCTTGCATATATGTAGTCTCTACAATAGGAGCTAGTGATGCACCTGCTTGTATCATAGAACCAAAGTCTTGCAACACCTCTTCATTGTCTAGTCTCTCGATGTAGTATTTGGCTACCTCGTTAACGTCTGACATCTGGGCTGGTTGTTCCCAAGGGTTATTACGCGGTTCACCTGTAAGTGATTCACCGGGAATTGGTCTATCAAAGGGTGTAGCTATTGGCATCTTATTATCCTATTTGGTAAAGCCAGCGCCAAAGTATAGGCCGACTATTGCTGAAACTATGTGTGTGTCTAGTGGGGTTATAACAAAACCACGTGCTGATTTCCAATGTACTGCATCTGGTGCACCTAAGATCCAGTTAATGAATCCACCCTGTACTTCTGTATAACCAACGATTACACTTACGTCAGGATACCATACTGCTACTAGCTTTGGCAACACAATAATAGATCCTACTGCAGATAAAGCTATGATCCTACGTGTCCATGCAAAGTGCTTATCTGTCTTGCCATGCTCTCTTGCATCGCTGACTGCACCTACTAGGGCTTTCTGATGTTCTGCTTTATTCTTATTGCTTTGCCCCCACATGGACATAACTCCGCCTAAGACAGTGGAGAAAAGCATTGTGATTAATTCTAAAGGAAGTCCAAACATTATGGGAACTCAAACGTTGTTGTATTAGAGGGTGCATTCTTGTTTAGTTGTCTCTGACTTCTGTTAAAGGCTGCTATTCTTTTTTTCCTTTGTTTCTTAGGCCCTGCCCACCAATGATCCGCCCAGAAGTCTTGTACAGTTTGCTTACCTGACAGGACTTTACCTATATCAGCACCACCTTTTTGTAAAAGATCATACACAGCTAAAGACATTTGTTGATCTGCTGATAAAGAAGTTATCTCACTTGGTATATCCCCAGATAAATCTATATTATCAATCCACTGAGGAACAGCTTGACCTAAAGCTTTAAACTGGTTCTTAGCTCTTTTTACAGACGTTTCAAAACGAGCAGGTTCATACTGCATAACACCTCTAGCAGGACCTCCACCATATTGAGCTAGTGTAGGGTCCATTGTACCATCAGATTCATGGTATGCCATAGGCATAATAATCTTCTTTAGTACATCATTAGCGTCTACATTTTTTATCTTAGCCGCTACGTCTAAAGCATATACTATACTTTCTCCGTCACCCATAGAACCACTGGGTCTAGACATAACACCGACTTCACTACCTTTTAATGTAGAAGTCTCTTGTTCTGTGTCTACAGTAGGTGTTTCTACTACAGCAGATGTACTCGGCATGGCAACCTTCTCACCAGGCCTAATCATATCAGGGTTAGTAATCTGTGGGTTAGCCGCTATCAACTCTTGTAAGGATACACCCTTATCTTTAGCTATAGCTGTTAGTGTATCTCCAGCCTTAACAGTAACATCATCTGTTTCACCTGTATAAACTTCTGGAACAGCCATGTTAGCCATGTCAGTTGCAATAGCATCTTCAATAGCAACACCGCGTAGATAATCTTCTAGTTCAGTCTTCATCTCTTGCATGTTCTTTTGATCATACAAACCCATAGGTGTTATTCTTTTTATCTTAGAGGATGTAAGACTAGATCCAGCACCTGCGCTCATCAATGACTCAGCAGTAATACTATACAGATTATCCGCTGGGCTTGTTGTCGAAGCATTGTCATTGCTAGAATACGTAGGCTTTGGTGCAGAGAAGACTGCAGAACTGCCTTTTTTATCAGCTGTACTAGGGGGTGAGCCTAGACCTGAGGGTCTCAGCTTGGGTGTAGGAGTGCTGTTGGGGTTGTAGAAACTCGATACAGCATTAGGATCATAACCTGGTTCTGGCATATTATAACTTTCCGAATAGTAAAGCGGCTGCGTTAACAGCAATCTCTCCGAGGAACTTTCCTGATGCCGCTGATAGGCCACTAGAGTCAGTGTCGCCCCCAGCAGAAGCAGATGCCTCGGCTTGAATCTTAGCAATGGCAATGTTAGCATCCCTTTGAGCTGCATTCTCACCTGACTGCCAAGCCCAAGCAAGAACATCACGTTCACGTTGAACCATATTATTATATGCAGTCATAGTTAAATTGTTAGCGGCAAGAGCCGCGTCACGATTAGATTGGTTGTCAGCTGCGTTTTCAGCTGTTGTTATAGACTGCGCCCACTGAGCGTTAGCCTGTGCTACAACTAAATGGTTAGTAGCGTTGAATTGGTCACGTGCATTCTCTTGATCTGTGTTAAACTTGGATAGAGCATTAGCTTCTCCAGCATTAAAACGAGACATAGCATTCTTTTGCTCAGAGTTGAACTGTGATACCTGTGTAGAAAGACTAGCAAAGAATTGATTAGTCTGATTTTCGGATGTAGCATTAAACTGTTTAGCCGCATTCTCTTGGGCTGTATCAGATAGAATAGCATTAACACGCTCTTGTGCTTTGAACATGTTTGTTTGCTGTTCATTACTCAGGTTAGTCATGTCCATCTGTAAGAAAGCTTGAGCATTCTGTAACTGTGCTTGCTGTCTATTGTTTAGATTAGTCATATCCATCTGAGACATAGCCGCTGCATCAGCCATAACCTTAGCTTGGCGATTACTTAGATTGGCTAGGTTCATAGTCTGAGCCATCTTAGCATTCTCAAGAGCTACCTGCTGTTGTGCTGTAAAGTTCATGTTAGCTATCTCAGATACTTTAGCTGCGTTCTGAACCTTAGCTTGGAAGTCTTGTGTAAACTCCATGTTGAGGAAGCCAGCACGTTGACGTGCAGACTCCATAGCAACCTCTTGTTTGTTAGATGCATCCATCTGTGCAATAGGTAATGCAGATTCCATAGCCGCTTGTACAATAGCCATACCAGCCATGGATGAAGCAGATAGTCCACGAGCAGCCATCCTTGCGGAAGCACCTCTCATAGCCCCTGCCGCCCATGCTGGTGTAGAGCCACCCTCAAAGTCTGCCATTAGGGAAGACATCTCGTCCTGAACACTAGCCGCTTCTAGCTTCTCTGCCCCATATATGTCTTGTACTTTTTGTTGATCTACAGAAGATCCATCAATGGTTTCACCTGTCTCAAGCACACGTGTAGGAGCGTCTTCTACTTTAGCCGCTTCACCCTGAGCCGCTTCTAGATCTAGCTGTGCTAACTTTGTAGGGTCTCCTGTAGCCGCTGTCATAGTAGCTTCGTCACTTACAGTACCTGTAGCTGCGGTAACACCTGCAAGTGCTGTGTCTACAGCTGGAGCTGCAGTAGATGAATCTACAGTAGATACAGGTGTAGTAGGTGAAGCTACCGCTTCTGGTGCTTGTTCAGCTGTTACATTTGTAGCTGTATTAGCATCGGGTAACTGTCCTGTACCTGTAGCAATGTCTGTACCCGTACCAGTATTAGCTACTGTGTCAGCTTTGACAGTTAACTTACGAGGGTCAGATGTTATAGCGGAAGTCATAGTACTTGCACCACTATTGACGATTGTACCTTCATCAGTAGTAGTTTCTTCTCTTAGTCTGTCTTGTTGATCTAGTTTAGTAGTATCTCCACCTTCAGCCATCATCTTGATAGGGCTACCTTCTATGGTGCGCCTAGCTGCTAGTGTGAACTTACCCATCCTAGCCGCCGCTGCAGGGTTGGATGATAGAAAGAGGTTAATAGATTTATTGTCCATAGGGCCGTTATAACCCAGCGCTGGTAAAACCTTTTTCTGTAATGTCTCAGGTTTGAACCCTACAAACTTTTTTGCCATAATTATTTATTCCCTAACTGCATCCACACTGCACCAGCAATGAATGTTAAAATAGCGATTGTTGTTACCTTGACGAATGTAGACCAAATACCTCTACGTGTATCTCGGTATAAGTCAAGTAGACTTCTCATGTCGTTTATGTCTTTAGCTGCTGTTGCATCATGTAATCCAATGGACGACAGAGCTTGCTTAGCACCGCGCTTAGCTGAACGATCTAGCATAGATTCTAACTCATCTGGTGTCAAATTAATACCAGCCATTAGATAGTGCCAAACGCTGTTACATTACCTGCTGCGGTAATGTTACCACTTGCGTCTAACTTCATCTTGTTTGTACCCCCTGTAGCAAAGTACAAAGTACCAGAACTCTCTGTTATGGTCCAGTCACCTAAGTCTACAGTAGTAGCGTTGAGAGTTGAAGCAGAGAAAGCTTGAGATGAAGAACCAGCTAGTTCTGCTTTAGTATCTATTTCTGTTTGTAACCCATCTACATTAGCAATAGTATGGTTGTGACTATCATCTGCAATTACAGTTGTAATACTAACATTACCTGTACCATCAAAATTAACGTTGCCTGACACATCGCCAGCAAGAGCTATATTACGAGCTGTTGCTAGTGCCGTAGCTGTAGAAGCATTGCCTGTTAGAGCACCTGTTACATCGCCAGTAATGTTACCCGTAACGTTTCCTGTTAAAGCACCCTCAAATGTACCTGCTACAAATGTCTCGCTACCTACTCCCCACTTGTCTGTTGATTCTGTCCAGACTAGAGACTTGTTAGTAGATGTACCACGTTCAACAGTAATACCTGCATCTTGACTTGGTGTGCCTGTCTCATCAGAGTTAAGTGTAATAATATTGTCACCAATGTCTACAGTATTAGAATTAACTGTAGTAGTTGTACCGTTTACAGTTAAGTTACCGCCTATAACAACATCATCAAATGTTACGTCTTGATCTGTAGGTAATGAAATAACACCTGTGGAATTATCGTAGCTAAGATTACCAGAAGCAGATATTGCAGCTCTAGCTCTAGCTGTAGTGTGATACAGATTAGAACCCTCTGTAATGTCTCCTGTGTTGTGATTAGAAACATCAGATACTGTACCCGTTACATCTCCTGTTACATTACCAGTTAGAACACCTGTTACATTACCAGTGACATCTCCAGTCACATCACCCGTTAGGTTACCAGTGACATTTCCTACAACACCGCCTGTTGCTGTTGTAACACCTGTTATAACTAGTGTACCTGCTACTGTAGCATTTTCATCTACTGTAAGAGTGTCAACATTTGCAGTACCATCTAGCCACAAGTTATTCCATTGTTGTGTAGACGTACCTAAACTAAAATTACCTGTCACCTCTGGGACTATATTACTATTTACATCTGCTTGAAAGTCTATAGTATCTGTAGCTGCATCACCAAAAGTAAGATTACCAGCAATGGTAGTATTACCTGTAACACTAAGGTTACCACCTACAGAGATATTACCTGTGGCTGTAACAGTAGCAACATTAACACCTCCTGTAAAGAAAGCATCTTTAAACTTAGCACCTGCAGAACCTACATCTAAAGTATTTGATGTCTTAGGCAGAACGTTTGAAGAAGAAATAATTACATCTTGCGCTGGTCCTACCTTAGTAATAGGTGCACCTTCACCAGATGATCCATCATGTTTGTGTCCTGATGATGCGTTAAATCCTGCTTCAAGAGCGTTGTACTCTGCATCAAAGTCATCAGCATCAATAACGTTTCCGTTAGCAATGTTGTTACCAGTGTCTTGACGTGTATAACCTGCCATGTTTTAGTCCTTACTGTCTATCGTTTTGTCTATACTCTAGCAGGGCTGTGTCTAGAGTGAATGTGGGATTAGTAGAGTTATCCTCTACACGTAGTGCTATAGTCTTACCTGACCCTACAATATTAGTATTATATACTACGTCAAGTTCACCTCCAAAGGTAGCTGTGTTAAACACAGAATCTGAAGAGCCGAACAAGAATACTGCTGTTCCTGTACTTTGTATTCTTTGTGTAGCTGGTTGTATAACACCTGTATTTGTCCTAGTGTCAAAATCATATTTTATGTTTAGACCTAAATCCATAGGACCTGTAGGTTTAGCATACAGAGTAATCTTATAAAAGGACTTACGTAGTTGTGGATCAGAGAGAGGCATGAAAGGAGACTCATATAAACCATCAATGTTAGCACCATCAAAGCTAGAGCCTGTATCCATATTATAAACGTAACCATCTCCGTTAGCAAAAGCAATAGTCTCTGCTGTACCTGAGTAACGACTATCAGCTATGTGGGCTTTTATACCAAAGGTAGTAGACCAACTCATACCAGAAGCACCCTGAGCTATAAGCTTAGTAGCGATTAAACCTTTAGCAACTTCATTTTGTTCAGACTCAATAAATGCAAAGATTCTGTATTGAGCTTTCTCACGTAAAATAACAGAGGCGAAGTTAGAGGTACTACCCAAGAATTTAGTAGCATCTTTAGTAATAGGATCAGATGCAATATCTAATCCAAAGTCGCCTATACGATCAGTAGCACTTAATAGTCTGATACCGTCAGCCGCTAGGTACATAATGTCACCGCCGACTTCTTGTATAGTATCTCCGTTTATACAACCCATCTGGCTTGCAATAGGTGATACTTGAAAGTCAGATGATGTGTTACCCGTCAATCGTTTTATACTATCTGATGTAAAAATAATGAGTTGATCACGGAATACAGCCAAACCTGTTACATTGGAAGCGGCACTTATAGAACCTGCACCATCTCCTGCTGCAAAATTATCAACAGTAGACGGTGCGGTAAAGAATACATTATTGCCTTTTGCATAAAATGCTGTATCTTTAAACACAGCTACATGTGAAGCTCCTAACACATCTGTACTACTAGCTATTGCTGTAAGAGAATTACCAGAAGTATTATAAGTAGCAGGGTAATTGACCCCATCAACAAACAAAACCTTATCATCACCATTTAGATTATAAAGAGCACTACGTGCCTTAGTACCTAACAAAGGTCTAGCACCCACAGAAGTCCATGAAGTACCTGTACCGTAGTAGTATTCTGTTACATTACTAGCATTCTTTCTTGCAACTACAATTCTTCCAGCGCTTATAACTTTTAGTGCTAGTATTGAACCTGTGCCAGGAACAGTTGTAGTACTGTATTTTTCATAGCCTTTTATCTTAGAGTATCCACCTTCTTTAGTAGCTTCAAAGTTCTGTAAAATAGTAGCAGAACCGACAGCATTACTACCATGCTGTAAGGCACTAAGGTTAGAGATGAGACCACCTTTAAACTCAATAGGAAATGTTTGCCATTGTGTAGCCATTAGAAATGTACTCTTGTATCTCGTAAATATTCTGTGCGATTAATATGTAAACTACGTAGTTGTTTAATACCCTGTTCAAACTTTTGTAATGCTAATTGTGCTGCTTGATTGTCACCTCTAAACTGGTAAACATAATACATAGCACCGTCAACAATAGTATGCTTGTACTGTTCTGGTAAGCTTGGTACATCTGTTGCACTCTCTAGTTCAAACCCTAAACGAAAGTATTCATATACTACTTCATACTCTTTATCAGGCGCTGGGTAGAATATTAATTCTCTACTAGGTGTTCTTACAATATGTGTAGGTACACCAAATGCACTTGTTTCAGAGTTATACTCGGAATCAGCGTGTTTGTCAAGCCATTCTTCATAGGTAAGCACTTTTAGTTTAACAGTTTTTACGTTTAAACCTGCATTACGCTTTATGCGAAACGTATTCATGTTGATAGTCTTACTATCGTGAGGCATACTATAGCGAACTTCACCTATCACAAGTACTTCTGTTTCCTCTACATGATTCCAAGGCCACTCAAACTCTTCTTGGTTTATGTGTCTTATAGATGCATTAATAGAATCTTTAGCAAAACTATAATAACCTGTAGCTGTAGCAAAGTTTGAAGTAGTAAGTTCTACCTCGTTAAGTCTTCTGTTAATATCGTTAACTAAGTTTATGTAGTCATAATTCATACTTACTTCTCCCTTACACGTAGGAAGATACTACGCTCATATTGCAAACCTGAACCTGTTGAGATTCTACATATAATTGTGTATCGTATATTGTTTGTACCTAAAGCAAACCTAGCAGTAGTTACTTTACCTGATATTGTACTAGTAACAAATTGTAGCCCATTAATAACCCCAGAGTCAGCTACTAAAGTTGTAACACCTGATGCATTTTTTATAAACCATGTAGTAGAAGAAATAGTATCTTCGCTTAAAAAACGAGACCAATCTACACTGTAGTCTACAATCTCGTCTTTATCTTTATCGGGCCATCTGTATGACATATCTAATCCTTATGCTGTAATATATACAGTGTTGTTTGTATCTTGTCTACTTATGTATACAGTGTTATTTGTGTCTTGTTTAGTAACATACACTGTATTTTTTGTATCCTGTCTATTTATAAACAAGGTACGGTTTTTGTTGTACTGACTTGCATAATCTTGGTAAGGAAATATTACAGCTGCTGGGTCAGCTAGATTAGCAGATAGTAGGGCAGATAGTGAACTTAATGTTAGTGTAGCCTGTGCATCCTCATCAGTAAAGTCAAAGTTGTTTAATGTTAAGGACACACCTGTTATGGGATTTGTTTTTGCCTTAGCACTAAAGCCTAGAGCTTCTGAAGTAATAATAGCAGACGTATTACCAAATAAGGTGGTAGCCTTAGCATCTACATCTGAAAAGCTATTAACATTAAAAGAAGCAGTTACTGAAGGTAAAGTTGTACTAGCTTGTGCATCCTCATCAGTAAAGTTATAGTTGTTTAGAGCTAATACTACACCCGACAAAACATTGGAAGCCTGTGCATCAAAGCCTAGTGTACCAGAGTTAGATGTAATTGTTGTTGCAGGGATTAATATATTAGCTTTAGCATCTATATCAGCAAAAACATTAACACTAAAGGAAGCACTAACCGCTGTAGGAATATTACTAGCTTTACCAAAGGAACTTATAGAATTAACACCTGTAGTAGAAGCTACATCTGAGATGAATGTAAAGCCCTTTGCATCAAACTCAATATCAACACTGCCTGTAGCAGACACACTGGGTATTGTTTGAAACGCCTTAGCATCATAGTCTAAAGTACCTGCATTAAACTGAGCCTGTGCACTTGGTACAAATGCGTTAGCAGCTATTAGTGCAGTTGTAGCCTGTGAAAGAGGAGCTTCTGATAAAGCTGTAAAACCTAACATTTAAACACTTCCGTAAGCTGTACCGTTATTTGTATAAGTATATGATTGCCCTGTGTTAATAGCATAACCAGCAGCTCCCCCACCGTTTTCACCAGAGCGACCCCAACCGCCACCGCCGTTAGTATTAGCTCCATCTGTATTTGATGTCGCACTTAGAACAGAACCACCTAGAGAAGGGTTGTTAGCTACATAACTACTACTATTTACCCCTTGGTTATATGTAGCATAATTACCATTACCATCAGGTGTATTTGAAGTTGCAACCAAAGTACACCCACCACTAACATATGTTGTAGCAGGGACAACACCACCGCCACCTTGAGGTCCACCTGTACCACCTTGGACTGTGCCTGTAATCGTACAGTATCCATAAGTTACATTTTCTGTCGAACCACCACCTACGGTAAAACCCCCTGTGGTACTACCATTACTTGAAGCTGTGTTATATGCACTTTGACCTGCACCACCACCACCTCCAACACCGCCGCCACCTCCACCGCCACCTGCGATAAATGCACCAAAGTTATTAGTTACTGTAGTACCAGATGCAGTTATACTGATAGCGTGACCACCTGCACCAGAATTAGTATTGCCACCACGTCCAAAGATAGCACCGTTGTTTATGATTTCGGAGTCAGCAACATCTATTGTTAACGAAGGTGTAGACGATGACATAGAGCGAATGTGTACGCCAGAATCTACAGTCATTATGATAGGTACTGTTCCGTCCCAACCTGCAGCTGTTGCTAGAGTACTTAAAGTAGAAGCCCCATCTATACCTGTTGTAACATTAAAAGAGAACGCATCCTGTGCACCATACCACTCAGTCATAGACATCTGAGCACCTGCAGTCTTACCAATAAGACCCCTGACATCAGCGTCATTCAAAGATGTTGAACCAGAGATGCCAAGCTCTGTCATTATATTCTGTATAGATATTGCACCACTACTAGTTACTGGCATAATCCAAGCCCTATCTTATTTTGTGAAAATGAACCTTCCCACCAACTAGCATAAACTGCCTTAAACTCTTCATTTGAAAAGAATTGTTCTGGGAAGTATCTGTCATAAGACCCTAAACCTGTTGGTGCTATTGAATTATTAAACATATATTTAAAGGAATCACTAGAATTTTCTATACACTTTTTACCACGCTCTTCTGCATAATCCCAGAAGGGTGTTTTAAAATCTGAACCAGCGTAATAGTGAAGCATTATTATAGATTCGTTTGCATCAAGCCAAGAATCATACCGTAGATTAGTTACCTCTAGACTAGAATCATGAAACCAATACCTATCTACCATCGAGTTTACCGCATCTACTGTAGCAAAAGATGTAGCCTCTAAAGGTTCTAGAAAGAAAGAAGCATTACCATTATAAGCTATATTACCTTCTATGTTGTTTCGTCTTTTATAGTTCTTGAAAGAGAAAGCGTTAGTAGTTTCACTAGGTTCTAGATTATATTCATCAAATATATTTTGAACATCAGCCATTACTTCTTCTAAAGTATTTATATCTTTATTATACATATAACCAATAGAACAACGGTTTGCTAATGGAATACCAAACACCCAACCATAGGGTCTTGCAATAGTTAACGTGTGGTTAAATTTAGGATATTCCCAAAAACACTGAGTAACATAAACCGAGTTAACTGGTATGTAATCTGATTGTTTATGTGACTCATAATTAATAGGCTTACCTGTACAGTCTACAATATAATCAGCATCTATTTCTTTAGCTACTACATTTTCAGGTTTTATATTTACATGCTTCTCTAGTTTTAATTCTATGTATTCTTGTAGTTTAGGCGCACTAAAATGTAGAGCCGTGTTTGGACTAGGAAAATCATGGAGAAAAGGCTGCATACCCTTACCCCAATTTTGTTTATATATACCTGTTTTTACAGTAGCATCTACTTTATCAAAATCCCTTGCACCAAATGCAAAGAACTCATTTAACCGTAAAGGCAATACTAAATTAGAACCCTCTCCTACTGACTGTGGTTTTATGCTAGGGTCAAAGTACCAATCAATTTCACAATCTGTTCTGTTTTTGTAAAACGCTGCTGACATACAACCAGCAGTACCTTTACCAACTACTGCAATTTTCTTCAATCTGTCTCACCCCACCTATCTAAAGGAGGTACATCAAGAGGCCAATTTGGGTGCTCTGGAGCATCTCTCAAAGCTTGGCGATAATCTATAAGCGCCTGTGTAGGGTTCATATCTGGTAATACCATATAGTCAGTACGCGCTAGTTCAGCGTTCCTATCTTCTCTATAAAGCCTGTCTAGCTCAGCTATTTCCTCTTCCGTGTGGCCTAGATGATGTTCGCCTTTTTCCTCTTCATAATCAGGCCAACGACTCAAATCATCATCTGCATAAACAACTATATTTTTACCACGTTCTGTTCTGTGCCAGACTACTTTAACTGAATTATTCATTACTCTTTCCTTTACCTATGAAAAGTATATTCTACAACTACCATTACCGCCGCTGCCTGTAAATGATGACCCACCACCACCCGGCGCTTGACCCGGTTGGTTATAGCCAGAAGCACCGTTACCTGCATACGTTGAAGTCTCGTAATAGGCAGGGCCTCCTGTACCTGTACCGTAACCCTGACCACCAGAATAAGTTTTTGTAGTGTTACTAGCACCTTGAGCCTGGAGAGATCCATCATCAAGTCCATTACCCCAGTTAGTAAGGGATGTCCCTGATATTGATGCAGAAGGGTTAGTCTGATTTGAAGCTGCACTGAAAGAAAAACCTGTAGCACTCAAAGTGCTAACATCATACGTGCCTGGATGAACGATAATCTGATTACTACCGCTGTGATTTGTACCGTATGTTGTACCACCAATGACTATACTAGTTATATCACCATGAGTTGATCGCCATGATCCACTAGGAGGTTTCCCACTAGGTATTGTGACAATAGCTCCGTCTAGTAAGTCTGCTCTACATAATATCATTCTTGCGCTACCGCCACTTCCTCCGAAACGCCAACCAGCACTATATTCGACGCTATTACCACCACCTCCAGCGCCTACTAAGTAAACGTAACATAGTTGAAAATCAGCTATAGATGATGGGACTGAAACATTTGCAGTGCCTGTAATTGTAATATCAGGCACGTTGAAATTAGGTATATAATTAATTTTAGGGTTAGGGGGTTTAGATAATGTTAAACTAATTGATTGAGCAGCACTCGTAGCACCATCCAGATCCCTAGCTGTGATACCGAATGTATAGGTAGTAGAGGCGTTACTATTTGGTGAAAACAATAAATTGTTGTGAACTAGATTAGTTCCGCTAATACTAATCCCAGGAGGTAATGTACCTACAGTATCAAAAGCAAGATCAGCGGAAGCTGTCTGAGTATCTGAAAAATAACCTGTTAAAGATTGACTAAAAAAATTAGGATAAGATAAGGAGTTAGGAACAGTAAGACTTATTACACCGCCAACTGGTGTTGGTGCAAGATTGAACATATCTTTCCAAACCCCATTCACATACATACGTGCCATGTGATCACCTGTATTATAATATATATCTGCGTTAGATGGGCTTGACGGATTTGAAGATGCAGTAGCAAACGCTGTAGCAGGACTAGCCGCTGGGAGGTTTGCTGGGCTATAATAATAACTACCCTGTTGTCCATCTAATAAGTCAGCGTCTAAGCCAGAGCCAGAACCGTCTACAGTTTTAACAGCTGTAAGTATCTGAGATGCTGACTGATCTGCAGTTGCACCACTTTCTATTCCATCAAGCTTTGACTTGAGGGTTGTTGTGAAGTTCTTTTGTGTAAGTCCTCCATCACCTACGCTGTATGTTGTATCTGTAACAGTTTCTGTAGCTGTAGCTAACCCTGTTACATGCCCATAAGTATCAAGTGTTACGTCTTGGATATACGTTCTGCCTGATCCGTTTACAGATGCTTGAGATGATGTGTCATCATGGCTAATGCTTATAGTAGCATTACCACTTTGGTTAGCTGTGAATGTACCACTACCACCAAGTGCACCAGTACCTTGTACTGTAAGCGTCCCATTTCCTATAGATACGCTACCCGTTCCAACAGATGTAACATGTCCATATGTATCAAAGTTAATGTCTTGGATAAAGGTATTACCACTATTATCGCTATTACCAACACTGCTTGTATCAGCATGGCTTAATGTAACATCACCAGTACCACCACCTGATAATCCAGAACCAGCGGTAATAGTCTGATCGTCTTTAGCACTAGCTTCTATAGCGTTTAATTTGCTATGATCGGCATCAGTAAATACATTACTATTAGATGCAGCTTCTACGGCTGCGCGTATCTCTGCGTTGGTTTGATCTCCTGTTGCTCCAGCTTCAATGCCGTCGAGTTTAGTACCGTCTGCTGCAACATCACGTCCATCTACTGTGCCTGATAAAGTTACGTTTCCTGTTACTGAAATACCTGTTGATGTTGTTGCAAATTTTGTTTGTCTTGCATAAGCGAGACTAATTGCGCCATCACGAGCCGCATGTATATAGTAACCGCCATTTTGTGTATCCCATAACTGCATAACAGGACCATTAGAACGAAAACTTACAGTGCTTGCGCTATTGATATTTTCAAACAGACTGCCATTTGTAGGGTCATGCCTAATATTCAAGTCATTACTATTGCCGAATACAGCCTTTATATTATCGCCAAAAGTTACATTACCAGTAATTGCACCACCAGCTAAAGGTAACTTAGTAGCCAATGCTGTTGTGAGTGTAGTGTTATAGTTAGCATCATCATTAATAGCCGCCGCTAATTCGTTAAGGTCATTTAATGTACCCGGAGCGCCACCGATAAGTGTTTCGATTTTGTCTGTAACGTAAGCAGTTGTAGCAATCTTAGTTGAGTCGTCTGATTCAACCTGTGTTGTTGCTGTAGATAAACGAGCCTCATCTATTGTACCTGTTAAGTTAGCCGCTGGAACATCAATTCCAAGACCTTCTATGTCAGCTTTAGTTTGGTCAGCTGTAGCACCTGTTTCGATACCGTCTAGTTTAGTACCATCAGCCGCTACGTCACGTCCGTCTACGTTACCTGATACAACTACGTCGCCTGTTACGTCAATGCCTGTTGATGTTGTGGCTAGTCTGGTGACAGCATTATGCTTTAGTACAACAGTACCCCCAGTACCAGTATCACTCAGATGAATATATTGATTATTGTCAGTGTCGTTGAGAAAGATACTTGAACCTTTTATGTAAAGGTCACCAGAGCCACTTTCCGCTACATATGATGAAGTACCAGTGCTAAATATCTGTAAGTTATTACTATCACCAAAGATAGCTTTGCCATTATTTGCAAAGGAAGCATTACCTGTTACATCTATACCTGTTGAGGTTGTGGCTAGTTTGACAGCACCCGCGTTATATAAACTTACCGCACCATTTGTAATTGCTCTTATCTTGTATTGAGACGCATCAGAGGTTTTCACGTCAAACTGGTCAGCCCTAATTATTAGGTTTCCAGTGCCAGTTTCGTGGATGTATGAGTTGTTAGAGTCATGGTACAGTTGAAAATCTGCACTGTCACCGAAGAGGGCTTTGTCGTTGTCACCGAATGACAAGTTGCCAGTTACGTCAATGCCTGTTGCTGTTGTGGCTAGTTTCTCATTACCGTCATTTAATAGTTTAGCACTTCCAGCTGTAAATGATGCTACTTGCTTCGTAAACGCATTTGTGTATATGTTTAAATTATCTGCGCCTAAATTAAGGTTACCGCTTCCGCCGTTTTCAGATATGTAAACATTATTGTTTGTA
>MEHZ011629911.1_pt1 | contig 20458 bp, 24 predicted proteins | sample 897221 | NCBI WGS metagenome assembly MEHZ01 (sample SAMN05514161, study PRJNA337945) | marine metagenome | isolation source: marine surface water | place: Arctic Ocean | collected 2007-12-13
CCATGAAACCGTGCGAGGATCGTTCATCGAGCGTCTCCAGACTGCGAAGCGACGAGCGAGGCGACGTCGAAGTCGAAATAGATGTCGTGTAGGTAGCGATCGACGCGTGGTCCGTCGAAGGCGTGGCGGAAGCGCCCGATCCGGTGACCATAGAAGAACCGCATGGTGCCCGCGCTGATCAGCGGCGGTTGAGATTTGTTAGCCAGAAGTTGCACCATGCCTCCAAAGTCGTGGTGCACTCAAAGTACTCCTCGTCAGGCAGCAGCGGTATGACAAAAACGTCGTGTGCTATTTGGTGTCTTGCTGCACGTCGAAGATGGTGGTGTAGCCGCCTCGGGACCAGTCCGGAGCCGCTGGCATGGTGCGGCCGCCGACGGTGAGAGAGCGTGTGGGCTCACCAGCGCCGATGAGCATTCCCGATGCTCTTCCGGTCGCACCGTTTGCGCCGACTCCTAGCAGGGGATAGCTGTCGTGAGCTGAATACGTTTGCAGCAGCAGCGGTCGTACCCGGCCCGAATCGTTCGGTGTTGAACCATGCACGCAGCCACAGTTGTGCACCGTGATCGAACCGGCGGGGCCGGTCAGATACTCAGCCGAGTCAAGATCGATCTTTGGCAAGTCGTGATCGCGGATCGACCCGGTCCATGTCGTGTCATCGTCGGCGTACAAGTTGTACAGCTCACCAGTATGGCTGCCGGGCACAATGCCCATTGGGCCCATCTCGTCGTCGACATCGTTCAGATAGACACCAATGGTCAGGGGAGTGAAGTCGGTGTGCGGCCAGTACTGGATGTCTTGATGCCATTCGACCGCTTCGCCTCCACTGGACCACTTGTAGTTGAGCTTCGAGTGGTGGTAGCGGGCCGGCGAACCTACAAGATCGAGAGCGATCTGCGCTGCTGGTCCTTGCAACGTGAACTCGGCAAAGGCGGCGTGATGCTCAACTGGGCTAGTCAGTCGACGTAAGCGTGGGTCCTCAGCGGTGTGGGCTGGGTCGAGGTCGAGCTTGTTGGTGCTCGCCGTGAGTGTGCGACTCTCGACGACGAACTCGTCGCTGGCGGCTTGCAGACGACTGAGCCAGGCATCGCTGACGGCACCCTCTATGAGCACATAACCACGCTCGTGGTACGCCCGGACTTGCTCGGGCGTGAGTACCTGAAGTTGGTTGGTGGTGGTTGCCGTCATGGGCCAACCTTAGGACCGAGACCCCAAGCGCTGCCAGATACGGCACTGCGCCTCTATCTGGGGGCCTCGCTCATCTACCGATGCGCAACCCTGGGGCTGGACCATGGAGCTCGGTTTGGCCGGACACGCCTGACAAAAGTGCCGAGCGTCAGGAGCGATCGTGAAGCTGAAGCCTGCCAGGTCGTCGCCATATTGCTCATTGAGCGCCGTTGCGAGTGGCTGCAATGACACCGCAGCCTTGCTCATGAACCTGCGTTCGTTGATCTTGGTCTGATCGAGGAGGCCGCCGACATCGCCACGCACACGATCGAAGCGTGGCCGGCCTAGTGGGCCGCGCTGTGCGGTCAGCTTCGCTACCGTAACCAGTATGGGACGCAGCAAGGTCACCGATAGGACCTACGACTACATCATCATTGGTGGCGGGTCAGCTGGCTGCGCGCTGGCCAACAGGCTGAGCGCTGATCCAGCGAATCAGGTGCTGGTGCTCGAGGCCGGGCGTAAGGACTGGAAGTGGGATGTCTTCATCCATATGCCAGCCGCCCTGACCTATCCCATCGGCAGTCGCTTCTATGACTGGAAGTACGAGAGCGAACCCGAGCCGTTCATGAACGGGCGCCGGGTCTATCACGCCCGCGGCAAGGTGCTTGGCGGCAGCAGCAGCATCAACGGCATGATCTTTCAGCGGGGCAACCCAATGGACTACGACAAGTGGGCCGATGAGCCAGGCATGGAGCACTGGGGCTACGAACACTGCCTGCCGTACTTCAAACGAATGGAGAACCGACTGGTTGGCGACGACGAATGGCGCGGTGGCGATGGGCCACTCAAGGTCGAGACCGGGCCGGCCACGAACCCCTTGTTTGATGCATGGCTCAAGGCGGGACCCGAAGCTGGCTTCCATCGCACAGACGATGTGAACGGGTTTCAGCAAGAGGGGTTTGCGATCTTCGACAAGAACGTGTTGCGCGGTCGCCGCCTGAGCGCAGCTCGGGCTTACCTGCACCCTGTGCTCGACCGGCCGAACCTGACATTGCTCACGCTGGCCCAGGTGAACAAGATTGTGTTCGAAGGAACCCGAGCCGTTGGCGTCGAGTATCGCCGAGGTCGGCGAACCCACACTGTGCGAGGCAACGAGATCATCAGCTGCGGTGGAGCGTTCAACTCGCCGCAACTTCTGCAATTGTCAGGCATCGGCGAAGCCGAACACCTGCGTTCACTGGGCATCGATGTCGTCGCCGATCTGCCCGGTGTCGGCGAGAACCTGCAAGATCATCTTGAGGTGTACATCCAGTACGAATGCAAGGAACCTGTTTCCATGCAGCCGTACAACGCCACCTGGCGCATGCCCTTTATTGGGCTTCAGTGGTTATTCCGCCGCGGACCGGCAGCCACCAATCATTTCGAGGCTGGTGCGTTTCTGCGCAGCAACGACGACGTCGAGTACCCGAATCTGATGTTTCACTTCTTGCCCATCGCGATTCGTTACGACGGCTCCGAGGCAACACAAGGTCACGGCTATCAGGTGCACGTTGGCCCGATGTACAGCGACGTCCGCGGCACGGTCAAGATCAACAGCACCAATCCCCGCAAGCACCCCGCAGTGCAGTTCAACTATCTGTCGACTGGGAATGACCGCAAAGAATGGATCGAAGCGGTTCGCACGGCGCGCCGGGTGCTTCACCAGCCAGCGTTCGAAAAGTACAACGGCGGCGAGGTGTCTCCGGGCCCTTCAGTCGAGACAGACGAAGAGATCCTCGAATGGGTCGCCACCGACGCGGAGACAGCGCTGCATCCTTCGTGCACAGCTCGGATGGGAACCGATGCCATGGCAGTGGTTGACCCATCGACTATGCGGGTGCATGGAGTAGAGGGGCTGCGAGTCTGTGATGCATCGGTAATGCCGAACGTCACCAACGGCAATATCTATGCGCCAGTCATGATGATCGCCGAGCGCTGCGCCGACATGATTCTGGGCAAGGACCAGCTTCCTGCCGACGACGTTGACGTCTACCGCGCCCCCAACGCCGGCCGCTTTGCCGGGTAACGTCGGGTACTCCGCGTGCCGCCCGCCGACATCTGGACGGCTTGGCCTCGCTACGCAACCCACTGAATCGTGGATCGGGCATAGTGTGGCGATGGAGACACAGCCGAACATTTTACTGATCATGGCGGATCAGATGGCGGCGCCGTTCATGGCTCCATGGGGTGGCCCGGCCATCGCTCCAGCGATTGACAGGTTGGCGGCCGAGGGCGTCGTGTTCGAGTCGACCTACAGCAACTCGCCGCTGTGTGCCCCCGCCCGCTTCGCCATGATGGCTGGACAGCAAAACAGCAAGATCGGCGCCTACGACAATGCGTCGGAGTTTGCGTCGACGGTTCCGACCTTTGCGCACTACATGCGCTCGGCGGGTTATCAGACATCACTCGCTGGCAAGATGCACTTCGTCGGCCCTGACCAACTGCATGGTTTCGAAGAGCGGCTGACAACCGACATCTATCCGGCCGACTTCGGGTGGACGCCCAACTGGCTCGATCCGCACGGCCGGTTCGACTGGTGGTATCACAACCTGGACAGCGTTACGCATGCCGGTGTTGGGGACGCGACGAATCAGCTCGACTACGACGATGACGTAGGGTTTCGAGCCGTCCGCAAGTTACGAGATTTGGCTCGCACCAAAGACGAACGCCCGTTCATGATGACGGCATCGTTCACCCATCCGCACGACCCCTACGTTGCTCGCCAAGAGTTCTGGGACCTGTACGACGACGTCGAGATCCCGATGCCTTCGGTCGGTCCACTAGATGAAAAGCGCGTGGATCCGCACAGCGCACGGTTGCGTAAAGTGATCGGCGCAGATGAAACGCAGATCACGAACGACCAGATCATGGCTGCCCGCCGGGCCTATCTGGCCAACTGTTCCTATGTGGATCACTGGATCGGGGAGCTCCTGGACACACTGGAGTACCACGGCCTGGCCGATGACACCATCGTGATCTTCACCGCTGATCATGGCGACATGCTGGGTGAACGCGGACTCTGGTACAAGATGAACTTCTTCGAGCACAGCGCCCGGGTCCCGCTCATTGTTCACGCCCCCAAGCGCTTCGCTGCGGCAAGGCTCGCGACATTATCGAGCCTGCTCGACATAGCGCCCACCATGCTCGACCTCGCCGGTATTGACGTACCGCGCTCTATGGACGGATATAGCCTGGTTCCCCAGCTGGGTGGCTTCGAGGACACATTACGTACGGTCACTGGCGAATACCTGGGCGAGGGCGCCGTCGCCCCGATCTTCATGCTGCGCCAGGGAAAGTTGAAGTTTATCTACAGCGAGCCTGACGGTGAACAGCTCTACGACTTGAATGCGGATCCGCGCGAGCTAGAGAACGTGGCCGACGCGCCCGAGTACTTGGCCGATGCGACCAGCTTCCGCACCGAAGTCAAGGACCGCTGGGACACTTCGCAGATTCTGGTCGACGTGCTCGATAGTCAGGCCAACCGCCGAGTTGTCGACCACGCGCTACGCAAGGGTCGCTACCGGGCCTGGGACTTCCAACCAACCACCGACGCCAGCGGCCAGTACATGCGCAACCATCTCGACTTAAACGAGGTGGAGTCCGGCCGCCGCTCCCGCTGACGGTGTGCGCTCTCATGGGGAGCGGACACGAGCTAGGCGCCTAGCCCCGGACAGCCGCAGCGAGGCGACGGTGGTCGCCGCGATCGTCGCTTGAGTCGTGGCCTTTGGCCGCCGGTTCGATAGCGGTGGGGACTTCCATCTCGGGGGCGGGAAGCCCGGCTTCACCCTCGATGTCGATCGTCGGCAAGATTCGGTCAAGCCATGCTGGGATCCACCAGTTGGCGTCGCCCATTAGTTTCATCGTGGCGGGTACCAGCACCATTCGCACGATGGTGGCGTCAACGAAGATCGCCGTGGCCAGGCCGAGGCCGAACATCTTGATGACCGGGTCGTCGCCCACCACGAATGCGAGGAAGACCGAGATCATGATGAGTGCGGCCGAAGACATGGACCGTCGTATGCAACGGCTCTCTCGCATGGCACACCGAGTCATTTGGGTCAACCCGCGGGCCGCAGCTGATGGTTTCGAGCCACTCGTTGGCGGGATGGCCGCAGCGTTACCTCACTGTGACGTCATGCTCTCGGGCCATTCGCTTCGCTCCATGCGCGAGGTCCTACTCGCCATCGGGGTTCGGGACTAGCCGCAGTGTGCACTCCCCTCGGGAGTGCACACTGCGGCTGATCGGGAGGTCGCCAGTGAGCGACTGGGCCTGGGTGGACATCGAGGTGGTTTACCTCTAAGACGGGATGCTTGCCAACCGGCCCCACCGGGTGATTTCCAGACTCATATGTCGAAACCTTTATTGCGGCTAGCGGAGACGGTTCGTACCGCTCTCGTACTGCTCCGTGGAGGCGACCGCTTCTGGCTTCGCATCGAAGCTGGCGTCAGCGAAGCGGGTTCCATGGGTGTGTTGGCGACCGAGCATCCAGGCCATGGTGCATCGTAGGTAATGTCGTGGCGCGTGGCGTCTGGACATTGCGGTTGGAGTTCGGCGGGCGCGGGGTCACACAAGTTCTGTGGGCACTAGGTGCGACATTGTTGGCTACATGCGTTGCGGTCGCTGTAGATAAGGTTCGCAGATGACTTCTCACCAGGGCCGCGGCGCGACCAGCCGCAGTTGAAGGGCCAGAAGCTCGAAGCGGTTCCACGGCGTAGTTGGCTGGCGCTGGCACTCGCAGCGCTCACCTACACCGTCATCAGCATCACGCTCACCGGCACAAACATCGCGTTTCCTGCCATCACTGATGAGTTCTCTGGCACAAGTCGGTCGACCTTGTCATGGGCGCTATCTGGCTATTCGATCGCACTCGCCACATTCATGGTGCCAGCTGGCCGGTTGTCGGACCGAAGTGGCCGCCGTCGCATGTTCTTCGCTGGGGTATGGCTCTTTCTGTTTGCTTCAGTCGTCTGCTTCTTGGCGCCGACAGCGAACGTTTTCGTGGCCGGCAGGATCCTGCAAGGCATCGGCGGTTCCCTGACCGTGCCGACCTCGTTGGCGCTCGTGCTTCCGGCCTTTCCGACGAGCCGGCGGACGTCTGCGGTCGCTGCATGGACCGCAAGCGGCACGGTTGGTGCGGCGATCGCCCCAAGCCTGTCCGCTGTCATCGTCGAGAATTTGGGCTGGCGCTACGTCTACCTCATGGCCGTGCCGGTAGCGATTGTGGTACTCGTCGGTGGACGCCGGTTGCTGTCTGAATCTGAGCCCATTGTTGACGGCAAGAAGCTCGATCTGATCGGCTTTCCTTTGGGGACGATCGCTATCGGGCTCATCGCGTTCGTGATCGTGCAGAGCCCTCGTCTCGGATGGAGTCACACTGCAATTGTCGTACCGATGGCCGGGGTGATCTGCCTGCTGCCCGTGTTTGTCATGCGTTCGTTACGTCATCCTGCCCCCTTGCTCGACCTGAGAGTCTTCTCTGCCCGGCCGGTATGGACCGTGACATTGGCGGGTCTCATCTTCTCGATGCTTGGCGCATCGACCTGGGTCGTGTGGCCACTGTTTTTGACCGAGGTGTGGGACTACTCGCTCGTGCAGGCTGGTCTCGCCATCACCCCCGCCCCGATTTGTGCGTCTGGCTTTGGGCTGCTGTCGGGCTATCTCGCCGACCGATTCGGTCGGCGTCCGCTGATCGCCTTCGGCACACTATTTCCGATTGCTGCGATGTTGACCATGGCCTTGCGATGGGGTGCAGAACCCAACTACCTGACCGGGTTCCTTCCGGCCATCTTGCTCTTCGGCACCGGTTTCGGTCTGACGTTCTCGTCGCTCAACGCCGCCGCATTGGATGGCCAACCCGAGGCAATGTTTGGCGAAGTCAACGCTGGTTTCAACACGGTCCGCAATCTTGCATCGGGCTTGGGCGTGGCCGCGGCCGTGGCAATTCTTGGTGACGCCGACAACATTCCGTTTGAGCGGTTCGATCGCTTCTTCTTTGTATTCGCCCTGTTCGCAGCCGCGCCGGCGATCGTGATCAATGGCTTCTATCCGCGAAGCCAACACAGCCAAGCCATTCGGACCGTGCCAGGATCGGACTAACCGACAGATCGCACTGAAATCGGTGGAGTACCGCTGCAGAACAAAGCGCAGATGACTCGCAGCGGCGGGTGCAGAGTTGTGGAAGCGCCGATCTTCAGCTCGCCGCTGGACTCGTGAGACTCGGTCGGCTTATCTCCGGGCTTCCAAGGATCGACACACTGCGACCTAGTGTCTGTGTATCCGTTCCTAGAGGTGCAGCGACCATGAGTGACAGTCTGATTCCGAAGAGTGTGAATATCTTCGATGACACGATGCGAGAAGGTTTGCAGATCGAGGGCGCCGACATATCGATCGACGACAAGCTACGTCTACTCGATGCGATCGGTGAGACCGGCGCGAAGGTGATCTCGATCGGATCGTTCGCCCATCCCAAGTGGACGCCATCGATGGCCAATATCGATGAGCTCGCCGAGCGGTTCGAACCAAAGCCGGGCATCCGTTACACCGCAGCGATCTTTAACCAGAAGGGCTTTGAACGCGCCGACCGGTTCTATCCCAAACTCGACGTGCGGACGCGCCAGTTCGGGCTTCATGTTGAGATCTGCGATTCGTTCGCTCGTCGCAACTACAACCGGACCCAAGCCCAGCAGATTGCCTCGATGGATTCCACGGTCGAAGCCGCCGTTGCGGCCGGTGCCGAGACTGGCTCTATCACCCTTGGGAGCCCGTTCGGTTCTAACTTCGAGGGTCCGTTCGACCTGGCCCGCCGGCTCGAGATGATCGATCTGATGGTTAACAAATGGCATGAGGCCGCCATCACCGTCAGCCGCATCTCGTTCTCCGATGCCATGGGTTGGAACGGTCCGCACACGGTCCGCGAGACGATCCTGGCCATTCGTGACACCTGGCCCGAGATCGAGACATTTCATATGCATTTGCACAATTCGCGGGGTTCGACGATCGCCAGTTACTACCAGGCGCTTCAGTTGGGAGTCACCGAGTTCGACACGTCGCTCGGCGGCATGGGCGGCTGCCCCTATTGCGGTAACGGTCGCTCGGCTGGCCATGTACCCACCGAGGACTTCGTTGATCTGTGCCACGAGATGGGCATTGAGACCGGCTACGACTTGGACAAGTTGATCGAGGCAGCCTGGATCGCCGAAGAAATCGTCGGCCATGCGCTGTGGGGACACGTCTCCAAGGCTGGCCCTCGGCCACGAGACAAGCAGTTGTATCCAATCGACATGCCGTTCGTCGAGTCACTCAAAGAGGCATCACACTTCCGCAACGGCCCATCGGTCTACCAGGGTCAGCTCTCTCCATGGGAAGGCGGGAGTGCCCTCATTGGATAACGCCATCCAATTAAACGAGTGGCGTGGCGTCAGGCCCTTACAGGGGTACTGACAGGGCGCTCTAACAGTAGCGAAGACGAATCTTCATGCGTCTAGGAGCATGGCGATCGCTCTGACAAGTTGTGAGCGTTTCTCATCTTCGGGTTAGTTTCGGAAGAGTACGTTGGAGGTTCAGCATGCATGTTGGTATGGGAGTTGCATTCCAGAATCCCGAGGACGCGCTTAGTGATGCGCACGTGTGGGATGAGGAAGTAAAGATCGCGCTCGAAGCCGAGTCAGCGGGATTCGACTCGATCTGGTCGGTCGAGCACCATTTCACCGACTACACGATGTGTCCTGATCCGCTGCAGTTCCTGACCTATATCGCCGGGCAGACGAGCACGATCCAACTGGGTACGGGCGTGGTTGTCCTGCCATGGCATGACCCGATGCGAGTTGCCGAACAGATCACCATGCTCGACAATCTGTCCGGGGGCCGATTGATTCTTGGTGTCGGTCGCGGGTTGGCCCGCATCGAATACGAAGGCTTCGGTGTCGACATGAACACCAGTCGTCAGAAGCTGGTCGAGATGGCCGAGTGTGTGTTGGGTGGCCTCGAGGATGGCTATCTGGAGTACGAGGGTGAGATCATCAATCAGCCTCGGCGCGATATTCGACCAGCCCCGCAACACTCGTTCAAGGGTCGCACGTATGCGGCGGCCGTGTCGCCTGAGTCGATGCCGATCATGGCGAAACTTGGTGTGGGGCTGCTTATCATTCCGCAAAAGCCGTGGGACGTCGTGGAGAACGACTTCAAGATCTACACCGAGGTCTACGAAGCCGAGAATGGTATGGCCCCGCCTCCGCCGCTGTGTGGCGGGTTCTGTTTCGTCGACGAAAGCGCGGACCGTGCCGAAGAGATGGCCTATCGCTATATCGGCGGCTACTACGGCACTGTGCTGAAGCATTACGAGTTCGCTAAGGCGGCCCACGACGGGGTCAAGGGATACGAGTTCTACACCAACATCACCAAGTACATCGACCGCCATGGTTCAGGCGGCGCCGCCGAAGACTTCGTCAAGCTCATGCCGTGGGGCACTCCCGAGCAGGTCCTCGAGAAGCTCGAAGTCATCAAGGGCAAGGTCGATATGGCTGCGTTCTTCCCGAACTTCGTCTACGCCGGAATGGCGTACGACGAAGGCCGTCGCAACATGAACTTGTTCGTCGACCAGGTCATGCCCGAACTCAAAAGCTGGGAGGCCCCACCCATCGGCCTCCAGCCCGCGACAGTTTCTTAACAACACCACTCGGAGTTGGCCGACAGCTTTAGTGGACTCAGAGCAGCGCCTACCACTTCGATAGGTCGGTGCCGATCGTCGGGGGTGGGGATCGGTGGCATGGCCTACACCTTTGGTGAGAAAGACCAACTGTTCAGCAAGGCCCTTGCCCTCTATTGGGAAATGGTCGCGGGCAACCTGGCCTCTATGTTTGATGCGCCCTCAGTTGAGGCAATCTTCGCCGTCTTTGTCCGAGTGAACCCGCCAGCTGAGAATGAGGACCTCCGCAAAGGCGGGTGTCTTGCGGTCAACACCGTGTTCGAGATCGAGTTGGGCTCCGAGCCGGGCAAGGTCCCAGATCAAACGGTTCGTGTGACGACTGAGTTCGGTGAGCTGGTAGGCGCCAGCCTCGTATGGGGCGATTTCTCGACCAGGCCGGCTGTTTTTGGCTGGAACCTTATGAGATGGCGGCGCGGAGGCGATGACGTATTGATGTCGTCGCCAGTGTTGTTCGCTATTGCTACCGCCGCTCTCTCCTCCGGGTCAAATCGTAGCTGAACGGGATCGGATCGTAGGCGAGATCCACGATGACCCCCGTGTAAGCATTGGCTGCGGCTTCACCTCAACTGCAACGGTTGAGCCACAGGCTCTTCGATGACGCCAATAGCGAGTTGGTAACTGTCGTGTTGGAGATGGCCGACTGAGCGATCGAGCGACTTCGGCACGTACTACTTGTGCTGTACCCGGCGACACGTACAGCTGACGATTTAGTGGCCCCGCTACAGGCCTATGGCGACGAGTTCGTGGAGGCCGCAGGAGCGGCATAGAGCGTGGAGGGCGAGGAACAACTCGAGCTGCTATCTGGAGCGGGAGTGTTGGCATTTGGGCTAACCCGCCAGGCGATAACTAATGCAGCGCGGCACGCAGATCCGACTCGGGGCGACGTTGCAGCGGCGCGAACTGGCGAGATCCTTTGCGTCGGAGGAACTTGCGTGCTTCGTCTACGTTCTCGCCACCGAAAGCTTCAGTTGCCGGTCCTGGGTGACCGAGAGCGTCACAAAGTGCGGGAAGTCTGGAGACTGGGAACAGTGACCGGCAGGACTGAGGTTCCCCTTCCAGGTACGTGACCTCTCGTTACAGCTTCGGGAACGGGGCCCGTCATCACCGGGTTCGGAACCAGCCCGTGAGGCTTAGACGCTCCCGATTCGACGGCAGGACTTCGTGCCAGAATCGTGATGATTCAAACAACACCAGGCGGGCAGCGATGGGCGAAATGTCGATCTGGCCGCCCTCGGAGCCGTCGAGGTAGAGACGCAGTTCGCCACCGTTGGTGCTGATCCAACCCTCATTGAGATAGAGCACAAGGCTCAACTGGCGACTCTGGTGGCCGGTCGCGAACTGGTCAAGGTGCTTCTGGTAGACCGCTCCTGGCGGGTAGATAGCGAAGTGACTCTCAACATCATGCAGGTTCATGAACAGCTGTTCATTGAGCGTTCGTCTCAACGCGTCAAAGGTCGCGTTGCAGTCGAGGACCGGGGTCTCAACTGAGTGCTCATCCAACCATGCGATCGAATCGCCGCGCACCGACTCGCTTTCGGTCTTGGCCTTGCCGGTACGTGCCCGCACCAGTCGACCTTCTTTCTGATGGGTCAACGCCACTGCGGCAAGCGCTGCGATGTGCTCAGGGGTCAGCAAGCCTTCGGACACTGAATACCCATACAGGCTCAGGTCGTTCACAATCGGGCCAAACCGACCCACTGGTGTCATACGCGTGGATCGTAGCGACCCGGATTCCAGAGCAACCCGCCAGGAGCTGAACCTTCGCATGCGCCGCATCTGCGCCACACGAATCGCCAGCCAAGCAACGACCGTCGCAACCCAATCGTCACTGGCGTCGCAGCCTTGATCGATCGAGTGTTGGTTCGCTTCTCTTGAGGACCCGGTCCGTTTCCTGGTTCAGAGGACTCCGGCAAGCTCATCAAACGCGACGGCTACTCGCCGATCTTGGTTGACGTTTGTGTCGAGTTCGTAGGGTCATCTCCGAATGTTCTGGATGAACGCGTGACAGCGTAAGACGAACTCTGAGGTAACGATGTTGGCCGCCTGGTGGTCATGGGTGCGCAGACCGACTTCTGCGTGCGATGGACGCTGCATGGGGTGTTGGACCGCGGTCATGACACAGTGGAAGTCAGCTTCGATCAGCCGACTCATTTCCGGTCTCAGATAAGGCCGGACCAGCGCATGAAGTTCGTGATTAGGGTCTTGCCAGCGGGGTGCTCGTCGGTCCAGTACTCGGGATGGAACTGGGTGCCCATGATGCGCATGCGGTCGCTCACGGCGATCTGTACCGGGGTGATATCGGTGCGAGCTAGTACCTGAAAGCCTGCAGGTGGCTTGGGAACATGGAGCCCGTGTGCGTGGCGGAAGACAGGCGCGTCGCCAAGACCAGCGAGTAGTTCGTGCTCGCCAAGAAGTTCGATCGGGTGATAACCAACCTCACCGAAATGGCCGTTTGGCCACTTCTTCAGCGTGTCGGTTTCTTCGGCGTCGGGGGCAATGTCGAGCAGCTTCAGCTCAGCACCCAAGGCCAGCGAGAAGCATTGCAGGCCGCCGCAGAAGCCAAAGACCGGCAGGCCCGAGTCACGAATGATGTCGTAGAGCGGGGTCAGCGCATCGTCGTCATAGAGCGACGGGTCCGAGCCGTTGCCGCTGATGAAGATGGCTTGGGCGCCTACCTTGACCAACAGTTCGGGGCTGATGCGATCCCATCGCACGAGCAGGGAAGGCATGCCAGAGAGATCCTCGAGCCGATAGCTGATCCAGGTGCGGGCGGCTTGGATGTTCGACCCGCCACCGTCTTTGTACCGGTCGGCGTGTTCGTAATCAACGAAGATGATCATGTATCGCCGAGGTCATCGAAACTGACACCAGAGTCTTCGAGAAACTCGTTCACTACAGCACGAACTCGGTCCTCATCTTCGGCGTTGTAGATCAGGTAATGGTGGTCGCCGAGACCAATGCCGAACGCGCCCTGCTCGAGTGAGACGGTGCGGCATTTATAGCCCTCGCTCTTCAGTTGCTCTTCTGCCTGCTGCGCGACATAGGTGTGCGTGCCCAAGTCGATGCGGCGCACGTCTTCGCCCCCGTCCATTACTGCCCCGACGCTGCCGTCGCTCATGGTGCCGGGATTCGACATCATTTGGGACCAGACATAGGCGATCGCTGCTACGGCAACGATGGCTGCGATGATTGCTGCACTACCACCAAGACTCACCAGCCGAGGGTACTCACTTGCTCGATGCCTTGGTGGTCGCGCTGATGGTGAGCAGCCCTAGTGAGTTTGGATTTTGGTGAAGGCCTCGACAAGTGGTGCCTGTTCGGCGACTCCGAGCTTGTCAGCAGTCATGGCGGCCCAGTCACGAAGCAGCTTGTCGATGTCTTCGATCCATTCGACCTGGCTGGCGTGGCTGGATAGCGCTGCAACCTTCTTGTCCATCACGTCGGTGATGTTGACCGCAAGGTTCGACCCGCGTCCCTGGGTGATCCAGACCCAGTCGACGGCGTGTGGCTCGTGGCCTTCGGCCATCAGTTCGACGTGGGCATGCGGATTGCGGGCGTCGGGGTACACGGCCGAGATCGTGGCCTCGGCACATGCCAGATGGTCAGGGTGCGACGCAAAGATACGTTCGTAGCGGCGCTCGGGGCTTTGTGTGATCACGACATTGGGCTTGACCTGGCGGATCACGCGGCTGATGACCTTGCGCAATTCGAGGTTGGCTTCGAGATGTCCATCGGGTTGGCCCAGGAACCGAACGTCGGTCACTCCGACCTGCGCCGCGGCGGCACGCTGCTCGCGCTCACGGATCTGGGCGAGTTCGGCCCGGTCCATTTCTTCGGGGATACCAGCTTCACCACTGGTGCACAGGGCGTAGGTCACCTTGGTGCCCGCAGCAGTTAGGACCGCAGCGGTGCCCGCTATAGCGAAGTCGATGTCGTCGGGGTGAGCGACCACCACGAGGACACGTTCGGGGACATCGGTGAGATCGAGCAGTTCCATACCTGGCGCAGGCTATCTGTGACCACAGGGCCAGCCGTAGCTACCCGAGACTGCGACTCTGGTTACATCTTGGCATCGCGACAGTTTGGGGTCTGCTGGGCGAGCCAGTCGAAGTCCGGGGTTGGTCGCGCTGTGTCTGGGTCGGCAGCGAAGACGGCCTCGAGTGCGGCAGCCACGCTCAACGAGCGATGGTCCTGGTACATCGGCCCGACTACCTGCACTCCAAAAGGAGTTCCTTGCGGATCGAGCCCACATGGCAGTGCCGTGACAGGGTGGCCAACAACAGTCAATGATGCCGTCAGAGCGAGCCAGGCCATGTAGTTCTCAACCGGTTCACCGTCGACATGGGTTGGGTTGCGGCTTGTCCACGGGAACGGCGCCACACTCACACCGGGGCAGAGCAGCACGTCGTAGTCAGCGAAGATCTGCTGGAACTGCTGATTGAGTTCCATCTGGACTTGGCGGGCCACGGCGATGTCGTACATGGGCATCTCGAGCGCAGCGTTGTAGGACGCCTGGATGTTGGGGTTGAAGTCAGCGGTCCAGTTTGCTGCCTCCTGGTAGTACTGGCTGACGAAGATGTCGCTGCGGACCTTCCAATCCACGTCGGGTGCTCGTCGAAGATCGATCGGGTGCGGGTCGCATACGGTCACGACGCCTTGAAGCTTCTCGACCCGTGCCCGAAACGTCTGGCGGATCTGCTCGGAGACGAGCACGCCTCCCAGGTCTTCGGTGAACGCGATGCGCAACGAAGTCGGGTCGATCGGCTCGAGCGTGGCGAAGATCGAAGCGTCGAGCGGGAACATCATCGGGTCATGGGGGAGGGCTCCGGTTGAGCGGTCCGCGATAGCTGACAACAGCAGCGCTGTGTCGTGGACCGTGCGGGCCATGGGGCCTTGCACGCTGTAAAAGGTCTGGGTCATAGACCTCAGCTCGTGGGGGACTACGCCGGGTGTTGCCCGATGCCCAACAACGCCCGAATAGCAGGCTGGGATACGGACACTTCCGCCATGGTCCGATCCAGTGGCCAACGGCGCCATGTTGGTCGCGAGTGCGACACCGGAGCCGCCTGAGGAGCCTCCGCACGTCAGGGCCGGGTCGAAGGGGTTCCCTGTTGCCCCAAACAACGGGTTCACGGTGTTGGCCCCGATGCTGCGCTCGGGGATATTTGTTTTGCCGATTGGGATACCGCCTGCGGCCTTGACGCGTGTGACGATGCCAGAATCTTGCAACGGCTGATGGTCGGCGAACGCGGGGCTGCCATAAGTCGTGGGCATATCGGCCGTTGGGTGAAGATCCTTGATGGCGACGGGCAGCCCGTGTAACGGGCCAATGGCCTGGCCACGCTGCCGTTCTAGGTCAGCGTTGGCGGCACGTTCGAGTGCCAACTCGTCGTTGCGGATGACCATGGCGTTCACCACCGGATCCATCCGATCTACTTGGGCCAGGCAAGCGGTCATGAGTTCCACAGCCGTGAGTTCACCTTGTGCCATCTGGTGAAGCGCGTCTCGTGCTGACAAGGCCGAAGGGTCCATCCCTCGACGTTAGTGGTACGCGACGAACGACGGCCCGTCGTATGTTCGCCGACATTGGCGTGTTGTCACCTAACGTGACGATCATGCAGCACGCGACATGGATGGACTTGTTGGATCACACCGTGGTGGTGACCGGCGCAGCATCCGGTATTGGAGCCGCGGTGGTCGACAGCTTGCTGGCCGCAGGTGCAGACGTCTACACACTCGACGTTGCGCCAGTACCAGCACCGGTCAGACAGGCGGTGCAATGCGACTTGGGCGATAGAGCGTCGATTGACCTAGCGCTCGAGCTCATGCCGCCCAAAGTCGATTGGCTGATGAACTGTGCAGGTGTCCCAAACGGAGGCCGGTTCACGCCAACACAGGTGATGGCGATCAATTGGCTTGGGCTACGCCATCTGACCGAAGCGTTGTTACCTCGCATCTCCGAGGGTGGCTCGGTTACACATGTGGCCTCGACGGCTGGCCGTGCATGGGCGGACAACGTGCAACATCACACGGCGCTTATGCAGGCTGACTCCTTTGATGCTGGCATGGATTGGGTTGGCGAACATGACGACACCGTGGATGACGGCTACAGCTTCTCGAAGCAGGCCGTGCAGTACTACACGATGTGGCGTGCCCTGCAAGTGCGACCAGAACTCGATATCCGGATGAACAGCCTGTGCCCTGGCGTTACCAATACGCAGCTGTCGCAAGACTTTCGTAGAGGTGTCGGCGACGATGTGATTGACCGGGCGGTGGCGCTGGCTGGTCGCGAAGCCGAGCCAGCTGAGATGGTTGGCGCCATGCTTTTTCTCGCGGATCAGCGCACGGCGAGTTATGTGAACGGCGTCAATCTGAACGTCGACCGCGGCACAAGCGCCGCCCATCTACTGAGCGCATGGTGAGCTCACGCCGTGCCGTCCGGCGGAGATGCAGTGGACCAGAAACCAACCGATGTTCCTTGCCGGAGCGTCCGCTGCGAGAGCTCTAAACGAAGGTGCTACCAGGTGTCCCAGTGCACGACGGTGTCGAGTGGTGGGCGCTGGGCTGGCTTGAAGTCGGTGCCCTTGCTGTAGCCGATCGTGACGAGCGCACACTGCTGCATGTCGTCAGGGATGCCCAAGATTTCGGCGGCCTGATCTTCGAACATCATGTGGATGGTGGTCCAAGCTGTGCCAAGGCCACGTTCGCGGGCGGCAAGCATGAAGCTCCAGACGCCCGGCAGGATCGAGCCGAATACTGACGCATGGGCGAAGGTCGGAGAGCCCTCGGGCAGCTTTGGGATGCACGGGATGAGCATGGCAGGCACCTTCTCGAAATTCTCTGCCAGGTACTCGGCAGAGCTGGTGACCCGTGCCTGCTGAGCTTCACGGTCGGCGTCATCACCCTTGAACGCGGTGGCGGCGTTGCCTTCCATGTTGGCGTAGATCGCCCAGCCCTGCTTATAGAGATCAGCCAGTGCCGCTCGCTTCTCGGGATCGGTGACGATCAGCCATTGCCAGGCCTGACTATTTGAGCCAGTCGGGGACTGGACCGCGGCGTCCATACATTCGAGCAGGACTTCGCGTTCGACGGGCTTGTCGAAATCAATGCGCTTGCGGACAGCGCGGGTCGTGTGCAGTACTTCGTCAACGGACAGGCCGAGCTTCATTGTGGGGGGTCCCCTCTAGTGCGTGGGCAGAGCGTACTGATCTACGATCACCGTGTGGGAATAACTGGACTTGATCACATCAACATCGACACATCGAAACCCGATGAGACCGTCGCGTTTTACGAAGATGTCCTGGGGCTTGAGAACAGGCCGCAAGACCGACCCGACTTCGGGTTCCCCGGCGCATGGCTGTTCTTGGGAGATGCACCCGTCGTACATCTGAACTTCATCGAGGAAGATGATCGCTTTTCCCAGCGAAGTGCGTTTAACCACATTGCATTCGAAGGCAGCGATTTCGCAGCGATGTGTGCGCTACTCGACGACCGCGGTCTGAAGTACCGCACCAGCGAACGTCCAGAAATCTTGCTATCTCAGATCTTCGTCGATGATCCCAACGGTGTTCGTGTCGAAGTCAATATTCGCGGGTGACTCCACGGCAGGACCCACCGGTCTCGGTCAAGGCAGCACTGCGATGTGGTGAGCGGTGGGTGCTGTTGCGGAACGACCGCAACGAATGGGTACTGCCGGGCGGCCGTATCGATGCCAGGGATGCGACGCTGCAAGATGTCGTGTGTCGCGAGGAACTCGGTATCGATGCCCAGGTTGGCGACCTGATCGACAACTATCGGTTCGAGGTCATTGCCGGGCGTTGGGTCACCATTGTCTGTTGCGCAGCGACGATGCCAATCGACAAGGCCTCAGTGCTGAAGATCAGTGACGAGCACCGTGCCATCGGCCTGTTCACCACAGACGAGCTCGACGCTCTTGATCTGCCGAGCCGCTATCGCCGGTCAATTGAACACGTTGCTCAACGATGTCTCGGCGACTGACCAGGCCCGCCATTGCAAGCACGCATTAGTTAAACGCGGTTTTAGCCATGCCCGAACACTAGAAACCGTCGCAGGACCGCTCCATAGGTTTGCGCATGTGGGGCGTTGTCCGACTTCGCCTAGAGTCGAAGTCGGAAACCCACACCAGGCGCCTTCTCGATCGTCGGTGAGCCGTCTGCTTCCTGTAGAAGCCGGTCCAGGTAGGTGATGCAGGTGTCGACGATGCTGTGATGAGGGCCGAACTCGTGACCGCCAATAGCGGTCAGTAGCTCATCTTTCGAGATGAAGCGCCCAGGACTCTTGGTCAGCAATACGAGGATTACGAACTTGTTGCCGCTTCGTCTCTTCATTGCCGGTCAGGATGCTTTGCCTGGCACCAGAGGAGCGAGGCCCACGGTGAAGTCGACCCCCAGTGGCGGCGCATGTGCTCCGGGTGTCTGGTCTAGTTCGGAGGCCCTACTGGGTTTGGCCGAAAACTGGTGGCTACTCGCGGAAGTCGAAGGCGATCTTCACGGCGCCGCGCCGACCGGACTCGGAGGCGTGGCGGAGGGCCTGTTTGTACTGCGATAGCGGATAAGTAGCAGTAACCAAGCGGTCCAAGCCTGCCGATTCGACCAGTTCGGTGGCCAGAGCAAAAGTGTGGGCCCGGGTGCCGTCAGCGAGTTCTTCGGTGCCATAGGTGTACGCGCCGACCATTTCTGTCTCACGATGCCACAACGGAGCGAGATCGATTTCGACGACACCCGGCATACCGCAGACGACAATGCGGCCTCGGGGACGGGTTATAGCCAGTGCATCTTCAAGAGATGCGGAGCTGCCAACGGCATCGATCACGACGTCGGCGCCGCCAGACAACACGTTGCCGACCATGCGGCTGCCGGTGATCCGTCGCACAGCGCGTCGGATCTCGCCAGGCTCTGCGACAGCAGTCGCGCCAAGTTCAGAGGCGAGCTTGCGTTGCTCGGGATATTTAGCGGTGGCGATGATCGCCCCGGCAGCTGAGTGGGCACGGAGCGCCGCAATGATTGTCAGGCCAATCGTGCCTGCACCCAGCACCACGACGGTCTGGCCTTCTTTGACGTTTGCTCGCAGCGCGGCATGCACGCCGCCGGCGGTTGGCTCGATCATGACGGCGGACTCGTCGCTCATGGTTTCGGGTACGACGTGGAGCTGGCTCTCGTGAGCAATCATCGACGTCGACCATCCGCCGCTAGTGCTTTCGCACGAACCGATCTGCAGGCCAGCCTCGAGATGACCACCGATGAGGTGGCCATGGTCGCACCCGTCGGCGGGGGCTGCGCCATCAAACGGCAGGTCTGCCCCACGAGCAGCATGACCCAGCACGGCGTCGATCACGACACGGTTGCCGTTCTCGGTCATGCCAACTACTTCGTGACCCATAACAAAAGGGAATGACACCAGTGGTTCGAAGTATCGCGATGTGTGGCCAGTCAGCGTCGACAGGTCGCTGCCGCAGATACCAGACAGCAGCGGCGTGATGCGCTTCCAACCCGGTCCGGGAATTTCTGGCTCGTCGATGTCGGCCATGCGCAAGGGTGCAACAAGTGCGCCAGCGCCAGGGGAGAGCTTGGAGGTCAGGATTGCCGCCGCGTAGCGGGACTCGCGTCGCTCGAACAGCAGTGCTTTCACCCCGCCGAGGTTAGTGGTATCGCTGCCCAATGTGGGCAGAGCCGCTCGATCACCCCAGATTGACGTGGCAACAGCCAAAGCGTGGGTGTTCTGGCCAACCACACAGAAAGTTCGGTGCAAACTGTGGCGAGTTCTAGCAGACTGTCAGGCGATGGAAGCCGCAGTTGCCCGAGATCGCCTGAGCGAAGCCCTGCTTGATGACGATTGCTTGAACGCGCTCTGGGCTCTGGTCGACTCAGGTGTCGCTGCGCAGATCATCCCAGAACTGCCAGCGCTTGCACTTGAGCAAGACCCCATCCACAAACACAAGGATGTTCTGGCGCATACAATTGCGGTGACAGCGAAGACTCGCGCCGACCTGGTTCTGCGCCTGGCGGCGTTGTTCCACGACATTGGAAAACCACTCACCCGCAAGATCGATGACGACGGCGTCACGTTCCGTCACCACGAGGCCGTCGGCGCCAAGATGGCAAAGAAGCGGCTGCGTCAGCTTGAGTACCCCGACGATGTGGTGCGAGATGTTGCCGAGCTGGTCCGGCTATCTGGACGATTCAAGGGATATGCGTCGGGCTGGAGCGATTCGGCAGTTCGCCGTTACGCCCGCGACGCAGGCCATCTGCTTGGTCTTTTGAACGAGCTAGTACGTAGCGACTGCACGACTCGCAACCAGCGCAAACGTCTTGAACTCCATCACCATGTCGATGCGATTGAAGAACGCATCGTTGAGTTGGCCGCTCAGGATCGGCGTAAGGCCGAACGGCCCCTCATAGATGGCCAAACAGTCATGGACCGATTCGATGTCGGCCCAGGTCCCATGGTTGGCCAGGCACTGAAGTTCCTACTCGAGCTCAAACGCTCCGAGCCAGACCTGGACGTCGCTGCAACCCAGGACCGCCTCGATG
>MEHZ011460293.1_pt1 | contig 20429 bp, 17 predicted proteins | sample 897221 | NCBI WGS metagenome assembly MEHZ01 (sample SAMN05514161, study PRJNA337945) | marine metagenome | isolation source: marine surface water | place: Arctic Ocean | collected 2007-12-13
AGTAGTGCAATACGTCAACGGTAGGGTTCTGGATGCCTGTGTAGAGGTCGTTGTTCTTGATCTCGGCCTGCAACGATTCGTAGTCCGAATAGCTGTTGCCTGAGCCGGAGCGGCCAGATGTCTTGACGTTCTCCATCATGACCCGCTTCACCTCTGCCACGTCCCAGCCGACTGCTGTAGCGGCCTTCTCGTTCTTAATAAAATGGTAGAGTTCGTGCAGGTGGTATTGGCGGCGACCAACGGCGATGTCGATTGCGTTTTCGGATGCTTGTGACTGGCGGGGGATCAAAATGTCTGCGAAACCGCCGACACGAAATTTCCAGTCTTCTGGCGAGTCGAAGTAGGCGATACCGACCCCATGCTTAACGAACTGTGTACAGAGGCGGAGGTAGCTGCTGTGGAACTCAGGCCATCTGCGGAAGAGGCTCGTTAGCTCCTCCGCTACAATGCTCTCCTTTGGCCCTACCTCGCTCCTCTCGCCGGTTGTGGCCTTGACCTCCACCAGCTTCTCTAACGAGCTGTAGAGGTCAACGTAGGCCGAAAGAGAGATGTCTAGCAAACGCTGGGCCTCTCCAAAGTTCAAGTTGGTCTTTAGACCCTGACCACTAGCCGTCAACTGTGCTTGGCTGTAAGGCGCAACGCCGTCAAACATGCTGTCGATCCGAGAGCGGTTGACCGCAGACTTCTCGTCGGCACGGAGCAAGGTCGCAAAGATACCTACAGCAGCTTTGACATCCTTGAGACGTGTCACGACAGGCTTCCCTTTTGCATCGAGGCTACCTAAATCGAGTCCGTCTAGGTCAATTAAGTTTGACATACCTGATGAGTATAAGGATTTGGGGGTCAATGTCAATCATCGGGGTAGGCTTCTTCCATGATCTTCTCCATGCGGACCCAGTGGCGTCTCCCGTCCTCTGTGGACAGGCGTACGTATTCTTTCTCCCCGATATCCTTAGTCGATACAAGAAAAGGTCTATTGTAGAATTTTCGGGGGGTGTTCTGGTGCTTCCACACCGCCCCGTAAGGCGTTACCTTGTAGTCGGGGTATCCTTCTACAAGTTCCATCTCCTCGTCGGGCAGCCCCTGTGGTGGGACTTTTAGCGTGTCGTGTGCGATCTGCCTATACTTGCCGTCGTCGCAGGTGACGGATGACCAGTAGCGTAATCCTCTCCATCTCCGTGATACTGGTTTTTCGGTCGTCAGGTTGTGTATATGCCCATCTTTCGATAAGGCAAAATTTGACGCTCCTCTCACGCGTTTCCATCCTCTTGGTAATTTCATTTCAATTTCTTTTGTTGGGGCCATTTAAAAACTATTCTTCTAGGCCTTTAGTCCTATAATATAAAATAATATATTATAGGACTAAGAGGCTGGAGAGAAAGTTTTTATTTCGACTCTCGGGAGGCCTCTTGCCTCTTCGCCATTATTTTAGCCTTGTTTTCGGTGTAATACCTTTTGTTGTAGTCGCTTACGCGGTTTTTGAACAACTCATATTCCTCTGGTTCAAGGACTTTACCTATCTCCATTTTGCGAGAATAGCTGTATTTTGTCCTCTGATAATACGCGTTTTGGTATTCAAGTCTCTTTTCTCTGTTTTTTAAGTAGTACTTTTTTTTCTCTTTTGGTTCGTATTGCGCCATGAAAAGAACTTAAACCGAGTTTGGACGGCTGTCAATTTTTTTCTACATAGTATATTGTATATACACACACGGAAAAAAAAAGTGGACCCCCACCGGTGGCGTGTCCCGAATCCCGAGCCGTGAATCGTCTATCAAACCCCATGGACCGTCGGTCCCGAATAATAATAGACGCGCGTGAATCACGGATCGGGAATCATGGTCGATGATGAGTAATCGAGGATGAGGGACTCGGGAAGAGGGGTTCATCTTCCGGTTGATCGGGTGGGAGGAAGGATGTGACTCCGCACCATCGTGCAACATACAATATGAGAAATGGAGCCATTACCCAGATTACCCTCTTCCCTTGAGTCCCTCTCCCCGATTCCCGATTCCCTCTCCCCTCACCTCTCTCCCCGATCCTCTCTCCCTATCGCCTCGACTGGTGATCGGGTTAATAAAGATTCGATTTGTCTCGACTTCATCGATTCCTTTGCTCCGGCATTAGGATGCGATATGAGGGCATTTGCCATCTCTCGCCTACTCCCATTCAATTTCTTTTCAAAGAGCGATCCTGCGCGATTCGCTGTTTCCTTGAACAGTGTTTCATGGTCCATAAGTCCTTCCTATATATAGTGGCAAAATCGAGAAGGAAGCCGATCAACGATAGGCGTTGATTGATAAGGAGTTACAAGAAAAGAAAAGAAACTGAACGATTTAACTCGCCAAAGTTGAGCGTTTAATTACTTTGATGTCGTCGCTGCTGCGGCCCTCTGAGTCTCACGACCAGAGTTCAGTTCTTTCTCAGTTTATAAACTATAGCGGATTCGCAGGTCCGCTCATAGCTCACATCCTCCGGCAAGTCGGAGGATGCGAGCTATGAATAAAAACGAAAACGAAAAATATAATGGATGGTGTAACTATGAAACTTGGAGAATTAATCTAGAGATGTTTGACGCATGGACCAACGAACCGATGGACGCGGAATCTTGCAAGGATTTCGCATCCATGCTTGCCATTGATGCCATCCCTGAACTAGAGGGAACGCTTGCGGCGGGTTACATTCAGGCGTTCCTTGACAGGGTAAATTGGCATGCAATTTCTGAGGCCACAAATCCAGAAAACTAAACCTTAACCTTAACAGCTACCCGCTTCGGCGGGGCGTAGCTCACAGCCTCCGGCAAGTCCGGCAGTTGTGAGCTATGAAAAAAATGAATATGAAAAAAGCAATGACGACAATCATGACCCGCATCTCTACTGGACCACTCGCAGCAGTGGCCGTGCATGGCTACGCTTGGCAGTGGGAGGGATTCTCTTTCGTAATACATCGCCCGCATTCAAAAGGCTCATTTGAGTCCACCCGCTGGACGGTAACCGAAACCCTCACGGGGAAAACCGTATCTGAGGTGCATGCGACCCGCCCCGAAGCGATTGATTTCACGGCGGCCCGATTGGATAAATTTGGACCGGAGGAATTTAGAAAACTAGTCGCGGCGAATCTGCTATCTGAATCGGTTCGCCAAATCACGCACCAAACTTAGGCCAACCTTAACAGCCCCCGCATGATGCGGGGCGTAGCTCACAGCCTCCGGCCAGTCCGGCAGTTGCGAGCTATGAGCAAAACAGAAAATATAAACAGGACGACCGCCCGAATAAAGGACACTTTAGGCGCAACCTACACCACAAAGGAAGTTAGGAACTTCTTAAGTGAAGTGGAAGCCACGCTGAGTAAGCAAGCGCCATATTTCGATGGACGGGTGTTAGACCAAAAAGCACGGCTTGAGAAAGCTTTAGGAATTTAATAACCAACCAACCAACCAACCAACCAACCAACCAATGACAACTGAACCAATGACAATAGACCTCACCCCATCGTGGGAATTCGCAGTGCAAATATACCTCGCCGTTCTGGAAAACCCTGACGCAAACTTTCATCAGGTCGTAGAGGCGAAGGAAGAAATCCTCCGGCTCGCCCGCATGGTAGACAAACTCAAGCAAAACTAACCAACCATTATGACCAAACGTCAATTCTACTGCGTGAGCTATGGCATGGGGGTAGCGGTATCTGCCAACACTGGAGACAGATACGCGGCGGCCTACCACTCATTCAACTCATCCACTGAGCGGGATGAGTATGTCGATGGCGGCGGCGATTTCCGCACCTCTAACGACTGGAGGGAGTCTCTGCTCGCATCGGATCGTGAGCTAAAGAGCGAAATAAAACACGGAGGTGTGATCACCTGCCGCGCATAACGAACCCTGATTCCCGAATCCCCGATCCCGTATCGGGATTCGGCCATCAGTGTTTGATAAACCAAACCAAACCAAACCAAACCAAACCAAACCAAATGAATACCAAAAACAAAATGCCGTCGCACTTAGTGCAGACCAACCGCCAGCGCACGATGGTACGTTTACCATCCGTAGTTGGATTCAAGAAAGACGACCTTGTGGCCGTCCCAACCGGAGAAACGATGAAAGTTGGCTCCCTCCTAATGCGCGACAAGGGTCGCGAGAAGCGGGAGCTTCTAATGACCGACCGCAGCGGCGGTCAACCCGTCAGTCCCATAACGGGAGGAGGAAACGTGTTTCACTAACCCCGCTGATCCTAACCCCTATCATTCGACTGACCAAACCAAACCAAACCAAATGAATACCGACACAATCGGAATCGCAGTCCGAGCCGACTACGGCTACACCCATTCGTATCTCGTTGCCGAGGCGGGTGACGACGAAACGACACACACGCTATCAACTCGCATAGCGTCCAGCCTACCCACAAGAGGCGTGGAGTTTGAATCAGCCGCCTACGCCGCCGCTGACCGCCTCGCCGAGAAACACGGATGGTCCGACTATGAGACCGAAATTCACTAACACATATCACTACTATGAATGCACAAGAAATGAGGGCAGAATGCCCCGAAGAGTACAAAGCCTTTCTAGCAGCACAAGCTGCTGGAAAAAAGATCACCGGACTTTCGATATCCGGTGACGATCTAGCCCTCGCCAAAGTAGAGAAGATTCTGGCATTCACGCCGACTCTCGCTGCGGCCAAATCGGCCAAGAAAAAGATGCTAGCGCACTACCGAGCCGAGGCCCGCAAGGGGATGGGCGACGGGGTGTTCCTAATTGACTAAAACCACATGAATATGAGTAAGTACACCGTCCTAATGGACTACCGCGATGGCGGCAATGCCGATAAGCAGTTTAAAAACCGAGAAACGGCCATCCGTTTCGCGGAGGAAGAACTAAAATGGGAGAACACCCTGTTCGTTTCAGTTCTCGAGGAGACCGAAGACGGCTCCGAGAACGAGATTTTGAACGAGGAGGGATCATTCGCCTGAACCCTGAACACTGCGCCATGTGTCATGCATGGCGTAGCATTCAGGGCTTAAAATAAGCCACTGAACCAAACCAATAAACCAATAAAATTATGTCACATTTAATCACAGAAATCGATACCGTCTTACGCCCTGAAGGTTCCAAGTATCGCACTTGGCACGGCCTCGATACGGAAGTCCATCAGCCAATCACGATGCAAGTCGCCCGTGAATTTGGTCTCCTGCCAACCGTCGAGAAGTCCCCGCTGTTTGTCGGCAACGGTGAGCGCGTTGAAAACTTCAAAGCCCTCACCACCACCACCAAAGCGGGCGACAACGTCACGCTGGATGTGGTGACGGATCGTTACAGCGTCATCCAGAACGAGCAGGTCTTCAAGACCATGTCGGAGGCTTTCAAAGGGACTGGATTGGACTACACCCTGTCCTGTATCGGGACGCTCGGCGGACTCAAGAAGTTCTTCATCAGTGTCGCAGTCGGTGACGACAGCGGCGGCTTCACCGTCAACGGTGACAAATTCCACTCAAATCTTAACTTCATCACGTCCCATGACGGCGGGTCATTCCTCGCCCATGATTCACAGACAAGAGTTGTCTGCTGGAACACGGTCAGAGCGTCAATGAACGGGGATAAGAACGTCGATTTCAAGATCAGACATAAGGGCGACACGGCGGCAAAATGCGCGGATCTCAGCCGCTACCTCAATGACGTGTTCACCTCCCGTGAAGTCTTCATCGAGCAAATGGAAACGCTCGCCGCTCATAAGGTCGGCGGCGATGACATCCGACAAGTCGTCGGTGGCTATTTCGTCACCGAAGCGTTTAAGCGCGGCGAGAAATTGCAAGACGGATTCAAGACGCGGAGCTTAAACATGATCGACGGGATCACTGATCTAGCCATCAGTGGGCGCGGTAACAGCGGTCGCTCACTCTATGATGCGCTTAACGGCGCGACTGAGTTCTGGACCAGCGGTGATGGCGTAGGCCGCACGGCATCGGCGGGTAAAAAAGCCTACTCATCCGAGTTCGGGACGGCGGCGGCTAACAAGGAGAAGTTCGCCCACCACCTGACCAGCGAGGCGTTCAAGTCCACCTCATTGGAGGAAGAAACCCGCCGCATATTAACACTAGCGTCATGAAAATATCCACGCTCGTAGTCGGGTCGTTCTTATTCTTCGCCGCGATGGCGACCATCTCCATAGTGGGCGGGCCTGATGTTCTGGTCCGCAAGATCCTCGAATTCGTGTTCTTCCCGCTCGCCCCTTAACCCTGATTCCCGCACCCTGTAACGTGATACGTTATACGTTATACAGGGTGCGGCCATCAGTGCTAAAGCACTGCCAATAAGATGAATAACGAAAACGAAAACAAATGGACTACCTAACAATAATCGCCGTCATCGCCATGATGCCGCTAACCCTTATGCTCGTCGTCAGTAATCTCAATAAGACTGAGGCCCGCCGACTAAAGAAAATGAAAGAACTCGCCGACAGGAACAAAGGAGGGCGGCGACCGTGATATGGTTCACCGACCGAGATGCCGACGAGGCGGCGAATCACCTGTGCGACAAGCACCTGCGCCCAGCCATCCAGTTCGCCAGAAAAGCGGTCACGGAAGCCCGTGAGAATCGCACACAGCAGACATGCCCCTACCTCCGGTGGGCCTGCGCGAGTAGGCAGAACCTAAAATGGACCATCGACCACGCATATGGCGCGTCTCAGGAACTCTATCTCCGCTTCCGTAAATGCGGGAGAGTGGAAGATATTGAGTTCCTCCTAGACGCTAGTGCTTTCGTCGGGAAGATAATTGATGCCCCGATACCGCGCACACCCTTCCCCGATAGCATGGATAAAGTGAGGCATCGCTACCGGACGGAGATTTCTCCAAAATCAAAATGGACAAAGCGATGGCCGCCCGACTGGATTGCCGAATACTAACCACCCAAGGGCAAGGAGAAATCCTTGCCCTTTTTTTGCGCCAAGCACTTTGGAAAATTAAATAAGACACAATCACTATCATAAAGACCTCCACGCAAGCTACTCAGATTCTGTAATGGGGCGGATCGGAATGTAACGATTAAACGTGCGGTAGTGATCAATGATCTGCTGCGCCCTCGCCGGACCGTGTTCCTTGTTTCTAGGATCGAGTAATCTTTCGATAGTGTATTTTATTGACGGCCTGTCCATGTAACCACGGCTCAGTAAGGCGACTCGGTCTCGCCCTAGCTTCATATCCTTCATCCCTTTGAGGAGGTCCGTGTCGGTAAGTCCGAGTCCCTTGAACCCCTTGTTTATCCGCATCAGCTCGTAGTTTAGGAGGCGGCGGTCCTCGATGTTATCGTCGATGATATCTTTGACAGCGCCATCGGACATCGGGTTAGCTCGCCTCACCGCGTTAAGATTGCTCTTCACGTTAGTGTAACGCTTGTTCAGATCCAACAAGTATCGCGAATACTGCTTCGAGAGATCTACATCATACCTGCGAACAGGTAGCATGCCGCTTACGAGCGAGTCCTTCATACCGCTCAGGCTTCCGGTGGCCCAGCCCTCAAAAAAGTCCTTACCGATTCTCGGTGCGTATGCTTCCTTCGCGACGAAGCCGAGAAGCTTAACGCCCGCCTCAACGGGACCATCCGCCCCACTAGTCCAGATGGGTTTACCAGTGGCGGGGTTATGATTTCGGGTAGCGTCCTTGACCGCGCCCGCGAGGATCTGGTCGTCCAAGTACTGGTCTAACACAAAGCCCTTAGCGAATGCCGCACCCGCTTCGGTATACTCGCCCCTGCGAATATTCTCGAAGGCCCGCAGGAACGGATCGACGATAAGCGAAAAGGGGTTAAGGTAAGTAAGATCCCATGACTTAAGGTCTTTGCCCTTGCCTTGGTAGAAGAAGGTGTGACCCCTGAGATACACAGGACCAGATGCGCGCAGTGACTCGTCCTCCTCATCGCCGATGCCAGACAGCGCGGCCATGATCATGGGTAAGGCGGAGGAAGCTCCGGCGAGCATCCCGATCATCGAGTTTCTCCGCCAACGCCCGCGAGAGATAAGAACGGGGTTGCCGCTGCGTATCTCTTCCTTGGCTAGCTTGAACGTGTTGATCACGATCCGTGGAACCTCCATCTTGAATCGGATGAACGGGGCCAACACCAAGCCGAGTGGGGTCTTAGTGAACGCGGCCACCGCTGGCGGTGCTTGGCTATAAGCCTGCGAGGTCATGACAACTTTGCGGGCGGCCATACGCTTGATCGCCGTATCACTATTGTTGCCGAGTCCGGTGGGGTCTCCCGCCTGTGCCTTCTTCAGGACATCAAGCTCGTGGTTGTAGTAGACAACTTTGTAGGCAGCGTCGAGCGCGGCGGACAGGTCTTGCGCCTTCTTCTCTACGAAGGCTAGTGCCTTAGTCCCCTTATTAAGTTTTGTCTTTTCGCCCAGCTCGGAGATCTGCTTTGTGATCCCTTCGGGGGTGACCTTGCCATTGAGGAGGTCGCGCATGACTCCGGCTCGGAGTTCGTCGCGCATAACATTCAGGCCGATAAGCTCAGAAACTACCGGATCAATTTTGTCTGGATTAAACAGAGCATCGATAGATCCTTTAGCCATAGACATTGCCATTTTGTCGTAGCGGAAGTAACCTTGGGCGCTCCCAAACAGGAAGTTACCGACAGCGTTTCGGAAGTAGAACCCAACCGATCCCAGAGTCTTCAGGGCCATTGCCTTACCGCTAAGGTTAGCCGCCAGACCGAACATACCCTTTACGGCTCTCTCTGCCGTGTCGGCGTTGGCCAGTATGAAAGAATCTTTAAGGGTAACGTCAAGAGCCTCCTTGAACTCCGCCGAGACATACATTCCCGAGAGGGGGTCGTTCTTGCTAGGTGGACCCGATCTGGCGGGGACGAATCCTAGATCCTTGTATTTCTTCCGGCTTTTTTCCGTGGCATTAAACGTGAACGAGTCAACCATAACGTCACCCTCTTTACCGTAAGATTTTAGTTGATTAAGGAATGCCTGCTGGGCGGCGACGTTTGCCACCGTCGAATAGGTTTTGAGGATGAGGTCGATGCCTGTCTCTGGCCCGTGTTCTCCGAGAATTTCGCGGATTTCCTTCGGCAAGTCTTTCCGCTGCTTGAGGTTATCCTCAATCATCTTGTAGTCTTGTGGCCCCATCGATGTCGAAGAATCGCGTCCCCCCTCCTTGTACTGGAGAAAGAAAGTGTTGAGAGCCTCCTGACCATATGAACTGTGCGGGTAAAGTTTGTTCTCCCGATCAAGATCCTTTTTAGCCTCAATCTCAGCGGGTGCGGGGTCCATCCCAGCGTTGATGTGGTCGGTTTTAGTCTTTTCTAGGTAATTTTTGACGAAGAATGCCATAGCTGCCTCCCTCTTGGCCTCGTAGAGCGGGTCCGTCTTAACCGTTTCAAGGAATGAGGAGTCGGTGAACATTCTGTAGCTGCGCGTCACGTAGATACCACCGGTCTTAGATATCTTGATGCCGATCTCTTTATTAAGGCCGGACTTAACGAGCTTCTCCTGCAAAGGGATAATAAGTTTCTGGCGTATATCAATGATGTGGGCGGCAAGCGCGGACGAGTCTTTGGCGAGGTCTCTGAGGGCAGCGTCTCGGTCGGCTTCTCTGACCTTAACCGCCGCACCATAGGCTTTATCAATCTCTTTCTCGCGGGTAAGCAACGCTTTGTCCTTTAGGATTTTGGCTTCCCCCCTAGTGATAGTTTTATCCTTACGGCCCTTTTCGGCGGCTGCGTAAACTTTATTATAGGCGGCTTCAATAGCGTCGAGCGCCTGTTCCGTCACCACGTTACCAGAATAGTATCCTTGGGCGCGGGCGATCATATCCGTCGGCGCATTTTCGTAGCTGCCGTATGTTTTCACGATGAGTTTGTCCATCTCCTTTTTGTAGGCGATGACGTTCGTCTCAGTGGCCCGCTTGTAGGCATCCCTGTTCTGGATCAATCTGCGGAATGCTTCGGGGATATGTCCGGCGAACATCTCCGTGAGAGATCTCGCGATGAAGTTCTTGGGCTTGCCCATATCAATCTCGTAGACGGGAATCTCAAGGAGGTCCACCACTGCCGAGAAGTCGATGCCCGTTCCCGTTGGTGCAGCGGATGACTGGCCCGTTGGTGCAGCGTAAAGGGGTAATTTTACAGTTTCCACCCCCTCGTCCGCTTTTCTAAATATAAGTTCGCGTTGAGAAACACCAACGGATGGTGGGAAGATGCTATCTTCTTCAGATTTTTTAATTGGATCTGTGTTGCCGTCATAGGGATCGGCTGACTTTTTTGGGTTAGGTTTCTTAGCCGAGTATATTACGTCTTGCCACCTATTGGCCTCCCCCAGAACGTGGACTACAGGTGTCTGACCTGTTGTGCTACGTAGAGTAAATGGGTATGACTCATGATCGTCAGACTCGGCATCCTTGGCAGTCTCGAAAGGCTTGACCTCGCCCTTCATCGAAAGAACAGCGTAAACCCGCCCAGAGGCTTTCTTGCGAAATTGCTGGAAGGTCTTGACCAGCGGCTCTGCAAAAAGATCTGCCATGCCCTGCATGACTGACGCCATTTTGAGGTTACCTTTAGGTATTAAAGATTTATTGTATAGGTTCTTATCGCCAGCCAGAAGGTTAGCTATGTTCAAAGCCTGATTTTTCTTTTTATCGAAAGCAGCTTTTTCCTTTGGGCTGAACTTCTTCTGAACTTCCAATGTTGGCAGTGCCATGCTGTTAGCTATTGCTGATGATATCTGAGCAATAAAAGAACCACGTTGTGGAAACACTGACTCGTCAGGCAGGAGATTCTTTTTCATCTCCTCCATGTTTTTAGCCAGCCCGTCTATCAGCTTCAGTTTCCTTGGGAATTCTTTGATGGAGGTCGTCTCGACTCCTGTATCTTTGTCTTTCTTTTTAACAACTAATCTCTCCTTACTGGCATTAACAATAGCGCGGTTAACGACCGCCTCAGTTATCCCATACTTCTTGGGGTTCTTGGCTAGAGTGGCGAACAGGTTGACCGCTCCCGTAGCCATTGTCGTGGAGCTAAACATCTTCTCGATGGGAGCTGACGTGAGAGCCATCAGAATAGTTCCGTTGTTGCGCCTAGATATCTTGTTAAGGTTTTCCGCCATGATCTCGGCGGCGGCCTTGGTCGATGCCCAGAAATACCCTTGATCACCGAACATGACTGGGTAGTAAACACCCCCCTTGCCGTCTACGACCTTATCGCCCTCGACCTCCAGTGTGCCTGCCATTGCCCCATCGGGCTGGTGTAGCATGACGGCCATTCCCTCAAACTGGTCGAGGGATTGGCGTATCTTAATGTAACCGTCCATGACCTTCTCGTAAAACTTCCCGTCCTCTTTGACGTAGATATGTTTAACTATGGGGTCGCTCGCACTGGCGATTTCTGGCGGGATCTCGGCGGTGGTATTACCCACTGGAGCAGATGCTAAACCAACGAAGTCCTGATTCACCGTCCCATACATCTGGAAGACATCCATCGGGTTCTCAGTATCGAAGGCCATCTTGGTAGGCTGGCGGACGAAGCCGACCTCGATAGCCCGCATCTCAATAATCATTTTATTGAGGGCCACGTCTGCCGCCGCCCCGATCTGCTTACGGCTGTAAACCCATCGGTTGATAACACCCGTTAAGTAACGCTTAAGCATTCTAAGTAAGGACGGCTTCGATGACCAGAACTGAGTGTCGTCCTCAGTAGTGAACCCTCGCGTGACCTTTTGGAGGTGCATACGAAGTTTCTCTTCCGCCATTTTATACTTTTCTAAATTAGCTATCGCCGGATCTTCCGACGCAAGGTTTTCTAACGTGGTTTTTAGGAAGGAGCCATCGGGGGTGTTAGTGTAATACTCTCTAGCGATATCTTGGAAATCTGAATCCGAAAGGCTGTCGATGTATCCCTGAATCTCTTCCTTGGTTAGTGCGCTGAAGCTGGCCGTGTGGGCTAGCTCTTCGTTGATCACAACACCGATTAGTGCTTTACCCGCGATGTCTTGGACATCCGTCGCCAACTTCATCATCTCGACAGGATTTACAAAAATCGTTGACTCGTCTGGAGTCACGTAAGCAGAACTACCACCCGTGTTAGTAGTTACCTTAATGTCCATGCCGAACGGGACTATTCCCCTGACATAATTAAGTATCCGACCCATTCTAGGTCGGTCCGCTTCGGGGACTGAAGATAGGAACTCGGATTCAAGACGGGCGTCTTCCTGACGCTTGATATCTCCCTGCTCCTGCTGCTTCAGCTCTTTCTCTTGCTGTATCTCTTGCTGTATCTCCTGCTGTAGATCTTGCTGCATCTGCTGCGCTTCTTCGACATCCCGCTGCGGGGTGACGGGCGCACTGCTAAGTGCTTTACCAGCGATTGAACCCCCGAACACTTTCGGGTCAGTGGGGGTTGTTTTACGGGTATTGCTGCCGACATCGAGGACATCCGTCAGAGCGTCAACGGCGCTCTTGACTTGGCTCGTGTTCATCTTAGGGAACAGCATAACCATGTTGGTCAGGAACCGTGAGAAGAACGATGACCTGTTGGCCGGAGCCTCAAGTCCCTTTACGTGCTTCTGGACATCTTCCGATAATAAGAACTGAGCAAAGAACTCGTTTAAATCTACGAGAGCATTATCAAGCGAAGGGACGGGGCCGCTCACCTTTACCTGTTTCGCGTAAGCCGTCCTCGCGTTACTCAATACCGTATTTAGAGCGGCGAGCCTCGTCTTCATACCCCTCGGCATGTTCGCGACTTGGGCAGGAGTCGCCGATGTAATGTCAGAAACAAATGCGTGGACGTATTCCTCAAGCAGCGTGTTCACAATCCCGCGACCGTTCCCAGATGTGGTGTTGATAAACACCGTGTGGGAACCGTCGAGTCCTTTAACATATTTCCCTGCAATGTCTCCGGTCGATGGACCTAATAGAAATTTAACGCTATTAATAAAGCTGGTATCGAGCAGTAGGAGATCCGCCACAACTTGGTGCGACGGGTTATCCACATTCTTGGATACCACTTTAAGTGCCTCGATAACGCTGGCGGGATTACCACTCTCAAGCCCTAGCCTCTGGACATCCAATTCGTTCTGGGCAGTGACCGATGACCTCTCGGATTCGGAGATGTTTGATCTCGATAGGTGGGTCCGAACCGCTTTAGTCAGAGCGATCATCGTGTCGCGAGCCTGATCAGTATTGATCTCTTGTCCGGTCTCCTGATTGAATAGGTCACGGTATTCGTTGACGGCGTCGGGGTCCGAGTAGCCGTTGCGATCCGAATGGGTAGCGAAGTTAGCGAGAAGTAAGGCGCTCTTTAGTTTATCGCTGGATGGGTATGCCCCGTCCTCCAGATTCTTCATGAACTCCGTAACCGATTCCCTAGTGTTACCGTTGCCGGAAGATACCCACGAAATGAAGATACCGAAGATGTCTCTCGCGTTCGCGGTCTGGACCATGTCGGCCATCTCTGGCGTGGTATCATCCAGAATATGGTCGAGAGTAATCTTGTTTATCGCCCTACGTAAGTCAGGGTCAGTGTTAACTGCCTCGATGGAGGTAGTGATCGCCGAAGATACTACGCCCCCGATAGCTTCTGGTGAGGCCAATTGCCCTTCGGGGTTACGCCCAAAGTTAGCTACCCAATCGGCAACTTTAGCTGTCTTGAACTCAGATGAAGTTACGTCAAAAGGCAGGGTAGAAACGGCTCTTTGGCTCCTAATGGAGGAGGCCATTTCTTCTTGTGCCTTAAACTTGTTGGCCGCTTTAGCAAGCAGCGCGTCGAAGGTCGGCGGAGAATTGTTTGCGAAGTCCGCGTTACCTTGAAGCTTCTGTTCCACAAACAGCCCGAGTATGCCCTCGCTGGTAATCTCGGTATTAGACTCCACACTAACGAGTGGCAGTAGGATTTGGGCGGCCTCGTCAATGTTTCTAGATCCGGTCTGTGCCACGATATCATTAAGTATCGCGTCAGGATTCGTGAGGAATTTTTCGCGGAGGCTGAACAACTGTGCGTTGAGTAGGAAGTCCTGACTCGCTGACTCTAGCGCGGCGGCCTTAAACTCTGGAGACAGTGACCCACTGTCGGACTTGAGTCGTCCCTGAACTTGGAGGTTTGTGTCATCTCCGGTCTTCGCTAGCTCAAGGGAGAATCTACCGATCCGACGTTCAATGTTGGGAGTGTCCGCAAAATCTACGTCTAGGGGTCCGCCGTTGGTGAAATCGAAGTCTTTTACGCCCGCAGGTAGCGCGGCCTTCTTGAAGGGGATGCGCGCAATGTGGCCTGCTCTTGCGTTGTTAGGCTCTACGGAGGCGACGCGGCTGGCCCCGTTAACTTTCGACTCTATAAGGTTACCGTCAGCCGTAGGCCCGACCACATCAATAACCACCCCATCCTTAATCCTGATGGACGGGTTAAGGAACGGCACGTTAAACGTGCGGGGAATCTTAACAAGTTTACCAGACTTCAGCATGTCGATCATGGTGATCGGGTCGTTATCAAAGATACCATTACCGCTGTCGTCGATAAACCCCTCGACCTTCTGCGACACAGTCTTACCAGATACGGGATCGAAGTAAGTCTTGGTAGGCTGCTTGCTGGTGTAGGGTTTAGCGTTCTTAGGAGGAGCGAGTTTTGGGTAGGCCGCGTAAACTGCGGAGGCCACAAACTCCGACAAATACTGGCGGCTTTCCCCGCTGGCCATCGGCAATCCATAGTTGGCCTCCGGCGACTTCGACAAAGACTGGCGGTTTGCCGCGCGGGCCATTGGCAATCCGTAGTTGACCTGATGTGTGAGGCCCGCAGGGAATCCGTTAGTGACAGCAAAACTAATAAGCTTGTTAGCTTTCTCGGCTGCGTTTGCGCCGCTGAAAGGAGATTCACTAAAACTAATTGCACCAGTGCCGCTCCTTGAGGAATAGCGTTTCGACTTAGCGGCAGGTTCAACCTCAAGGTCGGTGGTGTTGTGTAAAGCTACATTAATCTTAGACTCTCCGGTGAGGGTGGCCCCAGAGGCCCGTGCATTCTCCTGCTCTTTGGTAAAGTTGATGGGCGTAGCCCCAGTGGGGTCGCCCATATTGAGCGTCGTAGTTTCTTCGTCCGCCGCGAAAGAAACATTCTGCTGGTTTCTGATGTTCTCGAAAGCCGTCTCAACTTCAAGGGGGGTGGCCCCGCTAAGAGACCCGATGAATGTTTCTGGAGCAATTTCCCCGTCGGTAATACCTTCGGTAAACTCAGACGGGTTGCCCGTTTCAAGAGACTTTTGGACCTCCTCCGCTTCAGAAAAGTTGGCTAGGGTCGCGGCGGATTCCTCATTAAGAGAAACTTTACGTTCCTCTCGTCTCTGGACCTCGGCGCTACGCTCCGCCTCCGCCTCCGGTAGAGTAGATGAGTCGTTCAGCTTCTCAAGCTCGGACGCCTGCTCACCCATTTGTTCTTGGATGGTCACGAGTTCGCTTCGGTTCTGCTCCTTGACGAAGGATTCCGATGAGGTGCTTTTTGGGGTTTCTACCTCTGTCGTTTCCCTACTTCGGGCGCGGGTCATCAGCACCTCACGAACTTGATTGGCTGCGAGTGGACTCCCAGTTGACTCAAGTTCCGAAGATACTTGATCCGCGAAGTCGTTCTGCAACCGGATGCGCTGCTGTAGCTGGTCCATCGGGGTCACCTTCAAGCGGCTCGCGACAGATTGAATAGCCGGAACACCACCACCGAGAATACCTCCCACCTGCGCGGCATGCCACACCTGCTTCATCCGCTCAAGCATAGGCGTATCCTGATTAAGAGCTACGTCCTCGACGAATGAATTTACGAGCTGGTCAGTTCCTTCTTCAATACCTTCATCGATCACGTTCTTCGTGATCTTCTTCCCGAGTGTTCTCCCACCATACTTCTTAATGGAATCGCCCATTACCTTCTTAATAGCTTTGGCGACGTTGGCATCTGAGATGCCCCCTGTGTTGCCCATTGCTTGGAATAGTTTCTTGGATTCCCTAAAGGTCATCCCTTTAAGTAGTGCGTCCTCAACACCTCCGCGACCAATCGCGCTGAAACCAGCCGTGATGATGCCTGTGATCACGCCAGAGGTAAGGGCGAAGCCCATCGCCCTATCATGGGCTTGCTCTTCAGTAAGGTCGGGGTCTTTGCGCAGTTGATTGTAAAGTGACCCGTAGGTCATCGCGCTACTTCGGGTCGCCGCTGGGACAAATACTCCGGTTAGGACGCCAAACTTCTTAGCGACTTCATTGTTGTAAGCCTTTAGAGCTTCAATGGTTTTGCCCCGCCCTCCTTTTTCTAGTGACTCCTTGATCAGACCTTTCGCCACAGCGGTCTCCGCCACGCTCTCAAGACCCTCCTTTGAGGAAGCTCTGAGGACATTACTGGTAAGTGATTTAGCTAATCCTTTCGCGGTCAACTGCGCGCCGCCTCTTGCGGTTAGGTATGCCGCGCCACCCGCACCAGCCGTAAAAGTAGACAGCAGGGCCGTGGCAGTTATATCAACAATAAGTGGGGCGATACTTTCGGAAACGTCTTGGAACAAGCCATACTGCTCCCCAAAGATCTGCGCGACCTCGCGGCGGTCTGACTGGCGTTGGCTCGCATCCGCGAGACCTTCTTTAGCCCAGTCGGCTCCCATAACAGCGGGAGCAATGTATAGCAGGCTGGCCACCGAATCCCAAACAGAGTAGGCGATGCCTTTCGCGCTATCTGCGTACTCGTTGAAGTTCTCATCCTTGGCGATAAACGCATCAAAGATATCTATGTCCTCCCGACCCGCATGCCTCCCAGCGATAAGTTCTGCGGCCCATTCATCCCCAACAGCAGATTCAGATAAAAGCTTACTATAACTAGAAAAGTTTTGTTTAACAACAGCGGCACGATTGCTAGTGAACAGCTCCTTCTGGCGGTCAGTAAGATCAGGACTAGCGGCGAGGGTGTTCGCCATGTCTTCGGCCCGCGCAAACACGGCGGGGTTCAGGACGGGTCCGAGGGCTGTCTTGTAAACGTTCTTGCCAGCATCTTTCGGGTCTTGGTGGAGTTTAAATAATCCTCGGTTAGCTCCTTGGGTGAATACGTGTGACTCATAGGCGGAACGGACATCCTCGAATCGATAGTTAGCACCTGAGTCGTTAAGCTTCTCAGTAATATACTCAATAGTCTGGTCGAAAGAATCGCGGCTGGCTCGCTCAATTCTCTTCTTCTTGTCGTTGTTCTCTTCTGATTCTACCCCAATGAAGGTCAGCGCACCACTAAGCATGCTGCTGACCGTCGCGGACACGTTGTCAAAGGTGGTCTTGTCCTTTCGGGCGATCTGCCTAATGTGTCCGGTAACGTGTTCCGCCACCGAGGCATCATTCTTTTCTAATTCAGCGATGCTGTCCGCAACAGACGCGATTCTTTTGAACTTGGCGAGGTTAATATCTAGCCCATCAAGTGGGGTGAGGAGCCTCTGCACGGCGGCGGCATCTTTAAAAGACACACCGCCCATCTTGGAAGATTTGATCGCTTCGGACACGGTCATGTTTTCCGCGCCGTCCCCAACCATAAGTTCGCGCTGTCCTTCTTCATTGATGACGTAGGCCATCGGGAGCTGATTGCTGTCAACAAGAGACCGCTTAACCCCATCGTAGCGGCGGCTAACAACTTCTTCAGATTGTTCTCTAAGGCCCGCTACCTTTTCCTGATATTCCTCGGTAGCTCCTCCGTCAGCGGCGGCACTTGCGCCTGCTTTATACTCTGAAAGAGTTCCAAAATCTTTGTCGTCCCCATTAATTGACGAATAAACATACTCAAGCTTCTCCTCAAAAGAGAGTTCCTTAGTAGCCGTGAGTGCCTCAATATCCTCTTCGTCTACTATGTCGAAGTCAGCTAACTTAGAATTAAGCGCGCTACTTATCTCTTCTTCAACATTAGGAGTATAGGCTCCCTGATTAAGGTAATCCTCTCGCATGTAATCCGAATACTGGACGTAGCTTTTAGGATCGGATTCGGCTAATTTATTCTCCTCTGACCAAACAGAAAAAGGTTTAAGCTCGGGCGGTTTAGGGGTCTCTGAAATAAGAGACTTGTCGAAGTCGGTAAGTGAAGAATTCAAATCAGTCATAGCTGAAAAGGTTTGAGTTGTAGTTAAGTTTTAGCTTATTGGTTGAAACCGTTAGATATTGAGTTGTCTTGTCTGTAGAGGGCTTGGGGCTGCAAGAGCCTTTTATGTTCTAAGATTTTCGCTACCGTATTCTCGTAGAGTTTTTTTGGATTGTCCTTGGCCATTTGGTTAAGGAGATTACGGTCAACAGTCCGGCCAGATCTAGCCATTATGTCTCTGTAGATCTCCTTAACTTGACTAACGTCAACCTTTCCAATGAATTGAGCAACACCCGCAGCAGCCTGCGCAGTATCTGTAAATTTCCCTAGATCAATGTCCTGCCAAGGTTGAGTGGCTTTGTCGCTGGTCATTCCCATGAGTATCTTCTGATAATCGTCATATTGACCAACCGTTTCACCTACCTTATACCGCCTGTCTCTCTCGGCTAGCGCGGCTGCGCTTGCCTCGTTTCTCTCATTGTAGACACTAGCGAGTCTCCCATACCCACTTTCTTCGGAGTCAACCTCATATCCAGACGCTGTCGCGACCCCCTCTTCGTCGCCCGCCTGCGCGAGCTGCGTCAGCAAGCCAAACTTGCGGGATTCTGCTCTCTCGGATGCCCGCAGAGCGGCGGCTTCTTCTTTCTCTCTTCGGATACGATCCGTGTTGAGGGAAGCCCCAGCGGAGGTAAGTAGATTACTAAGAAGCGGGTTATGTTGGGCAGACGGAAGATACTTCATCTGTAGATGAAGCAAGCTCTTATTTGCCTCGTAAGGATCTATGTCGGGGTCTCCGACAAGGCTCTCAAGCTCCACCATCAGGTCGGGGAGCTTCTCCATAAATTGTAATTGCGATTGGGTCTTTTGGCGTGAGCGTGAAAGCTCTAACTTTTGATTTTCGTAGGCAATATCCTGCTGCCTCATCGACATAGAATGCTGCTCAAGCTTCATCGTGTGGAGCTGCATAGGCATAATCGTCTCTTGGCGAAACTTCATGGCTTGGTCGAAGCCTTTATCGCCAGCAATCATCGGGAAATACTGCTGCCGTAGGGGAGCGATGTCTTGGTCGTAGTCAATAGCCATGTTAGGTATTTGATCGTTTGGCGGCTTTTCTGGCTTGTCTGGCTTGTCTGGCGGCTTGTATGGCGGATTTTTTGGATAATGGTTGTGACCTTTTCTCCTCGCCATCCTCCCAATATTCCAGCGTCTTGGAGCCTTTACGCTCGTTCTTGTCAGAGCGCCACTCCAGCGTCTTGGAGCCTAAGTCATCGCCAGAGCGCCCCTCCGCCGTCTTGAAGCCGCTATCCTCGTCAGAAGAGCGCTCCATCGTCTTGGAGCCTCCACCATTGTTGTTGTTCAGCGGCGGACTACCAAATTCTACAGCAAGGGGGGTTTCCTTGCCCTTCCCCTGATTATTGCGCCGCTTATTGCGCCGCTTATCGAGATCAGACAACACCCTATCCTGCTTCATAGCTTCGCGCCCCGCCAACATTTTCTGGGATGCCCGCTGCGCTCTAAGATCTTCAGTGTCGATTGCGGGTTCCCCCAAACGAATCTTTTCACCTTGCATAGCCATTTGTTGTGCTGCCGCGCCATACCCTTTCCGCCTAAGCCTGCGAGCGGCCCTGCGATACTTACCACTTTCCGGCCCGATTGAGCGGGCTGGCTCGCTGAGTGATGACCCACTGCCAAGCACATACTTATCGTCTTGCATCGCTTCCAATGCGCCGAGTCCGGTCCCATAGTTGTTCTCAGACATTACCTTCTGTGTAGCTGCTTCTGGGGAAGAAGCTCCAACAGAAGGAGTAGGCTGCGCTCCAACAGAAGGGGGAGTAAGCGGAGCCGTCTGGGGAGTAGAAGTAGTAGGAGCAGTCGGAATAGGGGTTGACCCTACAGCAGCGGGAGGGGTTGACCCTACGTTCACACCATAGGGGGTCGAGGTAGCGGGGGTATCGTTCTGTCTAATTTTGTTTTTGCCCATAAACGAGTCAAACTGCTCGTCTGTAACTCCAGCATGGGTGGCCCTGCCACGGGCCTCCTTTAAAAGGTCTCCAGTTAGTCTACCATCCCCCGAAAGCTTTTTAAGCCCCCGTGCAATTCCCTGTTTATTTTTAAGATCTTCTGCGTCCCATTCTTTGGACGCTTTACGGAGAAGGTCTCCTTTAATTTTTTTCGCCATACTTCCGTTAAAGATTTGCGGTTTAACTAAGTGCCGCGTGACCTAATTTACCAGAATTCAACGTGACTGTCAACGCGATGGATTTCGGGGGCGGATAAAAAACTTTCTCTCCAGCCTCTTAGTCCGATAATATATTATTTTATATTATAGGACTAAAGGCCTAGGAGAATAGTTTTTTTTAGCTGAGTAAATCGGTATCG
>MEHZ011385249.1_pt1 | contig 20383 bp, 28 predicted proteins | sample 897221 | NCBI WGS metagenome assembly MEHZ01 (sample SAMN05514161, study PRJNA337945) | marine metagenome | isolation source: marine surface water | place: Arctic Ocean | collected 2007-12-13
TACTGCATTAGGTGGTGAGTTTGCAGAGAAAGAAAAGAAATAAACAAAAACAAACAAATATCTCTGGAACAAGAACTAGACGTATTGAGAAGTGTGTTTTTTGTGAAATTGGTATTGATTTAGATAATGAAATATTTGTTTGCGATATGCGAGGAAACGTATTGCATGATGAATGTTTTAATGAACGAATGGGGATTTTTAATGATGAAAGAAAAAAAACCAAGAATACTTCCAACGATTAGAAGAACTAAAGAGCAAATTAAAAAAGATAATGAAGATTTTGCTAATTGCCGTGTTTGTAATGAACCATTAAAAAAAACACATCATGCAAGAACTACGGCTAAAATGTGCGCTTTATGTCGTGGGGATGCTACGAGCGAAAATGCAAAAGTTCGTGATCTTCATAAAGAATTAAAAAATAAAGCATTAAAACCATCAGAAGATGAAATGTGGTTTGATGATGATCCAAGAGCAGAAAAAGAAATTAATTATGGTAGAATATTTAAAAAACCAACTATCATATCTTTTGGTGTTTCGCCTTTAACAGATATAATGTCATCTAGTTCTTCACATCATCATTATAAACGTGGTTCAGCCAAAAATGGTATCAGATACACTTATAAAAAAAATAAAGCTGAATAATTACTTTAATGGCGAACCTTGACAACAATCATCAATAATAGAATGACACAATACACATTGTTCATGCCCACCAACATTAACTGTTTGTAAGTTGCCTTGACATCTTGGACATCTGGGTGCGCAATGATTATTAATTTCTTTTATACATTCAGCACCAACTTTATCTTTTTCTTCATCCCATTCTTTTTTGAGTATTTCCCATTCTGCCATTTTTAATCCTTTTTCTTTCCAAAATTAAAACCTAAATTCTTAGCTGCTCTTTCACCATACCAAAAACCCATTGATAATAAGTTTAATTGCCATAACATTTCCATTGTGTCTGGCTCAACATTCCTTGTTAAAAATCCATATATAAAAGCACCTGCTAATAAATAAGTTAATACAGGTCTGACTGAACCTCGCAATATCTGTATTATTGGATGAACTTGATCTCCACGACCCTCATAAGCAACTACAAAATCTCTAAATGAACCCTCTGCTTTTTGTACTGATTTTTCCATTTCCATCTTTGCTTTTTCTTTAGCTTTAGGGTCTGGGATCATATCAAGAACTTTTGCCATTGCAGGTTGTAATAATGGTAATAATGCTTGTATCATTTTAATAACTCCATATGTTAGGTCTAGGACTTTGATTAAACGTATCTAAATGAATGAATCTTCCACTAGCTTTCTGTTTAATACCAATTCCAGTAAACCCTATATTTATTGCTAATTTTATAATTTCAAACGCTTCTTGTCCATTACAAGCTATGTCACAAGCTTCACCCCTACTGTGAATGCCGGGATTAGTTTTAACGGCTTCTATAGGGTGTTTTGGGTCTCTAAATCCACTTGTAATGACTAATGGTTTACCATATGCCGTTCTTAATTCTTGTAACTTATCCATAAAATATTCATTCATAAAACATCTTCCTGTAAAAGTACAAGCAAACTCTTTTTCACTAAAATTTTGATAGTTTTCCCATCGCATTATGATCTCCTTTGTCTAACAATTTGCAAGGCTTTTTCAAACGAAAAATATTCAACATCATTATTTTCAAAATACTCTTTTCTGTATCTTTTCGATAACGTCTGGATTTGTTCTGTGGCATTGAATACGCATCTGCGATGATCGATCCCAACATGTACCAATATGTCATAACTTTCTATCCCTTTGATATGCTTTTTTTTACCACTTCCATTATTAAAATGGTAAATTCTTGTTACGTTACTTCTTTCTAATCTTAATGTTGCAGATTTAACTTGTATTCTTAAATATTCATTTTCGTTCCAAGCAATTAAATCCACACTATCTTGTTGAGCCATACTTACTTTCCAACCTAATTCAAGTAATGCACTAGCACAAATATATTCACCTATTAAACCTTTAGTTGTTTCGCCTACTAGCATTGAATGCTTCCATTATTTCTTTTATGGTTCTTTTGCATCCTATGCATATTTTATTTTCATCTAATTTACAAACTCCAACACAAGGTGATTTAGTTCCCAACTGGTAAACCTATCATCTCATTTATACCAAATAATTCCATTATTATAAATGTAAAGAATAACAACAAAATACCACCTGCAATTAATTTTCCACTAAAATTAGTCGATCCTATTTTAATTGCTATAAATTCATTACCTAAAATTCTAAGTATTAATTCAAATGAATTATCACCAACATTAGCTGATATTATTTTTTTATTTTCCAACACTTCTTAAACTCTCCATCACTTTGTCTATATTTGGTGGTTCTTGACCGGGATTATAAATACATTTATATTGTTTAGGACACCAACTTTCAATCATAAGTTCATAAGTTTTATTCCCACCTTGATAAATACAGGCTTGCTTTCCACTAATTTGCGATTTAACTCTTTTCTTTAATCTACAGGTTGTGTATTTGGGATTAGGATTAACACCTTGATGTTTAAGTTGTTGTTTTGTGTATGCTTTTGGCTTGTATTTATAACCATCTGCAAATAAACCCTCTGGAAAACATAGCATTGATAATGTTAATGGCAATAAAACCATATATTTAGTCATTATATTCTTCTCTAACAATAAAATAATCTTGAATATTAGTTGGCATTTTAGCACTTGCTTGATTTGCCCAGATCATAGCCACTAAACCAATAAACCCAAAAATAACAACTGAAACAAAAACCCAACCAATAATGTCAAATATTTGTTGGCGCATCTTTTGTTGCTTATAGAACATTTCTTGTCTATCTTTCCTTATCTTACCCTCCATCGCTAACAGATCATTATATGCACCCGGTCCATAAGTCATATTTAAAAACATCTTTAATTCATATCTTTGTTCTTCAAGTTTCTTTTTTGCAGAAAATGCTTGAATTGCAGCTTGTTCTATTGAACCTTGTGAAAATAGTTTTTTGAATAATGGAGGATTTTTAGCTTGCTTTTCTGCATTGTCTATATCTGAAACTGCACCCATCCAACGAGATAAATCTCCAGACATTTGTTCTATATCACGACCTATTGCAAAACCTCGTTTAATTGCACTAAATGCTTTTGATGCAACTCCAACTGCCAATGATATAGTTACAGGGTCTATGATAGTTCTCCATTATTTTTTCAAAAACTTTTTTACTGTTTCAGTTTCATATATACGAATAGCGAACCAAACAATGGATAATACTGACCCTATTAAAGCTGCAAGTTCTGGTAACATACCAAACAAAGAAACACCTGCAGTTGTTGCAGCAGTCATATCAATAGGTGTTTTATTCATGTTAATTGCCCTTTAGCTAATTTTTTACATCTATATTTTGTTGCTCTATATTGTGGATAATAATAAGGAACTTGTCTTGATATATTTATTGCTCGTTCTGCACATTGTTCTTCTGTTTTGTAAATGTCTTGTATATCTTCTAATTGAATACAATTATTAGCATTGACCAAACTGCATATCATTACAAAACATTTAAACATTCATACCTATTTACTAGCTTCTTCCATTGTTTCAATAGTTTTTTTATTATGAACAGAATTTATTAATTCATTTGTAAATGAGTTTTGTGCAACACTTATTTGATCTAATTGAAACCTAAGATTAGCTGACTTTGCTTGTAAATCTTTAATTTGTGCAATTAAATAATTTTGATCTTCATTTAAATCTTTTGAATTATATTCTGTTCCGTCAATATTTATGGTGTTATTTTCCATTACCACGATACTCCACTTGCTGTTACTGGATTAGCTTGTGCATCTATCTGACTAGCTATTGATGCCTCTATTGAAGTCACTTGCTCATCTCCTAAAGCATCTTTAGCCCAGCCAATAGCATCTGCTTCAGTTATATCTGCATAAGCAATGACATCTCCATCACCTAAAGTCACACCCACAGACCCATAAGATGAACCTGTGTTACCATCTGCATCTGCATCAGAAGCTGACCAATGTATTGTAGTGATTATGTTTTCGTTTGAGCCTTGTGTTAAGTCTCTATCCATTGAGGATATTTTCCATGTTATAGCCATTTTATGCTCCTTCTAATGCTGTTATTCTTGCTTCCATTGCTTCAATTTTCTCTTGTGCTTTTTGTAAGGCTGATAATAATACTGATATAGTGTCTGTATAGTTTAACCCTAATTTATTATCTGCTCCTACTACTACAGATTCTGGATATTCTGTTTGCCAATCTTGTGCGATAAAACCCAGACGAACATCATTAGCAGTATCTGTTTTAAAATTAAAATTAACTGCTCTTATGTTTTTAATATTGTCATAACTTTCTTGCTTATCTAGTTCTGTAATGTTTTCTTTTAAAGTTTCATCAGAAGTTCCAGTCCACGAAGTTGCACCATTACTTAAATAAATCCCTGTACCACTAGTCGCATGAAAATAAGCAACAACACCTGACCCAGAAGCATTATTAACATCTAAATGATAACTAGTTCCACTAGATGTTCCAACAAGTAATCTGCCTGATGAGTCTATTCTCATACGTTCAGTGGCAGTAGTTCCCGTAGTTGTCCCAAACACTAAAGCTGCGGCACTGGTACTTTCAGAAAGAGATTCTATGTAAGGCGAAGTGTTGTAAGAGAAAGTGTATCTTGGTGATAAAGATATCCTTGCACTAGCAGCAAGGAATGAGTCGTTATGTATAAACAGACCATAACCTATGCCATTTTGTACAGTAGCAGCAAGAAGTAATCTTTGGTTAGCAATAGATGATGTTCCCTCCTGCCCACCAATAGCCACATTGCCTGAAGAGTTTATTCTCATACGTTCTGCACCTGCAGTTCCAAAAGCTAAATAATCACTACTATGTGAATATTCTAACCAACCTCTATATCTATCACCTCCACTTGAGCCATCTGCATAATATATATTACCAGTACCATTGGTAGCAGAATAAATTGTAATACCCTCATTACCAGAACCACTACCAACTACTAGATTATTACTATCTGTTGACATAGAACTCATAACAGAATTGCCAATACCCACAGCACCTGTTGAGTCTATTCTCATACGTTCTGCTGAATTAACTAAAAATCTTAAAGCATTATTTCCAGTACTTAAATAAGCATTTGTACCTTCTGAACCCATCTGAAGTATTGCAGTATTATCTCCAACCTCTATTATACCACCACCAGTAGCACCTTTAGCAAATTGTGCTATAGCTGATACACCACCTAAAGTTCCAGAAGCACCAGATACAAGTAATTTTCCATTAGTTGCAGAGGTTGCCCCAATTCCTACATTTTGACTTGCATCTATTGTAATAGCATCTGTTCCTGCCGTTACAAACTTTAATATATCTGTTCCACCACGATATAAACCCATATTAGTATCTGAATTAAATGTTAATGCAGGTGCTGATACTGTTCCATCATCTAGTTGTAATGTGCCACTTAATATAAATTTATCGTTTGTCTGATCTAATTCTGCGAACTTTATCCAAGCATCATTATCTTCATTTCTGATATACATGATATTGTTTGTGCTATCATACCACCACATATTCGCAAATGTTGTTGATGGTGCTGACGTTCCAGAATTATTTGATGCTAATGCTTGTAATGCAGTATTTAAATCTGCTCTAAAAGCCGGGAAACCTTGATTGGCAATTGTGAAATCATTTTGTGACATATTTTATCCTCATGCTGCTAATTCTCCATAACCTCTTACGACATAATCAAAAGTCCTATCAACTGTCGCATTTGAACTATTAAAGAACTCTATTGTGAAACCTGTAGCACTTTTACTTGTTATAACATAATAATCACCACTTGTTAAGTTACTTGCAGAAATGCCTATACCATCAATCTCTTTAAATGCAGGACTAAATGTAACTGCTTTTCCAGATGTGCTTGTTGTACTTGCAATATCTTTTTCAGAATATACTCTATCTGGCATATCTACAGTTACAGATAATTGTGTAACTTTAGGTGTTGCTTCTAAATCATCACTTTTTAAAACTGCTCTAAATTTAAATCCTCTACCAATATAATCACCAACATTAAATTTTTGAAATGCAGTATATGTTGGTGAACCACTAGATGGATCATCTCTAGTTCTTGCTATTTGTAATTCAACATTAACATCTCCAAATGTGCTAATGTCACCATCAAACTGACCCTCACGATCATCAAAGTTTCCAGATGCATCATCAAATGTATTAACATAATCAACTCTTTCAGAAAGAACAGTTGCAGTTATTCTATTTGTATAAACCCCACCAACATCTATAAATGTATCAAAATCATAAGTTCCAGAAGATTTAACAGAACCTGCACCACCATCAAAAGAACCTAATGCATCATCAAAATTCCCAGACACATCATCAAATTGATTTGTAGTATCTAAAATTAAAGCACTTCCAATATCTACAACATCTGTTTTAGAACCTGTAAAATTAGGATGTTGTGTTGATGTTGCAACTAAATTTAAATTTTTAATATCATCTATTAATGTGACATTACTTGTTGCATTTGCAGAAGCTAATCCAATTTTATCAACTGATCTAACAAAATATGTTCCTGTCATAGCAGGGACTGTAATTGTGTTTGCAGGTCTTGATACTTTATCAATTAATGTGATTGCATTACTGAATATTGCACCAGATGTTAATGGTGAATGTCTAATAATATAATGTGATAAATCTAAATCAGCTACAGGTGTCCAACTTAAATGTGCTTCTGTTCCAATAATATTAACTTGAAAGTTTGTAACATCTGCAGGTGGTAATGTTTTTCCTACTACTTGATGTGATTGTGTCGTAAATGATGACCTAACATTTAAAGCATTGATTGCTCTTGCTCTGACATCATAAACAACTCCATCTGCCACAGATAGCAACTCATATCGACCTGTGCCACCTTTACCCATAGTTACAAAATTTGCATCTGTTGATTTTTTAGCTTGTACTTCAAATTGTGAAACTGCATTATTACTTGAACTTACTTCTGCTAATAAAACAGAAACGGCTTCTTCATTAACAATTCTTAATTCATCTGAAACTGTTAATCCGGGTGGTGCAACTGTTTTAGCATCAAATAAAGTTGTATTATCTAAAGCAAATGTTGTTTCTTCTGCATTCCAATCATAAACATTAGCACTTGTTTCTTTTAATAATAAATCAACTCCCATAACTGGTTGTCCATTATTATCTTGATCTAAAGCTAAAGACCATTTTGCAACCTCAAAGACCTTAGATGAAAATCCAAAACGATCTAAATCAATCATTATTGTGTCACCAACTTGATATTTATAGGCACTCAAATTACAAGGGAAAACTAATGATAATTGTTGTCTATTAGCATACAAAGCAATCTTAGCTAATCTTTGTGCTATTGATGGTGAAACTGTATAAGGGAAATCTATATTTGCAAAAACTGTTTCATTATTATCTTCAGTTACAAATGTTGATGATGTTATTGATGGATAATCAGTAGCTTTATAATCTTCTGCTGAATAAACAAAAACACCTTTAACAGAATTAAATTGATCTCTGCGACTTTCTTTAGTTTTTACACTTACACCTGCTCTTAGATTGTCTTGTGTTAATGTATCAGATGGAGTTATATAAGATGCTGCTTTTAATGCAAATTCACCTGCAGTATATGTAAAAGTTCCACCTAATGCAGTTAATATATTTTCAATAATAGATTTTGGCGTTTGATTTGTGTCAAATGTTCCATTCATTGTATATCTATTTTCAACACTTTGATTAGCAACATTTGTTGATGAAATTCCTTGTGCTGCTTGATCTGTAAAAGAAAAACCACCTACTGTATGTTCTGTAATATAAGGTACTGGAAGAACTCCTAATCTAAAAGTTTCTTCTTCACCATTCAAATTAACTAATTCATCACATTCATTGGCTGCAGTTATAAAACTAGCATCATTTATTTCTGAAGAACTAACACCCAAACCATAATCAGTATCTAATAAATAATCCCTCATACATAAAGCAGGATTAGTTGAAAAATGTGTTGTACTATCCCTTACATCAAAAACCTTTTTACCTGCTACCATTGCAGAAATGTTAGGAATGCCATTTGGGAATACATCTTGATCAAACTCTAACCTCACATAAATATAAGCTATGCCAGATAGTTTATGATCATTTGTCCATTTCCCACCACTTTCAGAAACCAATGTTGCATCTGCAACTTGATCTGAAGCACCTAAATGAAATTTTACTCTAACTTTATTTGCATAATCGCCAGATGTAACATCACCATTGCCATCAAATGAACTTATTCTATCATCTTCAATATATATTGATGGAATATTTGTAATTTCATGTGATGCTAAAGCAATAACCAAATGTAAATATTTATTATTTTCTGTTGTTTCCATAAAAACAAGCGGGCCGGAAACTTTTGACGTTCCATAAATAACTCTGCGATTAGTGATAGCTTGTTTGACCATTTGGTCACGATTAACAACACTAGCACCTTGTGCGCCAAAACTCCCACTAGGTTTCCCAGATAATGCACTTAATGCAACACTTCCTGCTAAAGATATAGCAAAACTTGTTGCAAATGATGAAGCTATTGCTGATGCGACTATAGTTCCAGTAACATAATAACCTATAGCAGTTGAAGCTGCGGCTCCTATTGCTGCTCCTACGACTACTGGTGGCATATTATATTCTCCAACAATCTATCGCTTGATCTAGCGATAAAAAAATTAAACCATCTAAACTAACAACTGCAATTTTATTGCCTGTATAAATACCCAAAGCAATTCCTTGATCTGTATTCACACTTACTATATCACCTCTTGTGATTATTTTCTTGTCTATTTTATCTAATTTTGCATCAACTGTTTTAACTAAATCACCCTCACCATATTTTTTCAATGCCTTAAAAGAACCTAAAGCAGTTTTATATTTATTAAAAAATTCAGAAAATCTTGATTTATTAATTAAAATCTTTTCCCATTTAGCCGTGAATAAAGCACAATCATGTTCTCCCCACTTAAAAGGTTTGGTTCTACAATCTTCTAAATAATTAACTAAAAGATTTTCCCAATTTGAAACTCTACTTTCCACCCCATTGCACCACTTTATCTGTTAAATCTGAAACAAAATCTAAACCTTTATCATTTGGGAAATTAATTTTCTGATCTTCTGGTGTATATCTTCTAACTCTTGCTCTTTCCAAATCAATCAAACGACTTTCTAATGTTAATGAAATAGAACAAGTGTCACCACTATCTTCAATAGTCATTACATCCATTCTACCATCAAATATTAACGTAGGATCAGCAACGACTGAACCAGACGATAATGCGCCTAAATATATTAATGCTTGTCTGCCTTGATAGCTTTCAGTTAAAGCTAATGAAACAATAGATGTTTGAATTCCATCTAAAGTAACTTGCGCACCTCTTGCTGCTATTTCAGATGTTTCTTCAACTGTGCTGAACCCTAATAAAGTTCCTGCCCCTGTATATAATTGCGAACCAAATGTTATATCTCCATAACCTGTCCATAATGCAATTGTTCCACTATCAAAGTTTAATTTTAATGCTAAAAACAATTCAACTTCTTTAGCTGATAATTGTGTCAACATATTTGAAGTAATTGATCTAGTCATTTATAAACTCTCTACTGCACCAAATGTTATTCCATAAAAAGATGCTTCATTGACATTCCAATTAACAACATTATCATTTAATCTAAAAACACCTCTTGCATTTGTCACAACTACAGTTGAATTATCAGTTGGTGATGTTCTTAAATCTGGGAAAATTGTTAATGTGACATTTCCAGAACCATCAGAATTAGCATCTTGTAAAACTTTATGAAATTTTGATGTTATTCCAGAACTTAATTGAATATAATCACCTGCTTTTAAATAACCAGTTTGACTTGCAGTTGCACCATCAATCAATAATTGATCTCCTGTTTGACTAGCACCTTTAACAATAGGTGTTCCCGGTGAACTTGATGCAGTTCCTCTAGGTGTTACTGCTGATGGATCACCTAATAAAAATGTTCCATATGAACCCTTTAAACTAACAAGAAATGAAATCCATTCTTCTGCATCTGCTCTTTTCATAGGTGGAAGTGTTATATCAGCTTCCCATCTTTGACCTGTCCACTTATGAACTTGTTGTGCATATGTAAAAGGTGATTGAGAAATGGCAACTGTATTTCTTGCAAAGAATGCAACTTGTTGAATTGTTTTATTTGTTGGAGTTGCTAAAGGATAAGATATAGCCATAATTAACCACCAAATGCAGTTGCGAATGAACCACCCCTCTGTCTGCTTTCTAAAACTGCTTGTTTAGATGCTTGTGCTATTCGTGGCATTAGGTTTGCAATCTCCGTTCTAACTGTTTGTTGAACACCTGTAGTAACATTTATAGTTTGATTGATTGTAACACCACCACCAGAACTTAATTGATTATTAGGGACTACTGTACCAATTCTTCCGGGTACGAATAACTCCGGCCCCTTTTCTCCAACAATATAAGGTGATCCACTTGTTGCAGTTCCACCTTTAGCCATAAATGTTGGAACAGTTGTAGCACTTGAAGATGCAGTAAAGAAACTTCCTAAAGCATTTCCTAGCGGGCCGGTAATTGACTTTTGGATTGCTATTCTTATTAAATCAGAAATTATTGATCTAGCCATATCTTTAAATGCATCTTTAGCCGATTTAGTGCCATCAATTATCCCAACCAACGAATCCTCTAAAGATTTAATTCCTCTATCTCCAACGTCTTTAAATGACTTTTGTAATGCAGTTAGTTCTGGTTTTACTTCTTTAACAGTATCTGTAACTCTTTTAAAACCATTTATTGCAATTCTTAAAGGTGGGTTTACTTTTTCTAAACTTTCTGAAGTTTTATCAAATGCACTAGAAATATTTCTTAAATTTTCTTCTAACTCTTTACCAAATGTAAATTCATCAAAAGGGTCTAATCCAACTAATTCAGCTAATTTGTTATAACCTTTAATAAAGAAGTTTAGAAAATCTCTACCTGCTTCTATAGCATTTGCAAATCCCTCAACAACTAACACAGTTAAAAACTTAGCCATATTAGCTAACACAGGTAAAACATTAGCAGTTATTTTTTGTCCAATACTTACAAAAGTTCTTCCTAATTTATCAAATAAATCATTAGCTTCTTCAACTGCTTTTGCATCTTCACTTGTTAATTGTAAAGTTACAGAATTAAATTCATCTCTTAATTTATTTAATTCCTTAGAACCTGCTTGTAATGTATTAACTAAGTTAACACCAGACCTACCAAATAAATCAAATGCAATTCTAACTTTATCTGCAGGGTCTTTGATTGCACTTAAACGATCTGAAACTTGATTTAATAGTTCATTAGTTGGTTTTAAAGAACCATCTGCATTACTAACACTAATACCTAATGCTTCAAATGCCTTTACTCCAACACCTAACCCGGTGGATGCTTCTGATATACTTCTGGAAAATCTAGTTAAACCTTTTTCAAGTTCTTCAGAACTAGCACCAGTTTGACTTGCTGCAAATTGTAATGTCTGAATTTGATTAACTGTTAGACCTAAACGACTAGATGCTTTTGCTAAATTATCTATTTGTGTTGCAAATTGTTTTAATGCAACTGTTGCACCAAATCCAATTAAAGCGCCTTTTACACTAACAATAGATTTACCAACTCTGCCTAAACCACCACGAACACTTGCAAATGCTTGTCTTGTTTTATCTACTGCTGATAAGGTAACTTTAAGATTTTGATCTGCCATTCTCTACTACCTTAAAATATGCATACCATTCATTTATATCAGATAAAGTTAAATGTTCAACTTCATCAACTGTTTTGTTTAAGCGATCTGCCAAAGCTATTAAATTAAACCTTAACAAATCGCTTTTTAGTTTTTTTCTTGTTCCTCTACAGAAACAGTATCGCCAAACATTTTTGCAGAAAGTTCTGCAATTATGCTAACCTTTTCACTCATAAGAAATGGTTTATCTGCTAATGAAAATGCTTTTTCACCATCTTTTAGTTCAGCTTTTTCAATTATTAAATCAACCATTCCATCTACAGTCATATCATTTAGAAAGTTTTTATGCTTTCTCTGCAACTTATTAATATCACCTGCAGTAATTGCACTTGCATATAAAATTAATGGAGTATTATCTTCACCCCATTCTTGAACTTCAATAGTTCTTTTTTCTTTTATACGTCTACTTGCTATCTGTTCACCTAATGACATCAATCACCTATTAAACAGTTGAAGTAGCTAGTGCGCCTGTGCCTTGTAAAGAGAAAGATGCTTCAACCATTCCATCAAATGATGAAGTAATTGTTCTTCCTGTTACAATAGCAGTCCCAGAATAAAATGTATCACCAGAAGTTGCTCCCTCTGGATATACGGCTAATGTTACTGATGCACCAACTGCAAATGATACTTGACCATCTGTATCTGTTTCATCCCAGAATACATCTACAGAACCACTAAATGTTTTTAGTCCTGTTAGATATGTTCTTGAAGTATCACCCATTGTAGTATCTTCAATGGTGTCTGCACTTTCTTCTAAACTAAAAGAACGAATTTCAGCGACTGCATTTGCACCACTTTTAACTGTTCCCTCTGATCCTGCGTGTGTTGCCATTTTTATCTCCTTTTAAGCTGCAGTTTCTACGTCATTTTCTAAGGTTCTATAAATTACCTCAACTGTAAAGCGACCAATGGCTATTGGTTGTTCACCATCACCACTATAGTCACCATCAAAAGATGTCACTTGTGTGTCTTTTGCAAGACTTCCAAACGTAACATCTGATGCAATAGCTTCTTCAACTTCTACTGCAATCGTGTCAAGTGTATTATCATAGTTGCTTGTCGCTTTAACATATGCTTCAACACCAATTTCTAAAACCCTATTAACTGATCTAGGTCTTGTTAATGTGTCAAAAGTTGTAACTTCTGACTTTGTAAATATACATAATCCCGGAAGATTATTACTTTCTAATGGATATATTCTTGATCTAAAAACCCTTGTTCCTGTAGTTGTTAGATTAGTCAACCTTGTAACTATAGCATCTCTTATTTGATTTCTTAAATGTGCCACTAGTTTTTCTCTAATACAAAAGTTGTCATTCCAGTTCCATCATCTTGAACAATTCTAATTGTATAAGCCACACCTAAAATTGTTATAGCATCACCCTCTGTAGCACTAGAAACATCATCAGTTCTACATAAAAATCGAGGTTGCTGAATTGCAACTCCCACACTACCACCTGCATCTACCTCTATAAACTCATTATCAAATATACCAGTTATATTAACTGCTGATCCACCTTGAACAGTATAGCTTGCAGTAGTTCCAAAATCATCTACTTCTAAGAATAATAATCGATCTGCTGCACTTTCAACTGCCATTATTCATCCTCTGGTGTATCTAATGCTTTAATTGCTCTATTAATAATACTTTTTTTAGCTTTTTTAACTTTAACTTCTTCTGCGAAACCTCTAATAATTAACTTGCTTGCAATTCTATCATCAATGTCATGTTCTTCACCTGCAAACATATTACCATTTGTTCCGATATAACATTTTTCTAAAATTTTAATTTTCATAAATACCTCGTAATAGTTAATGGGAGTGATCCGAAAACCACCCCCAATTTATTATGCTAATTAAGCAGTTGAGATTTCATCTGTTTTAGCAAATGAGATTGCATTTCTTAATGCAACGTCAACTTCTTGCATAACACTTATAGTAACATCACCAGACTTTGAACCAGAATATGGATCAACTATGATTGATGGTGCGCCAAATAATCCCACCATTAATTGTGAGAAGTCACCAAAGATCATTGCTGATGCATCTGATCCACCATCGCCCGGATCAAGGTCTGATGGCACGTTGTTTGTGAACTCTGCCTTGTAGCCATAAATAGCATTCCAAGGATCATTCAATAACATTACACTATCAGAAGATGCCACTCTTACAGTATTAGCCATTTTAGCTTTTACTTTTGGATTAGTTAAGAAACCTAATGTATTTGCATTTACAACTCCATTATCTTCTTCAACTAGCTTAACAAGGTCTGTTATGTCTGCCCAAGTTAATGCTGCAACGTCTGTACCTGCAGAAATATCTAAATTATTCACATCTGAATTGTTTAGAATTCCAGTAGGTTGCCCAGAAGAACCAGAACCATTTATTGCATGATATTCAATCTTATCAGCAATAGAACGTAAAAGGTCATCTTGAACAATCTGCTCGATTGCAGGAACACTTTCTAACATTAACAATCTTGACATAGTTGCGAATGCACCTAATGTTCTAGGTTGTAATGTTACACCTGCATCTGTTGGACTTTGATCTGTAACATTTGCTGCTTCTTCAACAAATCCTGCTGATGCACCTGTAGCAATTTTAGGTATTCTAATTCTATTAGTTAGACCACCCATATAAGTAACACCTAAGTTTGACATTACTTGCTTTGCTCTTATTGCTTCGATAAACAAGTCACCTCTTTGGATTGTTGGAACAAACTGATCTGTTACATTTTCACTAGAGATACCACCAGTTGCTGCAGTTGTCATAACACCAGAACGCCAAGCAAAGTCTGGAACATACATCCCTTGTGATTGCTTACCAGTTCTTTTTGCTATTTCATCTGAAAGTTCTCTTTCAAATCCTGCATTTTTCCAATCACCTGTTACTTGTGCTTGTATCATTCTTCCTAAAGAATAAGTTCTTTTTTCTTTAGATGCTTCTTCAATCACATTTACAGGTGTGTCTAGTGGCTTGTCGTTTCCAATAACATCTAGAAGTTCACCTCTGAACTCTGCAATGTCAATTCCACGACCCAAAGCAGTTTCACCTAAGTCTGCCTTGTTGTGCTTTCTTGCTAAAGTCATTATGTCCTTAGCATTTTTAGATGCTGATTTGGCTGCTTCTGCCCTTACTGCATCAAGATCGATATTTTCAGACATATTTTTCTCCTTTATCTGAATGGTTGATTTTAATGTTTCGGAACTAGAACGACCAACACCAACAAGATTTGACTGATCTGCAGGGATTGAAACAATACTAATTTCCATTGGTGTAGTTGCAACACGATAATGATCTTTTGGATCATCTTCACGTTCTACTTTTTTGTCGACACGATAACCTACAGAAATATTCTGTCTTATCCCATCAACGACATCATTGAACACTTCCGAACTCTTTTCACCTTTTCCAAAGCGAACAGATGCTCTTAATCTTCGAGCATTTTCGTCAAGTTCAACAGATTCCACAACTCCGATTTGCTTTTCCATATCATGATCTAATAATAATGGCGCACGACCAGAGTTTAAAAATTCTAGGTTCATATTTTCTTTAGTATGATCCATTACTTCCATTCCAAATTGTCTTTTAACAGGTTCTTCACTTGAAACACCTACACTAACAACTCTTTTTTCTTCATTAATAGCTTTTTGATCTAGCTGAATGGCTCTATAATCTAAAGAAATAGGTTCTTTTCTTTCATCTTCAGATGCAGTTTCTTCAACAACTTCTTCAACTACTTCTTCAATAGTTTCTTCAATTGCTTCCTCTTTATGCTTTTCAAATACAATTGTAACTGTTTCATCAGTTTCTTGCACATCTACAACATGACGATTTTCCATTTCTGCACCTCTTTTGTTATCTTTTGTCAATGTATCACAATTTTCATTGTTTGTTAAGTTAGCTTCACTTCTTTCATCTTCATCAATATTATCTAATTGACTATCTTTATTCCTTGCCCAACTTTGACCAACATCACCACCCCACAATGCCCAAGCAATTCGACCTGCTGATGGATAACCATCTTCACCGGGACTAAATCCTTCGCCCTTTTTATCTACTTCATGTCTTGAGAAATAACTATGCATTCTCCTAACAGTATCTGGTGACACTTCTTGTTGATTTACTAATTGTCTTGCTCTTGCAACGCCAACTTCAGTTCCACCACGACCAAATTCTTTTCTCCAATCAAGACCTCTCTGCGCTTCTTCTGCCATTGCATCTGTTGGAGTTAAATCTATATCTTCGCCTTTATAATTCGCCATCATCACCCTCAACTATTGGTGTTGCAGGTGATTTATTTCCAAATGGTTCAAACGCCATAGATAAACCAAATTGTTTTGCCATTTCTTTATCTCTATTAATCTGGCTAAATGTTTCTTCAACATCCCTACCATAATGAGCAGCAACGTCTTGATGAGATAATATACCATTTTGCAATCCAACAACTGCAGCATTTATCTCTTTTAATGGGTCAATCCAATTCCAACCACGACCCCTAAAAGAAGTATTATCGTAAAATTTATCAAATTTGGTTGATGGAATTGATATTGTTCCAAAATCCATTGATGAAGATAACCAATCTTTGAAGATAACTTCTGCGAAATGTTGAACCATAAATTCTTGCAAAGTTCTATAACCATCTCTTTCATCTAATGCTCCTTGTCTTATTGAACTATAATTAACAGAAGATAAATCACTTGATAAAGCTGCATAACTAACATTTAAACCAGATGCAATTCCTCTAAGCATTGCACTTTCAAATTCAGCAAATCCAGTATTAGGATGATCTGGATCAAACATCTTCATATCATACCCAGCAGGTAATTGATGAAATGTTCCCGGCTCAACATCTATAACTGGCATATGACCATCATGTAAATCATCACCCATATAATCATCAGAATTTGGTGTTGTAAGCATTCCCATTTTAGATGCACCAATTCTAGCAGCAATAATCTCTGCTTCTCTATAAGCACCTAACATCTTTAAAGTGCTAATAACAGAAACCATAAATGGCTCACCTCTAGTCATATGCGTTCTAGTTGGCATAAAAACGTGTATCATTTCACTAGCAGGAACTCTTATATGCTTCTGACCTTGTGATTTGTTATAATGCCTATCTCCGGGATGGCTTGTTAAAACCCAATAAGCAACAGGTTTATGATAAGTGTCTAATTCAACACCCATTCTAATTTGATTGCCATTTTCTAATATTTGGTTTTTCTTTTCATCAACCATATCAGCTTCAATTAATTGTAAAGCAAAATTATCTTTATATCTTTTCCCAGATAACTTTTTAATAAATACTTCACCATCTCTAGCTAATGCTTCAATTGCATATTTTTGACAATCTAACCAACTCATTCGCCCATCAACAGTAGGATTTCCCAAACGACCCCAACTTTTCCAAGCATTTTCAATGATAGCATTCCCTGCTCTATCTAAAGTGCCATCTTCATTTCTTGCTTTAACTTGTAAATGGAAACCTTTATCACCAACAACATTTGTCTTCATAAGGTTTATATATCTTTTAGCAAATTCATTATCTCTAACTAATTCTCTTGATCTGTTTCTTAAAACTTCAAGATTATATCTTAATTCACTATCAGCACTAAAAGAAGAACCAATAAAATCACCAAATAAGCGACCACCTCTTGCACCTCCATAATTCCTTTTTTTCATGTTTTTTGAATTTTGGTTACGTTTTAAAAAATCAAAAATACCCATTAAAACCTCACCGAAATAGTTGCACCTGTTGGTTTACCTCGTTTAATTAATTCTTTTCTTTTATGCATTGCCAATTCTTTTTTATAATAATTTCTCCATTGAACTAATTCATCTGGTGACATTTTAGATAAAGAACGACCATTAATTGAATACGATAAAACATCTGCATCTGCTCTACCTTGTAAAACAGTTTCAATTTTATCTAGCATTATCTCTGTGTGGCTTCGTGGATCAGCATTGTTAACGTCTAGGTCTGGAATTATTTCCCATTCACCAGTTGTTACTACAATTCTATTTCCACTAGATGTTTCAGTAACTTCTAATTGCCAATGGTAATGACCCTCAACATAATTAGCAGTTGCAGCACTATTAGCAGTAAATAAATAATCAGAATTTGAATTAGTTCCAGATATTGTTATTTCATTAGCACCACCTGCTCTTATTCGTGCGACATATGCCATTGAATGTGTGGTATTTGGATAATCAGTTGATAAATCTGTTCTTTTCCATTGGATAAAGTCACCTAATACAAACTGTTCTGGTTCTTCTGTAGGTGCATTGTCTGCATTAAAAAGGTTAGCCACGAATAAATCCCTTTTATAAATATTTTATTTTGTCAAGATACTATAACCTAAAATGGGATTTTGTACCATAGTTTATTATTTCCAACCATTAATGAAACTATTACCCCTATATCGATTAGGTCTAATAGGTCTTTTTGGTGGTTCTTCAGTTGTTTTTACTTTTTCACTTTGCATTCTATCAGAAATTACATTTAAGTTTAAGTTTAAAATAGATAAAGCACCAATTGCATAAACCCTACAGTCTAAGGCTTCATTTCTAGTTCTAGTTTTAACAAATTCACGTCTGGGAAAACCTTTATGAAATTTAGTAACAATCTTTTCACTTGATGCCAATTGTTTAAAATATTCATCTGGTCTATCATCTGGGAAATGACAATAACCTGCACCAACTTCATTAATCTTTAATCTTGAAAATACTAACTCCTTGATATTATCAACACCTAAAGTAAATAATCTAATTTTACCTATGTTGTTTCTAGTTGGTCTTGAAACTATTGGTCTACTTTCTCCTGCCATACCTTTAATCGCAAATATTCTTCTTCCCTCTCTAGGTCTAACATAATTATAAACTGCTTGTGTATAGTGACCACCACTATCAATGCAAGCTGATCTGATTTGCATTTGCCGACCATCTTCAGTTTCATATATATTTTTTAATATATTTTCTAAATCATTCCACAAATGAGGTGTTGATGGATCACCATAAAGAGTTCTATAATCTACACTCCAACTTTCTTCATCTTTACCCCAACCAACAACCTCTAATTCTAATCGATCATCTTGAACGTCAATCCCACAAGTTAAAAGCATTATATTTGCATCTAGCTTGTCACCAAATGGTTCAGCACGTTCAGCAACTGCATAATCATCTACACGTTCACCTTGATCTTCCCACGTTTCAGCTAAATAAACATTTGTCCAAACCCTTAATGTTTCTGGCATCTTTTTAGCACTTAGAAAATCTCTTACTGCATCTGCTAATGGTGTCCAACTAGAATAAATTCCACTAATATGAAAACCTGCAACACCTTTAAAATCTTCAGTTGCTTTCCAATTACCTAGTCTGACTGCTCTGTATCTTTTTGGATCATCCCAAATTGAACCACATTCTTCACAAGTATAACAAGCAGTTTCTGGTTTATCTTTTTCCCAATTAACATTAGACCATTTTAATCTCTGTTCGTGATGACAATCTGGACAAGGCACATAATAATATCTCTTGTCACTTTCCTCAAAAGCATTTTCAATTCTTGATGCACCTTTGTTAGTTGGTGTTGACACCATTACTATTTTTCTATTCCAGAATGTGGCACTTCTTTTTCTTGCTAGTTGAACTGGATCACCCTCTGAACCTGCAGAAGCAGGATAACGATCAACTTCGTCACATAACACAATTCTTATTGGTCTTGATGCTAATCCAGATGGTGAGTTTGAACCAACTAATGAAACGTGACCACCGGGAAATACTTTGTGTGTTGTTGTATTATTTGCATCTCTTGATCTAGGGTCTTTTACTTTACCTTTTAAATTAGGTGTATCTCTTAACATTGGTGCAAGTCTATCTTTTGAAAATGATTGTGCCATTTCTAAAGTTGGTTGGACAACTAGCATTGGTGCAGGGTCTTGACCTACATGAAACCCAATAACATTAAGCAACATTTCAGTCTTGCCAACTTGCGCACCTGCCATCACGACACAATCTCTAATTAGAGGATCAGAAATAGCATCCATAATGCCTTTTTGATAATTTGCCCTTGAAGTATACCATCTACCGGGTTCAGCACTAGCTTCTGAACTTAGCCGTCTTTCTTGGTCTGCCCATTCTGTTACTGTTAGTTTTGGTGGTGGTTTCAGAATTGACATTGCTGATTTTATCGTTTGCTTTAGTGCTTGTTTTGCTTCCGTTTGGCTTATTGGGTTCATATGTTGATAATTCATTTAATGCTTCATGTATCTGTTTTTCAATTATATGCTGAATTGCGCCAATGTCTGTTTCATTAGCAATTAATGGTGCAGTTACAGTTGGCAAGGATAACATCTTTGCCCTCATAGCTGCTAAAACTTCTACCCACGAATTTAAAACATCATTGGCAGAAAGTAATTCTTTTTTTGCTTGTAGTAATTCCAACTCTGCAAGATCAGCATCGGCTTCCATTTTCCTTGCTCTAGCTGAATTATAG
>MEHZ011406895.1_pt1 | contig 20355 bp, 17 predicted proteins | sample 897221 | NCBI WGS metagenome assembly MEHZ01 (sample SAMN05514161, study PRJNA337945) | marine metagenome | isolation source: marine surface water | place: Arctic Ocean | collected 2007-12-13
GGGTGTCGCCAAGCCCGCCACTCCGACCCAGCAGAACCTGGCTGACATCAAGCCGGCCGCGCCGCGTGACACGGCCCGAGCCGAAGAAGACATGCTGGAAATTCCGGCATTTCTGCGCCGCCAGGCCAACTAAAAAATCTTAGGTGAAAAGCCGCGGAATTCCAGCGAATTCCGCGGCTTTCTTACCGCAACATTCTGTAACAAAGAGTGATTTGTAGAGACACACTCCGAGTTGTTACACCTATCCTCAGATGAATTGGTAACTGCACGCCGGATCCGGCGACTGAACGGAATAAAAACAAACCAATGACTGACGATCTCGAATATGGCGAAAGCCTCCAGCACACGCTCAAAAGCGAAATTGGCTGCAGCGGCACGGGCCTGCACACAGGCAACACCGTTTCGATTCTCCTCAAGCCGGCACCGGTCAACACGGGCGTCGTTTTTCGCCGCACCGATGAAGCTGGCGACAACGCCGTTATCAAAGCCTTGATCGACAATGTCGTCGAAGCGACCCTCTGCACGACCTTGGGCAACGACAAGGGTATCAAGGTCGCGACCGTCGAACATCTTCTCGCGGCTTTGTCCGGCTGCCGTATCGACAACGTTTATGTCGATGTCGATGGCCCCGAGATGCCCATCATGGATGGTAGCGCTGCACCTTTCGTATTTTTGATTGAGTGCGCCGGGCTCGTGGCGCAAGACAAACCGCGCCGCCTGATTGAAGTTCTCAAGCGCGTTGAAGTCGTCGAAGACGGCCGCGAAGTCTCTCTTTCCCCCGGCGACGGTTTCTCGGTCGGCTTTGAAATCGATTTCGATACCCACGCCATTGGCAAACAGAACAAGAGCGTTCACTTGGTCAACGGCACGTTCAAGGGCGAAATTTCTCGCGCCCGTACCTTTGGGTTCGCCGAAGAAGTCGATCAGCTCCGCAAGATGGGCCTTGCCCGCGGTGGCAGCCTCGACAATGCAGTTGTTATCAGCGGCGACACAATCCTCAATGGCGAAGGTCTTCGCTACGACGATGAATTCGTGCGCCACAAAATTCTCGACAGCGTTGGCGACCTCTATTTGGCCGGCGCGCAGATAGAGGGGCATTTCCAGGGTTTTCGTTCCGGTCACGCCATGAACCACGCCATTGTTCGGGCGTTATTTGCCGATCCAAGCGCCTGGCGTTTCATCAACGCCGAAGATGCTGGTTTGGAGCCGGAACGTATGGCCGTCTCGGCCTGAGCACCCCCTAAAAATTGAATACATAGCGGGTCGGTTTTACCGGCCCGTTTTTATGTGAATCCGACCAAGCCGTGATATATTGACGTGGCATGGTCTGCAGGGCTGGCTCCTGCCAGGCCCAACGGCCAATCTTCTGGTGGAAACGGAATTCCGGACGAGTTCAATGACGAAACGCATCCGCTCCAAATATCGACCCCGTACAGGCATCACTACGGCGTTTGTGGCCGTCATGATTCTGGCTGGCTGTGCCACCGACGACCCCCAATATGTCGAGCGCCCGGTCGAGGAACTTTACAACGAGGCGATCGACGCCGTCGAAGTCGATCAGTTCAATGTGGCAGCTGACCTGTTCCTCGAAGTCGAACGCCAGCATCCGTATTCCATCTGGGCGACCAAAGCGCAGCTCATGTCTGCCTATAGTTACTACTCAGACGGCCAGTATGATGATGCGATCCTGGCAAGCGACCGCTTTATTCAGCTTCACCCGGGTAACCGGGACATCGCCTACGCCTATTATCTCAAGGCGTTGAGCTATTACTCGCAAATCACCGATGTGGGCCGCGATCAACGCAACACCGAACAGGCGCTCTTTTCGCTCGACGAGATACTCCGCCGATTTCCTGATTCCACCTATGCCCGCGATGCGCGCCTCAAGCTTGACCTGACGCGCGACCATCTTGCCGGCAAGGAAATAGAGGTCGGGCGCTACTATCACGAACGGAAAAATTATCTTGCCGCGATCAACCGGTACAAACTTGTGATCGAGGAATACCAGACAACGACCCATGTGCCCGAAGCCCTGCATCGCCTGTCCGAAGCCTATTCTGCCCTCGGGATCGAACCTGAGGCACGCTCCAGTGCTGCTGTGCTCGGGCATAATTTCCCGGGCAGCGAATGGTACGTCGACAGCTACGAGCTGGTTGAAGGAGCAGAAAACCTAGACCTCGACGGTGACGGCCTGCCCGACCCGCCTGCAGAACCCGACGGGTTCTTCTCGCGCATCTGGCCGTTCTAGCTCCAAATGCTGCTCCAGCTGTCGATCCGGGACGTCGTCCTGATCGACCGGGTCGATCTAACATTCGGACCTGGGCTTAGCGCACTGACGGGCGAGACCGGCGCCGGCAAATCCATACTTCTGGATTCCTTTGGCCTCACCCTGGGCGCACGTTCTGATTCAGGCTTGGTGCGCAACGGTGCCGAACGCGCATCAGTCACTGCAACTTTTGACTCTTCCATGGTCACTGAGCTCGCCGAACTCCTCGACGAACACGCCATCGAGATCGAGGCCGGCGACGACCTTATCCTGCGTCGGATGGTGGGCCTGGACGGCCGCAGCCGGGCGTTCGTGAACGACCAGTCTGTCAGCATTGGCCTGCTGCGCCAAATCGGTGATACGCTGGTTGAAATCCACGGTCAGTTCGAGCGATTTTCTCTTGCAGATCCAGTAGTCCAACGAGACGCCCTCGACGCCTTCGGAAATCTGAAACCCGCCCGTGCCAAGGTCGCAAAGCTACACAAGGTTTGGCGTGAGACCATAGGTGAACGCGACGCGGCGATCGGCGCCCTCAGCGCATCCCAGACAGAGGCCGAAGAGCTTCGCAATGCGCGTGAGGAGCTTGACGGACTGGCCCCCATCGAGGGCGAGGAGGCCGAGCTTACCTCCCGCCGCACGCTACTCCAGAACGCAACAAAACTGGTCGAGACCCTCAATGGAGCATCCGACGCCCTGGTGGGTGATCCGGGCGCTGAGACGCTCCTGCAACGCGCTGCACGCCTGCTCGAACGGGACAACGAAATCGCCGGTGGCCGCCTGGCTCCCGTCGTCGCGGCCCTCGACAAGGCCAATGTCGAACTCGCAGAGGCTATTCAGGAGCTCAACTCGGTAGCCCACGCCATGGACGCCGATCCCGGCGAGCTCGAAGCCGTCGATGAGCGGCTCTTCGCGCTTCTCGCCGCGGCACGGCGCCACAGGGTATCCTGCGATGACCTGCCCCGAATTCGCGATGATATCATCGAACGACTTTCAGCAATCGATGATCGCGATGGCCATCTCGAAGGCCTGTCACAAGCAGTCGAAGAGGCACGCCGAGCCTATTGTGAAGCTGGCGAAAGCCTCTCCCGCGCGCGCAAGAAGGCCGCCGGTGCGCTGGACAAGAAAATTGCCGCAGAGCTGCCACCGCTCAAGCTTGAGAACGCCTCATTGATTACCCGGCTTGAACGTTTGGATGAAAATTCCTGGGCCGAATACGGACTGGACGCCGTGTCGTTCGAAGTCTCGACCAATCCCGGCGCCACCCCGGGTCCGTTGAGAAAGATTGCATCGGGCGGTGAATTGAGCCGCTTCATGCTGGCCCTCAAGGTTGTCCTGGCCGGAACCTCGGGGACCCGCACCATCGTGTTTGACGAAGTCGACACGGGAATCGGGGGCGCCACCGCAGCGGCGGTCGGCACCCGTCTGGCCGAGCTGGCCAATGCACGCCCCGACCAGCAAATTCTCGTTGTGACCCACAGCCCCCAGGTAGCAGCGTCAGCACGCGCCCATTTGCGGGTCGAAAAATCTTCAGCAGGCGGCAAAAAGGGCGATCCAACCAAAACCGATGTGCTGCTACTGAACGCAGAGCAACGGCGTGAAGAAATTGCCCGCATGCTCGCCGGAGCGCAGATCACCGACGAAGCCCGTGCTGCAGCAGACCGTCTGATGCGCGGCAAAGCCGGCACAGATGTTCAGGCCTCCCCATGAGCTCATTGACCCGAGAACAAACCATCGGCTGGGCTTGGATTGCCGCCATGGTGGTCATCTGGACCGGGTTTCACCTGTCCGCGCGTTTAGGCTCCGAGTTGAACCTCACCCCCTATGATTTGACCACGTTACGGTTTTGCGTTGCGGGAACACTGTTCTTCCCCTGGCTTTTGAAGAACGGCCTGGGCGGCCTGTCCTACTGGCAGGCCTTGTCGTTGGCCATGACAGCGGGGCCCGGTTTTTCGGTGTTTGCCTTTGGGGGGTACCACTTTGCGCCCGCCGCCCATGGCGCGTCGATCCTCGCGGGGGCCTTGCCTCTGTTTACCGTTCCTCTGGCATGGTGGCTGGCCAGCGAACGCCTGAGCACACCGCGAATTCTTTCGGTCTGCCTGATTTTCGCCGGCGTGTTGTTTCTACTCCTCGATGCGACGGGAAGCGGCTCTCCCAATGAATGGATCGGCGATTTGCTGTTCTTTGTCGGCGCGGCGTCCTGGTCCCTGTTCGGAGTCCTGGCCGGGAAATGGCGGGTATCTCCTATTCGCAGTGCCGCCATCGTCTCGACCTTCACCTTCGCCACCTTTACACCGATCCATATCCTGTTCCTGCCGTCCGGGCTCCTGGTGGCGCCGTGGCAGGAAATCACCATCCAGTGGTTCTATCAGGGCGTGATCATGTTTGCCGGTTCGACATTCGGTTATCCCCGTGCGGTCGCTGCGCTCGGCGCAACGCCAACGTCCATGGCCGTAGCTCTGGTCCCCGCCACGGTCACTCTCGTCGCCTGGATTTGGCTCGGGGAGGCGCTTAGTGCGATCGCTATTGGCGGCGTAACGCTGGTGATCGCCGGCATGCTAGCCGGTGGTTTGGAGCTCCGCAAATCGACCGCTGCACCCCAAGAGTGAAAGACTCGGCCATCGGGCCTAGATTTCAAACAATGACCGACGACACCACACAATCTCCCAAGACCATGTCCGAAGACGAGGCCAGGGCCGCGCACGTACAACTCGCCGACGAGGTGCGGGCCCATAATGCCGCCTACTATCAGAACGATGCCCCGGTGGTCTCAGACGGCGAGTATGACATGCTGTTTCAGCGCCTGCTGGCACTCGAAGTCGCCTTTCCCCCACTGGCTACGGAAGACAGTCCCACCCAGCGGGTTGGGGCAGCTCCGTCGCAGGGCTTTGCCAAAGTCCCGCACAACGTTCCCATGCTGTCTCTCGGCAACGCGTTTGATGACGAGGATGTCGGTGAGTTTCTCGCCCGAATCCGGCGATTTTTGAACCTCACCGACGAAGATGACCTTGAAATCGTCGGCGAACCAAAAATCGATGGCCTGTCGGTTTCGTTGCACTACGAGAACGGTAAATTCGTTCGAGGGGCCACCCGCGGCGATGGAGCTGAGGGCGAAGACATCACCGCGAACCTGCGTACCATCAAGGACATCCCTGATGTTCTGATCGGCGACGCGCCCGAGATCGTCGAGATACGCGGCGAGGTCTACCTGCCAAAAACCGCCTTTGCGCAACTCAATCAGGCCCACGAATCTGCCGGCAACAAGATTTTTGCCAATCCGCGAAATGCTGCGGCTGGCAGCTTGCGACAGCTGGATCCATCGATCACCGCGCAGCGTCCCCTCAGCATGTTTGCCTATGCCTGGGGTGAACTCAGCGCCGATGTGGCCGAGAGCCAATGGGGCTTCCTCGAAACCGTTTCGGCCTGGGGATTCCAAATCAATCCGGTCTCCCGCCTATGCCACGATCTCGATGAGGTTTTGACCCTGTACCGCGAAATCGGCGAACAGCGCACCGGGCTCGATTACGATATCGACGGCGTCGTCTACAAGGTGAACCGGATCGACCTGCAACGCCGACTGGGGTTTGTCAGTCGCGCGCCGCGCTGGGCAATCGCCCACAAATTCCCCGCCGAACAAGCCACAACACGCCTCAACGGGATCGATATCCAGGTCGGACGTACCGGTTCCCTCACTCCTGTTGCCCGACTTGAACCCGTGACCGTCGGCGGTGTCGTCGTCTCCAACGCAACTCTACACAATGAAGACGAAATCGCCCGTAAAGATGTCCGCGTCGGCGATACGGTGATCATCCAGCGCGCCGGGGATGTCATTCCCCAGGTCGTGCACGCGCTCCTCGACAAGCGGCCCGGAGACGCCACTCCCTATGTGTTCCCCACGATCTGCCCGGTTTGCGGCTCCGAAGCCGTGCGGGACATCGACGAAGCCGTCCGCCGCTGTACCGGCGGCTTGATCTGCTCGGCCCAGGCTGTCGAACGGCTCAAGCACTTTGTCTCGCGCAATGCCTTCGATATCGAGGGGCTCGGTGCCAAAAACATCTCAGCGTTCCACGCGGACGGGCTGATCAACGGCCCCGCGGATATTTTCCGACTAGCCGAGAAACGTGAACTTCTTCGCGAACGCGAGGGCTGGGGCGAACAATCTGCCGACAAACTGCTCGCAGCGATCGACGAGCGACGTCAGATCGGCCTGGATCGCTTTATCTACGCGCTGGGTATCCGCCAGGTCGGCCAGGCGACGGCACGGCTCTTTGCCCGCACCTACGGCACACTGGAAGCCTGGCGCACGGCGCTCGCGCTAGCCCAGGACCATAATGGGGAGGCTTATCAGGACCTCCTGAACATTGACGGGATCGGAGCTTCGGTCGCCGAGGATGTGTTGGCCTTCGTACATGAGGATCACAACCGGGACGTCCTCGATGATCTGGATGCCTTGCTCGATATCGCGGCCTTCGAACAGCCCGATACGGATTCCACCCTCGCCGGCAAGACCATCGTGTTCACCGGGACGCTGGAAAAAATGACCCGTTCTGAATCTAAGGCAAGGGCCGAGGCCCTCGGGGCCAAAGTCTCCGGATCGGTCTCCGCGAAGACCGATCTGGTGGTTGCGGGCCCCGGGGCAGGTTCGAAAGGCAAAAAAGCCTTGGAACTCGGCATCGAAACCATCGACGAAGACGCGTGGATCGAATTGGCGACTGCCTAAGGCTCAATCGACCCCAAAAGCGGTCCGGATTTCAGCCGGAATTTCGCATGCCGTGATTTTGCCCGGGATACTTGGATCGCGACGCACGCAAACCCGCGCTTCACTTCCCTCGGCAATCGCGGCACCACCTTCCGCGTGGACAATCCGATGGGTCACAGTAAAGGAGCGCGAACCCCAGCACGTGACCTCGCTTTGGATCTCGATCTCATCGCCCCAGTTGGCCGGAGTGAAAAAACGACTCTGAACGTCAACGATCGGAGCGTTCACGCCGAGCCGCATATCAATTTCTCGCCAGGGCACACCGACTTCCTCGAACAGGCGGTGGGTCCCGTTATCAAACCAGGTGAAATAATTCGGGTAATAGACAATCTGCGCCGGATCACAGTCGCCAAAAGCCACCTGCATGCGGGTCGTCGAGATACGTGATTCCATAATCCGTGTTCACTCAATCGTTTTCGAGGGGTGCCGTTGCCGCGACCAGCCAGTCATGGGCTGCACCTGTGAGCAATCCGCCAACTTCTTCGCGTACCCGCGCGTGATAGGCATCCAGCCAATCGCGCTCGTCCGGGTTCAGCAATGACGTCACAATCAAACCGCGGTCGATCGGTGCCAGGGTGAGGGTCTCAAACCCCAGCATCGCGCGCTCACCACCTGCAATGTCGGTCGCCGGCGACACGGCAACGAGATTTTCAATCCGGATGCCAAACACGCCTTCCTTGTAGTAGCCCGGCTCGTTGGAAACGATCATGCCGGGCTGCAGCGCGGTACCCGCCCCGACCTTCGATATGCGCTGTGGGCCTTCGTGAACTCCAAGATAACTGCCGACCCCATGCCCGGTGCCGTGATCATAGTCGAGCCCTGCCTGCCACAGTGACTGACGCGCCAAGGCATCAATCTGGGTTCCGGTAGTCCCCTCTGGAAACCGCAACGTGGCGAGCCCGATATGGCCCTTGAGCACCCGGGTGAAACGGTCCTGCATCTCAGCACTCGGCGCGCCGATCGCAACGGTACGTGTCACATCGGTGGTGCCATCGAGATATTGCGCCCCGGAATCTACCAGGTAGAGCTCACTTGCGCCGAGCACCCGGTTGCTTTCTTCAGTGACGCGATAATGGACAATCGCGCCGTTCGGGCCTGATCCCGAAATCGTGCCGAAGCTCAAATCCCTGAAATGTTCACCGGGCGCACGAAACGCAGCGAGTTTTGCGGCCGCCCCCAACTCATCGACGCCTCCACCCGGTGCCGCTTCGGAGAGCCAGTGTAGAAACCCCACCAATGCGACCCCGTCACGCAGATGTGCTGCCCGTGTACCGGCCAGCTCGATCTCGTTCTTGATTGCCTTGGAAAGGGTGACCGGGTCCGGTCCGCGCGCAATCGTTGCTTCTCCGGCCATGAGGCGGTCAAAAATCCACGCAGCGGCTGAATTCGGGCAGACCCAAACACGCTTCTGCGCCAGTCCACCCAACTCCCCGCCCAAAGCATCGGGCCCGTGAATTGATATTTCCGAGCCAAGATGTTGTGCGAGTGCATCGGAAAGCTTTTCCGGCGCCACAAACCAGTCAAAGCGGCCATCTGCATGTGCGATCGCGAAGCTCAGCGGCAATGGCGTGTGGTCAACATCATTGCCGCGCACGTTGAGCAGCCAGGCGATTGAGTCTGGCTGGGTCAGAACCACCGCATCAAGGGCGTTAGCTCCCAGTGACGCGGCCAAATCAGCACGCTTGGCCGCGCTGCGTAGGCCTGAAAACTGCTCTGGATGAGGCACAATCGGCGTCAGTGGTTCGCCCGGACGGTTTTCCCAGACAGCATCAACCGGATTGTCCATGACCGGCACCAGGGCCGCACCAACGTCCTTCACGGCGCGCTCGAGGCGCTCCCGCTGGGTCTGAGTGTGCAGCCACGGATCAAAGGCCAGTCGCGCCTTTGGCAACAGGTTTTCACGCAACCAGTCATCCATGGGTGCCGTGACCGAATGACGATAGGCGTAGTCCGCGCCATCCACCTGATCACGTACCTGCAAGGTGTAGCGACCGTCGACAAAGATCGCCGCCGGCTCTGCGAGCACGGCCGCGGACCCGGCCGAGCCCGCAAACCCGGTCAGCCAGGCCAAACGTTCTGCATTTGGCGGCAGGAACTCGTTTTGGTGGGCATCCGCATGAGGAATAATGAAACCGTCGAAATCTTGTTCGGCCAACACGGTGCGCAACGCCCTGAGACGCTGGGAATGGGACAAATCAGTCATAAGGACGAGGCTACGCGACGTCCCGCCGCAAGACAATTGCAGGCCTCCTCGTTATGATGCGGGCACAGTACTTGTGTCATCAGGATGCAAACAATGGAGCAAACAACATGTCCCGAATTGATCCCCCGCCAGGCCAAAGCTTCAGCGTCGCCGACATGGAAGTACGGACCGCGCGCTTCAAAGAGCTCAAGGGCAGCGACCTGTGCTTTATGGACCAGCGCATTCCCGGCCACGAACGCGAAATGATCAACCTGCTCGGCCTCGGCGTCACCGAGAACGAGGACGACCCCGAGCTGGCACCGAAGGTTGGCCCCGCACACGGTTTTGCTAACGGTTTCGCCAAATGTGAACCGGGCCGCGGTGCCGCATTGCACTGGCACGAGACGGAAGAAGTCTTCATGCCTCTGGACGGCAAGTGGTCGATCTACTGGCGCGATGGCGATGAAGAACGCGAAGTCATTCTGGAAGCTGGGGACACAGTCTCTGTGCCGGTCGGCATCTATCGCGGCTTCAAAAATGTCGGAGACACCCCCGCAACCCTGCATTTCATCGTTGGCGGACCAGACACGGGCAAGGTGCACTGGCATCCTTCGGTCATCGATGCGGCGCGCGAAACGGGCCTGGCCGTAGACGACAACGGCCTGCTCGTCGAAATTGCGGCTGAATAAATACGGACAAAACCTCATGCAGGATCTCGGCACGTTTGATTATGTGATTGTCGGCGCCGGTTCAGCCGGCTGCGTTGTCGCCAACCGGTTGTCGGCGGATCCTGACGTGTCGGTCCTGCTGTTGGAGGCTGGTGGCAAGGACAACTACCACTGGATCCACATCCCGGTCGGCTATCTCTACTGTATGAACAACCCGAGAACCGACTGGCTGTTCAAGACCGAGGCCGAGCCTGGCCTGAACGGTCGTGTGCTCGATTATCCGCGCGGCCGAGTGCTCGGCGGGTGTTCGTCCATCAATGGCATGATTTATATGCGCGGCCAGAGCCGTGACTACGACCAATGGCGCCAATTGGGGAATACCGGCTGGGGCTGGGATGACGTGGTGCCGTATTTTCTGAAATCCGAAGATCAGGCCGCGGTCCCCCCAGACGATATGCATGCCGAAGGTGGCGAGTGGCGCGTGGAGAACCAGCGCCTCTCCTGGGATGTGCTCGACGCGTTCCAAGAAGCCGCAGCCCAGGAAGGCATTCCGCCGACCAACGACTTCAACCGCGGCGACAACCACGGCTGCGGCTATTTCCACGTCAATCAGCGATCCGGTTTGCGTTGGAACACGTCGCGAGCCTTTCTCAAGCCAGCCAAGAACCGAACAAACCTGACCGTCCTGACCCACGCAGAAGCTGATCACATCGACTTCGACGGCAAAAAGGTGACCGGGCTGACTCTACGCCTGAAAGGCGCACCCGCCAGGGTTCGTGCGGCGGGAGAAGTTATTCTTTGCGCCGGCTCTATCGGCAGCCCGCAAATCCTTGAACTCTCGGGAATCGGTCAGGCCGAAATCCTGACAAATCACGGCGTGGATGTTGTTCACAACCTGAAGGGCGTGGGTGAAAATCTCCAGGATCACCTGCAGGTCCGCTGCGCGTACAAGGTTCACGGCGTGGGCACTCTGAACGAACGGGCCAACAGCCTGATCGGCAAAGCCGGCATCGCGCTGGAATATCTCCTTAAGCGGTCAGGACCGATGTCGATGGCACCGTCCCAGCTCGGGGCCTTCGCCAAATCCGACACGTCTATGGAATTTCCGAACCTGCAATATCACGTGCAGCCGCTGACCCTTGAAAAGTTCGGCGAGCCACTACACCCCTTCCCCGCCATCACCGCGAGCGTGTGCAACCTCCGGCCCGAAAGCCGAGGCAGCGTACATATCAAAAGCGGAACCCCCGGCGAGAAACCTTCAATTCGCCCGAATTACCTCTCGGCCCCGGCTGACCGTCGGGTCGCCGTAGAAGCGATCCGCCTGACCCGGCGCATCGTCAACCAACCAGCCATGGCGCAGTTTTCTCCCGAAGAGTTCAAACCCGGTCCGAGCATCGTAAGCGATGACGATTTGGCGAGCGCTGCCGGTGACATCGCAACCACAATTTTCCACCCGGTGGGCACGGCCAAGATGGGCAGCGACGACACGTCAGTGGTCGATGATCGCCTTCGCGTGCACGGCATTCAGGGATTGCGGGTGGTGGATGCTTCGGTGATGCCGACCATCACCAGCGGCAACACCAATTCTCCGGTGATCATGATCGCCGAGAAAGCCGCCGACATGATCCGCGAAGACCGCCGCGCGACCGCCAAAGCTGCCTAACTGCAGATCAGCGTGGACCACTCATCCCGGCGGATGCGGGCCCGCAGAAACAGCCCCTGGGTTTGATACGCCGACAGGACCTGGCGTTCCTGCGCATGCAACAGCCCCGACAGAATGACCGAAGCGCCGGGCGCGAGACTTGCGGCGATCGCCGGCGCAAGGCGCTGCAGAGGGCGCGCCAGAATATTGGCAAAAATCAACCCGTAAGGCCCATGGCGACGGAGCTCAGCGGCTTCCAGGCCGCGGCTTTCAAAAGCCCGCATGTAGGGCGACACGCCGTTGAGGCGTATATTTGTCTGCGCCATAGACACCGCAACCGGGTCAATATCCGATGCGATAACGGGCAAGCGGAGGGCTTTTGCAGCCGCAATGCCCAGAATACCAGTGCCGCACCCCAGATCGAGAATTGGCGCCGAAGCAGCTCCTCTACAGGCCAACTGGTCGAGCGCCTCGAGACAACCCCGTGTGGTGCCATGGTGACCCGTTCCAAAGGCTGTCGCCGCGTCGACCAGAATAGGTGTGGCGCCTGCCGGGGGAGGATCGAGATGGTAGGAATCGTGCACATAAAACCGGCCCGCCCGCACCGGGACAAAGTGGGCCTGATTTTTGGCCACCCAGTCCGTTTCGGGCAGCCATTCCACCGGTGCAGATGGGGCGGGCACCCCGGCCGCCTCAGCCGTCTGTTTCACCGCAGCTTCAATCGCCGCTTCATCCGGGGTTTCCGCGCCATAGGCCATGATCCGGGTCTCCCCGGTCCCCTCGATCGCAAAGAAACTCAACGCGCCGACGAAGGGGTCGAGCGCATCGGCAAAGACCTCACCTTGCGCGGTTGGCACATAGAATTCGATTTTCCAGACGGGCCCCGAGGACATAAATTTCAGACCGCGTCGGCGGCCACGACAAAACTGTCGAGAACCTTTTTGTCGCCGGCCTTGTCGAAGGTGATGGCAAGCTTGTTGGCATCAATGCTGGTGATCTGTCCGTAGCCAAATTTTTGGTGGAACACCCGTTCGCCCACATTGAATCCCTGCGGATCGGCATTGATCAGCGATGATTCCGTATCCCGACCCGGCGTGCGCACACGTCCGCTGCGATAACCACCGCCATAGCCGCCCCCGCCATAACCGAGCGAGCGTCCACTTTCGAAACCGGAGTTCCCGGAATAGACCCCTTGCTCGCTGTTCAGATCGACGAATTCGGGTGGCAGTTCATCTACAAAACGCGAGGGGATGGCGGACTGCCACTGCCCGTGCACACGCCGATTGGCGGCAAACAGGATCGTCGCATCCCGTTTTGCGCGGGTCAGGCCGACATAGGCCAGCCGCCGCTCCTCTTCGAGACCGGCCAGACCGTTCTCATCCATATTGCGCTGGTGAGGGAACAACCCTTCTTCCCAGCCCGGCAGGAACACTGTGTCGAATTCCAGCCCCTTGGCAGAATGCAGGGTCATGATATTGATCAGATCGCTGCCCGCGGCCTCGGTATTTTCCATCACCAGCGAGACATGCTCGAGGAACACGGCCAGGTTCTCAAACTCCTCCATCGCGACGATCAGTTCCTTCAGGTTTTCCAGCCGCCCCGGCGCCTCGGGTGCTTTGTCATTCATCAGCATTTCGGTGTAGCCACTCTCATCGAGCACCGTCTCAGCTAGCTCGGAATGCGCGAGCCCGTCGCGGCCATCGCCGGACAAAGCCCGCCACCGTTCAAAATCCGAGATCACCCCGGCCAGCGAACTGCGGGTATTGGGGCGCAACTCATCCGTGGTCACGAGTTCGGCTGCAGCCCGATACATGCTCGTTCCCGCCGCCCGCGCGGTGACATGCAGCATCTGGATCGTCGTATTGCCAATGCCGCGTTTGGGCTTGTTCACAATGCGCTCAAAGGCGAGGTCGTCGTCCGGCTGTTGGATGATGCGTAAATACGCCAACGCGTCGCGCAATTCCTGACGTTCGTAGAAACGAGGTCCGCCAACCACACGGTACGGCAGACCCAGGGTCAGGAAACGCTCCTCGAACTCCCGGGTCTGGAAGCCGGCGCGCACAAGAATCGCAATTTGATTCAGTGGAATGGGCGTACCGTCATTTCCCTTCCGCTGAATGTCCTCAATCCGGTCGGAGACGACGCGGGCTTCCTCTTCCCCATCCCAAACACCTCGTATCCTGATCCGTTCACCGCCTTCGGCTTCGGTCCAGAGTGTTTTGCCAAGCCGACCTTCGTTCTTGGAGATCAGCCCCGACGCTGCCCCAAGGATCGGGCCCGTGGAGCGGTAATTCTGTTCCAGCCGAACAATCTTCGCGCCGGGGAAATCCTCTTCGAAGCGCAGGATATTGCCCACTTCGGCGCCACGCCACGCGTAGATCGATTGATCATCATCTCCCACGCAGGCGATGTTGCGGTGTTTCTGGGCCAGCAGCCGGAGCCAGAGATACTGGGATACATTCGTGTCCTGATATTCATCGACGAGGATGTACTGGAACCGGTCCTGATATTCCTCGAGCACTTCGGGGTGTTCGGCAAAGATCGTCAGGTTGTGGAGTAACAAATCTCCGAAATCGGCTGCGTTGAGCGTTCGCAACCGGTCCTGGTAGTCGCGGTAGAGATCGATCAGCTTGCCGCCGGCAAGATCGCCAGCATCCGATGCGGACACCTTTTCCGGCGTGAGCGCCCGGTCCTTCCAGCGCTGGATCACCCCCATCAGCACCCGCGCCGGCCAGCGCTTGTCATCAAGGTTTTCGGCTTCGATCAGCTGCTTGAGCAAACGCACCTGGTCGTCCGCATCGAGAATGGTGAAATTAGTGCGTAAGCCGACCAGCTCAGCATGGCGGCGTAATATTCGCGCGCCAAGCGCATGAAAGGTGCCCAGCCAGATTGCTTCCGCTGGCCCGCCAACCAAATCACCGACCCGTTCGCGCATTTCCCGCGCCGCGCGGTTGGTAAACGTCACCGACAGTACCTGGTAGGGCCGCGCATGGCCCAGACGCAGGAGATGGGCCAGCCGCGTGGTCAAAACACGAGTTTTGCCCGTACCCGCACCTGCCAATACAAGCACTGGACCGTCGAGTGTTTCGACAGCCTCACGCTGAGGGGCGTTGAGCTGGGTCAGATAGGGCGCGGGGGCGGCCTCGGAAACACCGGAAATCTGCGGCTCTTCGATATGAAATGGATCGCTCATGGGAAGAGTTGACTATATCACGGCCCAACGATGAGTCGTACGCAGCAGCAGCCGGTTGAAATTCCCGTGATCACAGTCCACACGACAAACCCGGTGCTATCATCACACCTCCAAACGCCACGCACACACTGATCGGAACCAATATGGCAAATGCGCTCAACTGGTTCACGAAACACGCGCAGCCAGGATGGCGGTACGCACGACTTACCCTCGCGCTGATAGCGGGATATAGGGATCGAGCACGAAAGTGCCGCTCGGGAAGCCGCCAGGCCGTTTTGGAGCTCATAGCCCTGTCCGGGTGCCCGTATCCGGATTAAAATGGCGCTCATCAGGACCGTCCTGCTTCGTCACCAGTTCAGACTTTTGTTTCCGCCCTTCGACCGGCATGATGCGCAAAAGCCGGGTCGCTGAAGGTCCGCCGTCAGCTCGAGCAATATCAGGGAAAGACATCATGGCCATTGAAGTTCGAAAGATCGAAATCAAGAGCGTGTCCGATGCATCCGGCCTCGACGAATGGGTCCAATCCGGAGAGGTTGCCGCCGACCAAATCGTTGCCGTCATCGGCAAAACCGAAGGCAATGGCGGGGTAAATGACTTCACCCGTATTCTTTCCGACCAGGCCTTTCGCGCGGTGTTGACGAACCATGGCTCCCGTGGCGAAGCGGAAATCAAGGAAATCCCCATGGTCTGGTCCGGCGGCTGCGACGGGGTCATCACCCCCCATGCTGTGGCCTTTGCCCGCAACGACAAGACCGGGCCGGCCGATCAGAACCGGATCGTCATGGGCACCGCCATGAGCGCAGAACTCCTACCTGAGGATATTGGTCGCCCGGCGATGGTCGAAAAAGTCGCTGACGCAGTCCGGGCCGCAATGGCAGATGCGGGCATCGACGATCCGAAGGACGTCCACTATGTCCAGACCAAGACCCCGCTTCTGACCGTGGAAACGGCCAAGGACGCCCACGCACGCGGCCAGTCGGTCGCTTGTGAAGTGCACGATTCCATGGGGGTCTCCAACGGCACCACCGCACTGGGTATTGGTGTGGCACTAGGCGAATTTGAAATGCCGGCGGCCGAGGATATCTGCAAGAGCCTCGACATCTATTCCGCGGTCTCCTCCTGCTCTTCGGGCGTAGAACTCGACCGGGCCCAAATCGTTCTGTTCGGCAACAAGGCCGGCGCAGGCGGGCGTTATCGGATCGGACATTCGGTCATGAAAGACGCACTCGATATCGACGGCATTTACGACTCGATTCGCGATGCCGGCCTCGACCTGCCCGAACGCGCTCGCGCCGAAGACCTGAACGGCAAGCTGGTTAACTGCTTCATAAAATCGGAAGCCGATCCTCGTGCCCGGTTGCGCGGTCGTCGCCAGATCATGCTGGACGATTCCGATGTGCATCATCATCGCCACTCCAAGGCCGCTGTCGGCGGCCTGGCTGCGGCAGCTATTGGTGATCCGGCTGTCTTCGTTTCGGTTGATGCCATGCATCAGGGGCCCCAGGGCGGAGGTCCCGTGATTGCCATCGTAGATCTGGGCGAATAGGCCTCCATAGGGCCGGACATTTTCCCGGAAGGATTTGCCGGATGTCGCCGGGCACGGAAGCTACTCACCTAGCCCAGCCGGCAGCGCTTGGCTTGCCTTGCCGTCAGACGTAGGACAGTCTTTCCGCAGGTCCGATTTCACTGTAGGCCCTCGCATCCATGAACGAAAAACGCGCAATAATTGTCGGCGGCTCGGTAGGGGGGCTGTTCGCAGGTAATTTCCTGATCCAACAGGGCTGGACGGTCAATATTCTCGAACAAGCGCAGGAAAGTCTTGCGTCGCGCGGCACCGGAATTGCGTGGCACGACGAACTTGAAGTGATCATGCGCGCGCTCAACATCCCGCCAGACGACACTGTCGGCGTCGATGTGACCGGACGCACCGCATTCGACCGAACAGGCTCGATCACCGCAAGCTTCGCACTGACCCAGCGCCTGGGGGCCTGGAACCGGGTGTTCCTGCCGCTCTATGAAGCCTTTCCGAAGGCGCGTTATCACAACGGCGCCCGGATGGAATCGCTTGTGACAACCAACGGCGTTTCCACAGTGACAGCATCCGATGGCCGCCGTTTCGACGCCGATATCGTGATCGGCGCCGACGGGTTTCGTTCGGCTGTTCGCAAAGCCATCGCGCCAGAGATCGACCCGACATATAGCGGCTATGTGGCATGGCGCGGGGTCAGCCGGGAGGCCAATCTATCGAAGGCCTTTTGCGCCAAGATCTTCCACCATTATGCTTTTCTGTTCATGCGCTCGAGCCTGCTGATCGGGTACCCGATGGCTGGCGAAGACGGCGCCATCACACCCGGCGGGCGACGCTACAACTATCTCTGGTATTACCCAGCACCTGGGCAGGAACTGACCGATATCCTGACCGACGCGAATGGCCGGGTGTACGAATACGGCATCCCGCCACCGATGATACGCCCGGAACATGTGGACCGCGTGAGGGAAAATGCCAAGCGGGACATGCCGGAGAGCTTTCACGACGCAATCAATCTGGCCGACAGCAACATCGTTCAGCCGATTTATGACGTGCTGTCCCAGCGGATCGCTATCGGCAATGCCGCCCTGATCGGCGACGCCGCGTTCGTCGCGCGACCCCATGTTGGCGTCGGCGTTCTGAAAGCCGGACAAGATGCCTTTTCACTCGCGACCGCGCTGGGCGAATGCGCGACGATCCCGGAGGCCATGGCCCGTTACGAAGCTGAAAGGCTGCGACCCGGTCAACAAGCCGTCTGGCATGGGCGGGATTTGGGGTCATTCATCGAACGCGGTCTCGACCAACCCGAGGACGACCCCAATTTTAACCTGCCCCCGGAACGGGCGATCAAGATCAGCGGTCGCCCGGTCGAGCACATGTTTGAACAGGGGCTCTGATTGCCGGCGGGGTTGTTGGTGTGCATTCAGAAACGAAAAAGCGTGAAAACACGAACCGGAGGAACCATCCATGATGCTCGAGGGCAAGAAAATTATCATCACTGGCGGGGCCAGCGGTATCGGGCGCGCGACCGCTGTGCTCGCCGCCAATGAGGGCGCGGATATCGTGATCGGCGATATCAATCGACCCCAAGCTGAAATCACTGCAGAACTGGTCGAAGCCGTTGGCCGAAAGGCTCATGTTGTCGAGCTCGACACCTCCAAGGCTGCGGATGCAGAACGGCTCGCCCGCGAAACCGTCGAGGCCCTCGGCACCATCGACGGAATTGTGTGCGGCGCAATCAAGCTCAAACCCTCCAAGCTGGAAGATCTCAGTGAGGAAGACTGGGACATGGTCATCGACACCGGCCTCAAGGGCTACTTCCTCTGTGCCCAGGCGGCGGGCCGGGTCATGCTCGCCAAGGGCTCTGGATCAATTGTGTTCGTCTCTTCGATTGGCGGCGTCCAGGCCTATAACGGCGCGGGGGCCTACTCCATCGCCAAGGCCGGCAATGTCATGCTCGGCAATCTGTTTGGCGTGGAATGGGGCGGACGCGGGGTTCGCGCGAACACAGTTCTGCCCGGTCAGGTTCACACCCCGATGACCGAGGCCATGTTCGTCGATCCGGAAATCGCGGCGGGACGCGCGGCTGTCGTCCCCATGGGACGTGTTGGCCAGCCCGAGGAAATCGCACAGACCTGCGTATTCCTGCTGTCCGACAGGGCCAGCTATGTAAATGCCGCGATGCTCAAAGTGGATGGCGGACAGGCCGAAAGCAAAATGATGCACACGCCTGGTCGGAACTGGGGTGGGCGGAAAATGGATTACAATGCGGGCTAGCGTTTCGGCTAGTCGCGCGGCGCGAGGCTGTCCTCGGCGGTCAGATGCGCCACTTCCACGTCGGATCCCGCAAATGTGCGGGTCACATGATCCGAGCCGTAGATCCAGAGGATCACCATCGGCTCGTCACCGACATTGAGAAAATAGTGCTCCTTGCCGGCCGCAACATAGGTTGAATCATAGGCCTTGAGCCGCGTGCGCTCGCCCTCGATATCCACTTCGGCTTCGCCCGAAAGCAAGGTGACTTGCTCGTCGCAATTGTGTTTGTGCATCGGGGCCGAGCTGCCTGCCGGGAACGAGCTGATACCGGTCGTGAACGCCGCATTCGGTCGCACGCTCGGCACAACCAGTGGCGTGGAGACAACCCCGCCCCCGCGTTCGAGTTTCTCGACTTCGTCAAACTTCAGGACAATGGATTCTGACACCTGGCTTCCCTCCCCAAGAACCTTAAACGGCATGCCCGCACTATAGCCACCCAGACAGCATGCGATGCCAAATTTTTATGTCAGCGCACTAGTCGGACTTCGCGCGCCATGCTGCGGCGCGCCGAATAGCATCTTCACGGTACTGTTCGTTCAATTGAGCCCGAAGGCCTACGCGATTTGACGCCCCGATCGTACGGCCCGCCAATCTGGCGATTTCAAACCAGATAAACGCCGACTTGGGATCACGTTCCACGCCGGAACCTTCGGCATAAAATTTGCTGAGACGGGCCTGGGCACTGCGATTGCCCCGTTCAGCAGTCCGTTCCGAACGTCATCACGCACAGCGCCAAGGCCTGCCTTGTACATGGCCGCAATATTAAACTGCGTGCGGTCATCTCCCTGTTCGGCTGCCAGACGCCACCAAACGAGCGTCTCGGTCATGTCCAGAGGAGTGCCCTGGCCTTCTGCATGGAGCGACCCGACCCCGTATTGCGCCTTCACATGCCCTTCACGGGCAAGGGGCAGCCAGACTTCCATCGCCGCCGCATAATTGCCGTCATTGGCCGCAAGCTGACCGCGCAAGAAACGGGCGTCCTCGGCCAATGCCTGTGGTCCGATAGCTGCCATCGCCAGAAAAACGGCAAAAGAGATCGATAGGAAACTACAGAGTTTTTGCATCATACAAACTAGATGGCGCAGCCCAACGGTGGCACATGATCAAGAAACAGTGATTCCTGGCTATGATGTAACTGGCGGCTTCGCGTAGCGCAGGTTGCCGGTTTTCACCCAGACCCGGGTGCCTTCCGGTCCGCTTAAAGCAGAGGCCGACAAACCCTCGGGCATGCGCAGCCATGAATTGGTGCGAAGCGTGCCCACACCTTCGGAAAACCCACCCGAAAGCACAAAGTATTCGGCCCCGCCTTCTGCGCCAAGAAGCACCTCAGTATTCGCGGCCCAGTGCTCGATCTGCACATCCTCGCGTGGATCGCGAAACAATGGTGTCACCGACACACCGGGACGGGTGGCATCAGCAACCGCGCCGATCTTGTTCGTATCGATCCGCACATGGGTGCGGTCGGCCGGATCAAACTGCCAGACCTTTACCATAATAATGCAGCCCGGCGCGGAGCGCGGCGTGTGACTGGATTCTGGCGGGTTTCGGATATAGGACCCGGCGGGGAAATCCCCAGCTTCGTCCTGAAACACACCCTCGAGCACAACGAACTCTTCACCGCCCGTATGAACGTGAGACGAAAACGCACTGCCCGGCGCATAGCAAACGATCGAGGTCGCCCGGGCCACCTCATCGCCGACCCGGTCGAGCATCCGACGACTGACGCCGGCCATGGGCGAATCCAGCCACTCGATATCATCGCCATACATGACCACTCGTCGGGTGAAATCTGCATTCAGTTCCA
>MEHZ011605799.1_pt1 | contig 20292 bp, 18 predicted proteins | sample 897221 | NCBI WGS metagenome assembly MEHZ01 (sample SAMN05514161, study PRJNA337945) | marine metagenome | isolation source: marine surface water | place: Arctic Ocean | collected 2007-12-13
GGAAAAATTCCACCAGAAACAAGTGATCCTGATTTAAATGAACATTATGAGATGATTGATGCTCAATTAACAACTGAAATTTTTGGATTTTACGCACCTACTAAACCAAAAATTGCTGTTGAATTAGCTCATTTAGCTGTAAGAACCACTGCGAGAAATAATGCAGCTTGGATTGCTGAATTTAATATTATCATGTATTCTTTGGCTAGTTTAGACACAAAACATAAAAACATTAAGGATAAGTTACAATGGATGGCTAAAGAGGCACGAAAACACCTTCCTAATGATTCGTATTCAGCTAAAATGTTTGATTTTGTTTCTGCTCAATATCAGTCTGAGGTATCGTGGGAAACGGCTCGTGATTCACTCCACTATAAATATCAAATCCAACAAGCAGATGGTTATCAGTGGTCTACTTTAGATGAAAGCTGTAGCGGTTGTTTTGCTGCGGGAATTAATTTTGGGGCCAGTATTGTAAGTTTATTATACGGTGAAGGAAATATAAAGGAAACAATAAAAATTGGTGCTTTAGCAGGTTGGGATTCAGATAATCCAACTGCTACTTGGGGAGGCTTATTGGGATTCATGATTGGAAAAAATGAAATCGAAAAAGTTTTCGATAAAGAGTTTGCTGTAGAATTCAATATCCATAGGACTAGAAAAGGGTTTCCTAATAATGGAATAGATACTTTTGAGAACATGGCTAAAAAAGGAATCGCTATTGTTGATCGTGTAGTTGAAAGTAAAATGAGTGGAAGTATTGATTTTAAAAAAAATCAATGGATAATTCCAATCAAATAATTAGGTATATTTTTTAGTTATTATAATTATGAAACACTTTGCTGCCATAAGTTTAATTTAGGCATTAAAGGTGATATTTAAATATAACACTAAATTAACAACAGTATTTTTTTGAGGTAAATAAAAGAAATCACGAACTCATTTAGTGTTAAAAGAAATTAGAAGAACTTTAAATAATTCGATAACAAACAAATTAAAGCTTTTGATGAGAATCAAAAATTTATTAGTTTAATGATTCTCCACCTTTTTCACCAGTTCTAATACGATAAACTTCATTTATGGGAAGAACGAAGATCTTACCATCTCCTATTCTTTCAGTAGCAGCTGATTTTAAGATGGCATCGATTGTTTTTTGAACATAATCATCATTTACCACAATTGAAATGTATCTTCTTTGAATTTCAGATGTACTATAGCTTATTCCACGATATACATGACCTTCTTTTTCATTTCCAATTCCAGTGACATCCCAATAGCTAAAGAAATTCACTTCTACATTATGTAAAGCTTCTTTTACTTCTTTGAATTTCGATTTTCTAATAATCGCTTCTATTTTTTTCATTTTAAATGGATTTAAACTTATTATTCATTTGAGGTATAAGATTTGACACCAAAAGAAACAGCATCAATTCCAGCCTTTTCTTCTTCTTCAGAAATTCTTACACCCATAGTTATTTTTAAAAAATTCATTAAAACGTAAGTTAATAAAAAAGAGAATGTTGCAATACTAACGACTCCAATTATTTGGGTGATTAATAGTGAGCTACCTCCACCAAAAAATAATCCGTTCTCTTTTGCAAAAAAGCCAACAGCAATTGTGCCAAATAAACCATTTACTCCGTGAACTGCTATTGCTCCTACTGGATCATCAACTTTTAATCTATCAAAAAATAAAACTGCAACATCAACTAATACTCCTGCGATAAGTCCAATAATAATTGCAGAAAAGGGACTCACCAAGTTACAGCCTGCAGTAATTGAAACCAATCCAGCTAGAATACCATTAATAACCATCGTAATATCAATTTTTCCATAAGAAAAATAGGTATAAACCATTGTCGCTATTCCTCCAGCAGCAGATGCTAAAAAAGTATTAACAACCACATCACCTATTAATTCCCAATTTCCAACTGCGCCAAGCGATGATCCAGGGTTAAAACCAAACCAGCCAAACCATAGAATGAAAGCTCCAACAGCAGCTAAAGGTAGATTATGCCCAGGAATGGTGTTTGAGGATCCATCTTTATTATACTTTCCTATTCTTGGACCTAGAACAATAGCTGCCGCTAACGCAGAAAATCCACCCATAGCATGAACTGCAGCTGAACCAGCAAAATCATTAAATCCTCTTAATGCGAGCCATCCATTTGGATTCCAAACCCAATTTGCAACCATAGGGTACATAATTGCACAAAAAATAAAAACTAAAAGTGCGTAAGACCATAATTTCATTCTTTCTGCTAATGCACCAGAAACGATTGAAATCGCAGCTATAGCAAATCCAAGCTGCAAGAACCAGAAGAGTTTGTTAGAAATTGTCAGCCCCAACCCTAGATCTTTATTTGAGATTCCTAAATCAAAAGCAAACCACCCATTTGATTTCCCATAAGCAATACCAAATCCAATAATAAAAAAGGCAATTCCTCCAAATGTGATGTCGATGATTACTTTAGCGATAATACTCATAGTATTTTTACTTCTAACGAAGCCTGCCTCAAGAAGAGCAAAGCCCGCCTCCATAAAAAAGATTAATGCTGCACAAAGTGCTACCCAAACGGTATTAATAGCAAAGATCTGTTCGGCCAGAAGTTTAGAATATTCTTCCATATTAAATTTAAAATATAATTTTTTCAAATTAAAGAAAATCTTTTAAATGATTAACAGGCATTATTAAAAAAAGTATAACATTTTAATATATCTATTAATTTAACTTCCATCGTAAACCAAAGAAAAATCGAATACCTTGATTTGATCCATAAACATAAGAAGGGTCAAAAGTTAATGCAAAAGGATTATTTGTTGTAGATATTGCATTTCCTTCATTATTAAAAGTAACTTCTTTGTCAAAAGGATCAAATGATCTTGCAATGCTATCATCAGGAGGTGTTTGGTCAAGAAGATTTTTGACACCTCCGTAGGTTTCAAAAGTATTATTCCAAGATTTGGTAAGCTGAAAATTTAGAATGTTTAAAGTCGACGAATAAGAGGGTCTTGGGTCAAGTGGTCCAAGGATTGGTAGTCTCATTGGCCCCGTTGATGTACCAGTAATATCTAATATTAGATTTGAAGCTTGCCATTTTTTTTCTATTTTCCAAACTCCTTGAAAGCTTTCTGTTAAGTATGGTGTTGTTCTAAGCTCTTGCTCCTCAATATAGGAATCAATATAGGTTGCACCTAAATTAACTCTTACACCATTTTGAATCATAAGGTTGAAATTAAGTGAAGCTCCCTGATTTATTGAACTTCCATAAAGATTGGAATAAATGATTTTATTAGGGTCAGTATCGTAGTCTGGAATAATTTTATTTAAAAATCGAGAATGGAAAAGACTGAAATCAAAGTCTATTATAGCTCCATGTCTTAAGTATAACTTCTTAAGAAGATTACCATTTACATTCCATGATCTTTCTGGATTTAAATCTTCTAAAAAAACCACATCACGAGCCCCAGTTAAAGCAGCATGATCTTCCGTAAAAATTTGAGCTACCCGGTAACCCGAACCAAAACTTAAACGAATAGTTGTGCTTTTATCCTGACTGTTAAATTTATAATTAACTCTAGGTGTTAAAATATTTCCATGAATAGAGTTATAATCATAACGAAAACCCAATAGGAGACTGTTTTTTAAATTAAATTTTATTTCATCTTGAATAAATATTCCTGGTAAATGTGTAATTGTCCCCTGATTTACATTTAATACTTCATTAAATGTAGCTGTGGTGTCATCATCATAGTTGGTGTAACGGTACGCCAGTCCAATTAAAAGATCATGACGTTTTATATTTTTATTCCAAACAAATTGACTAAAACCAATGGTTTGGTCTGCATTAAAAGGAGTTGATCCATAAAAAGAATCTTGATTGTGATCATTGAAACTAAAGCTAAGTATAAAATTAGAATTTAATTCATATTTGCCAAAAGTTTCAAAACGTGATGTATAAATACTTTCTCCATAGAGGATATCTCCACCTCGATATTTAGGTAACCAATTCATTTGTCCACCCCACCTGTCTTCAAATACAAATCGAGTTGCTATCGACAGTTTTGTCCCAAACGTTAGCTTATTAAAAATAGAGATACGATCCTGTAAAGTTAGATCAGTAAAACCATCTTTATTATTATCTACAGGGTTAGAATAATTAAAATAATTGATCCCTAATAATCCTGAGTTTTTATCAGATAGGATATATTTATATCCAATATCTGTATTAACTTCTCCCCAGCCTGAAAGAAATGAATCTACAGCCAGTTTAGATGTGTTTTCAGGCAATTTAGTAATTAAATTTATTACACCTCCAATAGCCTCTGAACCATATAGCGTTGAAGCGGGTCCCTTGACTACTTCAACACGTTCAATTAATGATTGTGGAATTCCAGACAATCCATAGACGGTTGATAATCCACTTACTATTGGCAAGCCATCAATTAGTATCATTGTATAGCTTCCCTCTTGACCATTGATATGAATATCTCCAGTATTACACACATTGCAATTCAACTGTGGTCGGATACCGTTAATATTTTCTAATGCTTCAAAAATTGAAGCTGTTGGATTAGCTTTAAAAAAAGTTTGGCCATATACTTCAACTGGCACAGTACTATCTAACTTGTAAACTGGTTTTAAAGTTCCTGAAACAACAACCTCATCCAATGTTTCATCAGTTTCTAATAGTATAGTTCCAAGATTTAAATCTCCAGAAACTATTTTTCGTATAACAGGTTTGTAACCAATAAATGAAAATATTAATTTTTGATTTTTTAAATTAGTAATGTTTAATTCAAATTGTCCGTTATAATTAGTTATTGTTCCAATATTTGAACCTTTTAAAAGTACAGAAACACCTTCCAATGGTAGCCCATTAGAAAAAACCTTTCCCTTAACAGAAAGTTCCTGTGCAGAGGTTATTTGAATTAAAAAAAATAAGATGATCGAACGAATTATCATATTTCAATATAAAATATTAGTTTACAAATATATTAATTAGTTTTATACTGCAAAACATTTTAAAAATGCAAAATACCATTGAAAAAGAAAATTATTTGAAGGTTGTATATAAGATGGAGGAAAAACATAAAAAAATTAGCGTCACATCTCTTTCAAAATATTTTAATGTTAGTAAGTCTACAGTATCTAATATGATCAAAAAATTGGTTATTATGAATATGATAGACAGTAAACCATACGAGCCCATTATTTTGACAAAACAAGGAAGGCAAAGTGCTTTAGAAATAATTGCTAAGCACCGATTAATAGAACTCTATTTGGTTGAAAAAATGCAATTTAGTTTAGATGAGGTCCACGATATTGCCGAAGAAATAGAGCACATAAAAAATACAAAGTTTTTTAATCGAATGAAGGAAATTTTAGGAAACGTTAAGCACGATCCACATGGGTCAATTATTCCAAAATGTGACTTTTAGTTAAATTAAGTCCCATGCAAATCTGAAGGCGAGGTTGTTAATTCATGCCAAACAGAGCGATAGAGTTAAAGAAAATTATTATCAGTGAATCATCTGATAAAAGATCTACAAGTATAATAAGTTATTTGTAAAAATGATTTTGAGAATAGGAGAGTTACATTACACTATTTCAAGAAGGATTTAAAAAAATAAGAAACCCGCGCCATTAATGATTCTGGGTTATATTGTGGAGTCGGCGTGAACACATATGTTGAAAAATCACTACACTCTCAGCTCGTAAATATACAGATAAAACCCCCTCGATTAAAACAGGGTGCTAAATAATCTGCAGTAATGATTTACTTTATTTATAGGTAGTATTATGACTTTGTTTTACTTTTAATTAATGAATTATAAATCCACTTTTTTAATTGCTGCCACTATTATAATTTCAACACTTATAATATCATTTTCAAATAGGTTTCTGCCATCTCCAGTTAATGAATCTTTTGTAATAGATTCTTGGACAGGTGATATTTACGATATACAGGGCAATAACTTAACTGATATTCATAAAAATATGTCTGCTCCAGAACTTAATAATCCTGCTCAAAATGATAAAATCCAGTAATTAATTTGAAAGAAAATGACTAATATATTTGGGATATGAAGAGATTTTTTAAAAAATACGAGGCTGAAGTTTATACATCAATTGGATTACTTCTCATATTGCATCATTTTTTAAGTAATGGCCTCAAGTTTAATGGCTATCCTACAGGTGCTTTTATTTTTGGTCTTGGTGCTTATATGCTTATTCGTAAATATTACTTTAAGAAAAGCGACTAAATAAAAAAAACCGAGATTTAACTTGAGGGTTACCACAAAAAAAGAGGCCTTTTATTCAATTGTTATGATTAACAATACTCAAACATAAAAATATTCATAAAGAATCACAAATATCTGAACTTACTCAACAAAAAAAGGCAAGTATTCACTTACTTAATTTGTGGTTTGTTTCACTCTAGATAGAATCTCAAAGATTGGTGCTATGCGTCTAATTGATAAAAGCTTGCTCTTCCTTTTTTTCAAAAAAAGCTTCAACATCTCTGTTGGAATTCATTAATATGATACAGCGAGATTTCCCTTGAGCACCTCGATCTTCTGATTTCTCACAAAATAAATTATCATTATCAGTCCCTAACCATCTACAAAACATATATCCTTCATCTGGAATCGCTGATAATGTTAATTGAGCTCCTTCATCATAAGTTCCAGTAGCTTCTGGTGTTACTGACCCTCCTTCTGAAGCAATAACATTCAAGGTATATTGAGTAGGAGTTGAGGATTCTGATTCCACATCTTCATTGGAACAGCTGTAAACTAGTGCGATGGAAAGAAGAGAAACTATAATGAAAAAAAAGGATAGCTTCTTCATTTTAAGTCAATTATGATTAATAATACTCAAACATAAAAAAATAATTAAAAAATCACAAATCCCAGAGCTTACTTTATAAACAAAGAAAAATCTTCACTTAATTCATTAGTGGCTTGTTTTATTCTTGGTAAAGTATATTGAAAGGCTGAACATAATCAAGTTAATGTGCTTGTTGTTAAAACAAGATGCTGCTGAAGTAATTAATTTTTAGTTTTTTTTAATATTTTTTCTAATGAAAAATTTAAACTTGCAAAAATAAAGTGGAATTGAATAAAATTATACCGATTAATTCCGTCCGCTCCACCCTCAAGTAGCCTGTAACCAATGTTTCCTTGTAGGCTTTTAGTGAAACTATATTTTCCAGATATGGAAAGGTCAATTGCTCTACCTTTGCTTGCAATTATACCTTCACCTAAAAAAATCAAACCCGCATTTTGAGAAATATTCCAATTGGCTAATACGTTTATTAGTGGCGCAAAACCAATACTGAAATTTTCACTTAATAGTTCTTTATTTTTCAAAGAGGTTCCGGCATCTCTAATCTTTGCAGAAAGGCCAAGACCAAATTTAAAATTGTTGTTATTTATGATTCTTCGATTGTAGGTAAGTCGATATGAATTAAACTTATAAACAGCTTCTAATGGTATCTTTGCTTTAAAATTTTTTTCATCAAAAAGAATATTCCTATCTATTGTTCCATTTACTGAAATTTTTAATGGAGCATAAAGAATTGAAAAGTGATATTTATTATTTAATAAAAAACCGGCCCGAATTCTTAAAAATGGACTTACTGGAGTCGACAAATCATTTTTCAGAGAAAATAGTGTTCCATTAGAACCACTACGAATATTATTTAAGCCTGTGAATAATACTCCTGACTCAATATTAACGAAAGTTTGAGCATTTATAGATAAACTAAAAGTAAAACAAATAATAAAAATCCAAAATCTTGATTCAAAAAAAGTGTTAAAAGATAAATGGTTCATACTAAAATGTAAAGTTAAAATATTCTAAATATATAAAACTCTATAATATCTCTACTACTTGATCTTGTTACTGAACTTACTGAAGATGATATGTCTGTGGTTTAGGTTATTAACAATTATTCTGGCTCTATTTTCAAAAAAAGCAGATTTAATTTTAGGGTAGGGGTCTAATTTGAAAGTATTAGGACAGATTTTTTAGACTTTTAACATCTGACCGTACAATAATCGTACAAATACCTGTAATAAAAAACCCTAATATGTTCATTATAAATATATTAGGGTATTAATTTGTGGAGTCGGCGGTTCCACAACCTCCCACCTCTACAATCTCAACAAAATACAGACATTAGAGTTAAAATACCAATAAATATAAGGTTTAAGGGCAAATATAACATAGACATCCAGAGACAAAGGAAGACACAAAAAGTCAAATACAGACCATATAGAGGAGGCAAAAGAGGAGGCATTTAGCATTTTACTCTTATATTAGCGGTATGGAACTACTTTTTAAGCAACGAACAGGAGATAGTAAGAATACTGAAAAAACTATTATAGCCTATTTTAACGGAAAGAATAAGCCCCAAATATCTACAAAGATTAAGGTTAAGCCCTCAAACTTCTTAAATCAAAAAGTTGTAAAGATTTACGATAAGCATAGGATAAACGCCCTATTAGACAGAATGAGGCTATTATTCAAGGAAGAGCAGTTAGAATACAAAAGAAAGGGACTACCATTAGATAAGGCAGTCCTAACAAGAGTTGTAAATGAAGCATTAGGGATTACAGAGGTTAAGGAAGGTGAGATTAAGTTATATACAGAGTATGTCCCGCTGTATATGAAGAGATTAGATAAAATGAAAAATAATAGTGGGGAAATAGGATTAACCAAACAAACTCAAAAAACATATAAGTCAAATATAAACTGCTATAATAGATATGAAAAATGGAGAGTTGAGAACGGATACTCACCGATGAGCCTACAATATGGAACCATAGAAGATATGGAAGCCTACCAAGATTATTTAGAGGATGAAATGGAATATTCAGCCGACACTATTAACAAAAGAATAGGTATGGTAGTTGCTGTGAGCAGACACGCAAAAAAGCGAAAGCACAAAGTAAGCGAGGATATAACCGAATACGATGTTCCATCAAAACAACCCAGAAAAAGAGAGGACATAGTTTTTTTAAGTAATGAAGAGGTAGAACTCATTACTACACCAATAGAAGATTTACCAGACTATCTACTCAACACCCAAAGAATAGTTATTCTACAAATAGCAACAGGGCAGAGAATAAGCGACACGATGAACTACACCTCCTCCACATTTACAGAAAATGAGGGAGAGATTACAGGGCGTATAAGACAGCAAAAAACCAATAGAGAGATAAGTATTCCAATAGTAGGAGAAAGGGCAGTAGGGATAGTGAAAACAGGGCTATTCAGGGCTATATCACACCAGAAATACAATGATTACATAAAAGAGTTAGGCAAGAGAGCGGGGATAAACACAATCACTAAATCAAAGATGGTTGTTGATAAAAGATTAAAAGAGGTTGAGACTGAAAAATACAAACTGATTACCAGCCACACATTTCGTCGCACAGCGTTGAGTTTATGTTTTTTAGCAGGAATACCAGAGTATCACATTCTCAACATATCAGGGCATTCAAGGGTAAATATGCTGTATAGGTATTTAGGGAGAGATGAGGGAGGAGAACAAAGAACCAAAGAGTTGAGAGAAATGATGCTAAAAGCGTTTGAATAGTGTTAAATAAACACAGGAACTAAAAGCGATGCATCTGGGGCATTTTAGGAAAAGGATACTATGTATTTTTGATGTCTTGATTGTTATTTTTTTTCAATGCTATTGAATCAATTTTCTTTTTCTGTAATAATGGTTACATAGTTCTCTTAAATGGTATTGAATATACGCGGTAACCATAAGGTGATTTGTGGAATAAATGTAATTAGAATCAAAGCTAAAATCATTGAAAAAAACATTGGAAGTAGTGGGCGTATAACTTTTTCTATACTAGTTTTTGCAATTCCAACACCAACAAAAAGTACTGAGCCTACTGGTGGAGTACACAATCCTATGCACAGATTGAGGACCATCATGATACCAAATTGAATAGGATCAATCCCTAAGGTTTTTACTACAGGCAAAAAAATAGGAGTAAAAATCAATACTGCAGGTGTAATGTCCATAAAGATCCCAACAAACAAAAGTAAAATATTGATTATAAAGAGGATGATTATTTTGTTGTCGCTTATGTTTAACAAAAAATCACTTAAGTTTTGTGGGATGTTTTCATAGGACATAATCCATGACATTCCCATTGAAGCTGCTATAAGGAGCATGACTACTGCACTTGTTTTTGCAGAGTCCAACAAAATTTTAGGAATGTCATTGAATTTAATTTCTTTATACACAAAGCCTAAGACAACAGAATATAGAACAGCAATTGCAGAGGCTTCAGTTGCAGTAAAAAGACCACCAACGATTCCACCAATCACAATCACAAGTAATAGTAAACTGGGAAAAGCAATTAGAAAAGAGTGAACTATTTCATTGAGAGAGCTTCTTTTGAAAGTCTTATAGTGATGTTTTTTTGCCAAAATTCCTGCCACAATCATAAGGAATAAACCTGTTAATATTCCTGGGATATAGCCAGCTAAAAATAATGCTGCTATAGAAACTCCTCCGCTAGCTAGAGAGTAAACGATGAGCACATTACTTGGTGGAATTATGAGTCCAATAGTTGCTGAGGTTATATTGACTGCCGCTCCGTATTGTTTTGCATACCCTTCTTTCTCCATTTCGGGCCCTAATATGCTTCCCATTGCTGATGCCGATGCCATAGCAGATCCTGCAATTGCTCCCATAAGCATTGCGGAAATAATATTAATTAAGGCTAATCCACCTGGAAGTGCCCCTACTATAGTTTTGGCAAAGCGTATTAAACGATCTGCAATCCCTCCTTGTGTCATCAATTGTCCAGAAAGGATAAAGAATGGAATGGCCAGCAATGCAAAACTGTCAAGCGCAGTTGCCATTCTTTGAGCAATGGTTGTGACTGCCGGTAATAAGGGGATTGATACAATGATAGTTAATAATGAGGAGATTGCAATGCTCCATGCAACTGGGGTTCCAATACATATAAAAAATACAAAACTTAAAACGAGTATTATGACAGGTAAAAATTCCATGACTTATTTTGAGCTTTTTGTTGTTTCATAAAAGATAATGAGTAGTCCACTAATTGGAATAATTAGATAAACTAAGGCAAGTGGAATTTGGAGTGCAGGAGAGTATTGCTTTAATTTCATAGTAATGAAAACCAAACGTCCTCCTCCAATTACAAATCCTAAAGCAGCAAAGGTGATTAGACTAAACGAAATAAAATCTTTGAGCCATTTTTTTAATTTTGATCCACTTTTTTTTGCAAAATAATCAATGGCAACATGTTCGTCTCTACCTGAAACGTACGCTGCTCCTAAAACTCCAAGCCACACCATTAAATACCTTGCTAATTCTTCTGTAAAAGAGCTTGGGCTGTCTGTGAAATACCTACTAAATACTTGCCATAATACATTTATCACCATCAATCCTAGGATTAGTATGAGTATCTTGCCAACCAAGGTGTCAACTTGAGTTCTAATTCTTTTCATCTTGAATTTGATTGATTAAAGATGCGATTACTGAATCTTTTTTGAATTCTTCATACATTCCCTTAGTTGCCTTTTGAAAGGGTTCTTTCTTGGGATAACTGACGATTACTCCCGCAGCTATTACTGCCTCTAACGCTATATTTTCAGAAATAGTCCAAAATCCCCTTTGGTCTTTGACAGATCGATCAATAGCCGCTTGGAGCCATTCTTGTTCTTGGATATTTAAACGGTTCCACAAGTGAGTACTTACCAAAAGAATATCTGGAATCATGGTGTGTTCATCTATGCTATAATATTTACACACTTCGTAATGTCTAGAGAGATAAAAACTTGGGGGATTATTCTCAGCGGCATCCACCACGCCTTGTTGAATAGAAGTGTATAATTCTCCCCATGAAATTGGAGTAGGGGAGCCTCCAAGTTGTTTTACCATTTCAAAAGCTGAAGCACTTTCTTGAACTCTAATCTTTAAACCTTCAAGATCTTTAGGGATGGTGATTGGACGATCACGTGTATAAAAACTTCGACTTCCAGAATCATAATAACCAAGACCTTTGAGCCAAAAATCTTCTCCATCTTTTAGAAGAGACTTTCCAATAGGACCATCTAAAACGCGAAATAAATGTTCTTTATCATCAAAAAGAAATGGGAGACCGAATATTCGCATATTGGGTGCGAAATTTTCCATGACTGCACCAGATACTTTAGTCATGTCCAGACTTCCAATTTGAAGCAATTCTAAACATTCTCTTTCACTTCCCAATTGTTGGTTAGGATAGATCTGTATTCGCATTTTACCACTAGAAATTTCATTAAGATACTGATCCGCTTTTATCATAGCTTGATGAACAGAATGACTAACGTCTAATCCATGGCCTAATCGAATGACGCGGAATTTCTTTTCATTATCACATGAAGTGATAAATAGGATTAAGACTAGGGCTAAAAGTTGTTTCATAATCTTTTAAAATAACGGATCCATCGAAAATATAATTAATACTTAAAATACTCTTTTGCGTTGTAATAACATATGTCAGAGACGATTTTTCCTACCCATTTTGGGTCGTTAGGGAGTAGCCCCTTTTCCATTTCTTGACCGAAAATATTACACAATAATCTCCTGAAATATTCATGCCTTGGAAAAGATAAAAAACTTCTAGAATCTGTAAGCATTCCAATAAAACAGCTAATCAATCCCATGTTTGACAGAGTATTTATTTGATTAGACATGCCGTCTAATTGATCCATAAACCACCATCCTGATCCCCATTGAATTTTCCCTTTAGCACTTCCATCATTAAAATTCCCAATCATGGTTGCCATGATTTCATTATCAGCAGGATTGAGATTATATAAAATTGTTTTTGAAAGCTGATCGGTACTGTCTAACAAATCTAAATAACGTGAAAGTCCGAATGCGATAGAATAGTCACCAATAGAGTCCCAACCGGAATCTGGCCCCATTTTATTTAGCATCCTGGTATTGTTATTTCTCATGGCTCCTAGATGGAATTGTTGCACCCACCCCAGTTTCGAATATTCTTTTCCTAAAAATATCAGAAGTGCTGTTTGAAATTGCTCAGATTCTAACGGGCTAATATTTTCACCTGATCTTTTCGCTCTAAATATTCTGTCAATTTCTTTTTGGTCGGTCAGTTGGAAAGGAATGTATTCTAGGCCATGATCTGAAAGTCTACAGCCTTTACTGTGAAAAAAAGTAATTTGTTTTTGTAAAGCGATGCATAAATCTTCATAAGTGTCAATCGAACCATTTGAGGCTTCTTCTAATTGATCAATATAGGTGTTATACGAAGATCCATTAATGAATAAAGTTTTATCGGGTCTGAAGGCAGTATTAACTTTTGTATTAAAATCTGATTTTGCTAAAAATGTATGATGCTGTAAACTATCAATAGGATCTTCGGTTGTACAAAGCATTTCAACATTCATTTTTTCAAGCAATGATTGCGTTGAATATTCTTTTGTTTGTGTTAAGGCAGAAGTTTCTTCATAAATAGCTTCTGCATTTTTTAAAGAGAGTTGTTCCTTAATTCCAAAATATCGACTTAGTTCAAGATGTGTCCAATGATACAATGGATTTCTTAACATATAGGGCATAGCTTCAGCAAACTTGATGAATTTGTCTTTATCTGATGCATCACCGGTTATAAATCTCTCATTTATACCTAATGTCCGCATAGCTCTCCATTTATAGTGATCATCAGCAAGCCATAGCTTTGTAATATTGTTGAATAAGGTGTTGTTTGCAATGGCCTCGGGCGATAGGTGATTGTGGTAATCAATTATTGGAAGCGGAGCGGCATAATTATGATAGAGCTCCTTAGCTTCTTTGCTCTCTAGTAGAAAGTCGGAATGAATAAAATTTTTTTGAGATGAGTCCATTACAATAATTGAATTATTATTTAAATCTTTGGTTCCCAGCCCATGGCATATTCTCGTTTCCAATTTTTCATTACCATTGCATTATTCAAAACTTTTCCTGATTTTCGATCAATATGAAGTGTTTCTCCCGCATCCTGAGCCATATTGGCAAGATGACATAACATAGTTGAAATACTAGCGTCTTTTATTTCAGCATTTAAAGATTTTTCTTCTCTTATGGCATTAAAAAGATTTTCGACATGATTCACATCCAACTGACCTTGGCCTCGTGTATCCGTGGTTTGACTTACAACATTTTCAAATACAGATTTGATTAGATTTCCTCCAAGGTCGAAAAGTTTATAAAAATTTCTATCAAGTTGAATAACTCCTTTACTACCATAAATGGTTACTCCCCTCCCTGGACGTTTTGGTTGGATTAACCCTCGACTATGTCCAGTCCACGAGATAAATTTATTTTTAGGATATTGAAAAGTAACCTGTTGATTGTCTACAAATTCCCAATCATCTTGAAAAGTGTATTTCCCACCAACTGAGGTAACGCTTTCAGGCAATTCCTCATTCAGAGCCCAGCGGCAAATGTCAATTTCGTGAGTTCCATTATTATGAACTTCTCCTGTCCCCCAATTTCTGAACCAATGCCAATTATATGGATGAATATTATCCTTGTAATTTTTTCTAGGTGCTGGACCTTGCCATAATTCCCAGTCCAAAGTTTCAGGCACAGGAATTTCTTTACCAATTCCGATAGACCCTCGATTATTTGAATAATAAGCTTCTCCTTTATAAGCTTCTCCAATGATCCCATTTCTAATATCTGAAATCGCTTGAATAGTTGTGACAGCAGAGCGTTGCTGGTTTCCCATCTGAACTTTGAGACCATATTTTTTTTGAGCAGCGACTAATAAATCATTTTCATGAGGATTATGGCTACAGGGTTTTTCTAAGTAGACGTGTTTACCTGCTTGCATCGCCATGATAGCCATAGGGGCATGCCAATGTTCTGGTGAGGCAATAAAAATAGCATCAATGTCTTTGTTTTCTACAAGTTTCCTGAAATCTTTTTCAACCTTAGGAATATAACCTAAGTTTTTTTTACTCCAGAGGTTGTGTTCTTCAATGATTTCATCATCAACATCACAACTGTAAACTATATTAGCATTTTTTTGAAGATGGATAGCGGCAGCATGAGCTTTTCCTCTACTTCTTACTCCAGCAATAGCACAATTAATTCGATCATTTGCCCCAAGGATATTTCTACCAATCATAAAGTTTGGGCTTAATGCACCCACAACTACAGAAGCTGTACCAAGGGATGTCTTCTTTATGAAATTTCTTCTTGTATTTTTCATAATTTAAAATTCTCTGATTTTAATGTTTTTAAAAGAAACTTTATCGCCGTGATCTTGGAGTAGAATTACTCCTTCAGGCCAGCGCCCAAATTGTTCCCATTTCTCATATTTACTTTTTTCTACCAAAGCTTCAAAAACTTGACTAAATCGGTCAAATTCAACAACTTTTACGTGATTCAACCAATGTTCTACATGTCCATCTTTAACCACTATTCTTGCGTTATTCCATGTGTTAATTCCTTTGAAATTTTTACCTCTACCTCCTGTCGTCCTGTTTTCAGCACGAATTAAATCATATAGTGAACCAACAGTTCGATTTCCATTTTTCCCAAGTTTTGCATCTGGATGATTTTTGTCATCTAAAATTTGAAATTCCAATCCAATAGCCGATCCCTCTCCTTGATTCAAATCCGTATTTACAAAGTATTTTATCCCACTGTTGGCTCCTTTTGTTAAGTTGAAATCAACACTTAATTCAAAGTTTGAAAATTTTTCAAGGGTAACAATATCGCCTCCATTTTCAGATTCTGATCCGTCAGCGGCTTCAACTTGCAGTGTTCCTTCTAAAATATTCCAGCCTTTTTTTGGAAACATTTTTCCTTTGGCACTTTCCCAACCAAGGGTGGTTTTTCCATTCCATAATAAACGATACCCTTTGCGAATTTCATTAGGAGTGAGTGTGTTGTCTAGGTAACTGATTTCATCAGCATAAGTTGAGATTGGATTTCTAAACTTTTCAAGAGATTGGGTTAAAATTTTAATGTTTTTCCACCGTACTTTTTTTCCATCATCTTCTTTATTACCAATGCTGTGAACTTGAAAAGCAATAAACCCATCAGGAGTCATGTTGTCTACCAAATTTGCACATTGAATTCCATTAACAAAAGTTCTTATTTGATCTCCTATCGCTTCAATGCGGTAGTGATTCCAGTCACCATTTCTGAATGCTGTTTGACCTGTTTTATTTCTTGTTAGAGGATAGAGCCATCCACGCCTGGCTTCATCATAAATACCTCCAGCCCATCGTCGATCGCTTGTTTCTATTTCACACTGATACCCATGCACTCGACCGTTTTGATATTCAGCAAAACTGTTACTTCTAAATTGGACACCAGAATTAAGTCCATTATCAATCTTTACATCAAATTCTAGTATAAAATCAGTGTATTTTTTTTTGGTTGCCAAAAAACTATTGGGTGTATTCAGTTTAGAAATCCCAACTAGTGTATTATTTTCAATTTCATAAGAGGCATCTCCATTTAATTTCTCAAATACGTCGAGGTTACTTCCATCGAAAAGTATTTCCCAAGGGGTGTTTTGGGCTTTGGGTAATAAAGGATTACACAGGACGAGTAGAAGTGTGATAATGGCCAATTTCTTTTGAGTATTTTTCATTTATACAGTTAATTTTTTCGAAGTATTGTTTTAAAGTTTATTTAAATAAACGCTTTGATTACGAATATAAACTTTTTTAAAGTTGCGAGGAATCCAATATTTCTAATACTTTTATAGTTACCAAAATATCTAAAACAAATGAAAAAAGATAGGAGAAAATTTTTGGGAACAGCTGCAACCCTATTATCTGCCTCGGTGGCTTATCCAAGCAGTAATTTTTCAATCATCAACTTTAAAAAAGTAAATACCGTTAAAATTGGGATTATTGGTACTGGAAGTAGGGGGATGGGATTAATGCGTATTCTTAACAGAATAGAAGGTTTAGAGATCATTGGTTTGTGCGATACGTTGAGTTTTCGATTGAAAGATGCTTCTAAAATTTCACCTAATGCTAAAAAGTATAAAAATCATATTGCGCTTCTTGAAAATAAAGATATTGAAGCAATAATCATCACTACTCCTTTGAATACTCATGCAAAAATAGCTTCCGATGCAGTGGATGCTAATGTGCATATTTACTGTGAAAAAACAATGGTAAAAGGGGCAAAGGAAACAAAAGACTTAGTCAATAAAGTTTTAAAAAGCCATAAAAAAATATTTCAAACGGGGCATCAATATCACAGTTCTCGATTATATACTCATGCAGTAGAGCTCATCAAAGATGGTAAAGTTGGAAAAGTTAATAGTATAAGAGCCCAATGGAATCGAAATGGAAATTGGAGACGTCCTGTTCCTGATCAAACATTAGAAAGACAAATAAACTGGAGAATGTACCGAGAATATTCCTACGGATTGCTTGCAGAATTGAGTTCTCATCAAATTGATTTTGCTAATTGGTTGTTCGATTCTCATCCAGAGAAAGTTACGGGTTTTGGTGGTATAGACTACTGGAAAGATGGCAGAGAGACCTATGATAACACTCATGTGATTTATGCATATCCAAACGGTGTAAAAGCAAGTTATACGTGTTTGACAGGAAATGCAAAGGACGATTATAAAATACATGTGATGGGGGATAAGGGCACTATGGTACTTGACTATGCGAAAGCTTGGTTTTATCCAGAGGGATCTTATACTAAAAAGTACGGTGATGTGGATGGAGTTTCTGGTGCTACAACAAATTGGGAAGCGGGGAAAGGAATACCATTAGACTTTGATCATATAGATCCTACCCAGCAAGCACTTGAGGACTTTCGGGATTCCATAGTCAAAGGGATACCTCCTTTGTCCGATGTTATTTCTGGCGCTAAGGTGTCTTATGCAATTGATATGGGAATTCGTGCTATGGATCAAAATAAAACCATTGAATGGGATCCCTCTTATAATTTTTAGAATATAAATATATGTTTTCATTACACAATAAAGTAATTGTACTCACGGGAGCTACGGGAGCATTGGGAGGAAGTTTAGTACTCAGTTTGACTGAAGCCAAAGCAAAAATTGTCATTTTAGGACGAAACCAATCTCTTTTGGATGCTCTTTTGACCAAAATTTCCCCCTCAACAGAAAGTGCAGCTTTTGTTGTAGACGTCTTGGATAAAAAATCTTTGGAAGAGGTAAAAAATCAAATTATAAAACAATTCGGTCATATTGATATATTAATCAATGCAGTAGGAGGTAATCTTCCTGGTGCTGTAATTGCCGATGATCAATCCATTTTTGATCTGTCTGTGCCAGACTTTGATGAAGTCATGGATCTAAACCTTAAAGGTACTGTTTTGCCTTCTTTAGTTTTTGGTAAATCTATGAGTGAAAAGGGGAAGGGTGCCATTGTTAATTATTCTTCAATGACAGTTGATCAGGCACTCACCAGAGTTGTAGGCTATTCAGCAGCTAAAGCAGCAATGGAGAATTTCACTCGATGGATGGCAGTTGAGATGGCACTAAAATTTGGAGATGGGATCCGTGTTAATGCCATTGCCCCTGGTTTTTTTATTGGTAAGCAAAATCAAAAATTGCTTTTAAATGAAGATGGAGGCTTGACAGAACGAGGCGAAAAAATTATTAGAAAGACGCCTATGAAACGGTTTGGAAAAGCGGAAGAACTTAACGGAGCGATTCACTTTTTATGTAGTGATAGCGCAAGTTTTGTAACTGGAATAGTGCTCCCAATTGATGGTGGATTTAGTGCTTTTTCAGGGGTTTAAGACAGAGATATGAAAGAATCGTTTAGATGGTATGGTCCAAAAGATCCAGTGCCTTTATCTGCAATAAGACAGGCTGGAGCAATCACTATTGTTTCTGCACTTCATGAGATTCCCAACGGAGAAGTATGGAGTATTGATGCAATTAAATCACATCAAAAACTTATTGCAAATGCAGGATTAAAATGGGGAGTAGTTGAGTCAGTTCCGATTCATGAAGAGATCAAACAACGTACTGGAAATTTTAAAGTTTATATTGAAAATTACAAAGCAACTTTAGAGAATTTAGCACATTGTGAAATTCTGACTGTCTGTTATAATTTTATGCCGGTTTTAGACTGGACAAGAACCCACTTATATAAACCGTTGGAGGATGGATCTACAGCATTGTCATATGAAATTGATGCGTTACGTGCGTTTGATCTTTTCTTTGCAAAAAGAGCCAAAGCAGCACAGGATTATACCGAACACGAAATTCATGATGCTAAGGCTTACTTTGAAGGACTCAACCCTCTTGAGATAGAGTCTTTAACCAAAAGTATAATTGCTGGTTTACCGGGAGCCGAAGAAGGCTATACTGTGCGGCAATTCAATGAACAAATTGAAGCTTATGCTAATCTGAATGAGGAATCACTGCGTAGTAACCTGATTCAGTTTTTAACCGCCTTAATGCCGACGGCTGAAGCTGTTGGTGTGAATATGTGCATTCATCCAGACGATCCCCCTCACTCCCTTTTTGGAATTCCCAGAGTTGTGAGTACTGCCTCAGATATTGAAGCACTTTTCAGTGCTGTTCCCTCATTAAATAATGGCCTAACATTTTGTACGGGTTCATTTGGCGTAAGGCCCGACAATGATCTTTTGGAAATGTTTACTCAACATGCAGAAAGAATACACTTTCTTCATTTTAGAAGTACTAAGAGAGATGACAAAGGCAATTTTTATGAGGCCAATCATCTTGAAGGAGATGTAGATATGTTTGCAATGGTCAAGGCTGCTCTTTCGGAAGAAAGAAGAAGAAAAGAGGCTGGAAGAAGTGACTGGGAAATTCCAATGCGACCTGATCATGGACATCAAATGTTAGATGATTTAGAAAAGCTTACCAATCCGGGATATTCAGCCATAGGAAGGTTGAAAGGTTTGGCAGAACTACGGGGGTTAGCAATGGGAATTATAAGAAGTGGCTTTTAGTTTGCCTCATTTATTTCGATCCAATGGCCTTCAGGATCTTGTATTTTAACTTGACGAACACCATCTTTTCTGATTCTTATGACATTTTTTTGTCCTTCATCTGTCCAGTAATCTATTTTATTATTTCTTAAATGAGCAATTACAGCCTCAAGATTATGTGTTGAAAATGCCATATGATTAACAATTGTATTTGGAGTGCCGTCCTCACTTGAAATTAGGTGTAATTGTTTTCCTTCATGATTACGTATCCATCTTTTTGGATTGGCTTGACTGGCAGTAACTTCCATTT
>MEHZ011598433.1_pt1 | contig 20253 bp, 14 predicted proteins | sample 897221 | NCBI WGS metagenome assembly MEHZ01 (sample SAMN05514161, study PRJNA337945) | marine metagenome | isolation source: marine surface water | place: Arctic Ocean | collected 2007-12-13
CAATCCAGTCTAGGTACTACAACGGCATGCGCTTTCATCGCGTGGTGCCGGGCTTCATCATTCAAGCAGGCAGCCCAGCAATTAACCCTTTGGGACTTCAGGTTAGTCTCCTCAACGACGAGATTAATGCGAATGCTCTGGGCCTAGATCAAATACCGGCACTGAACCCGGACGGGAGCTTCGCCGATGTGCTCAACATTGAATCGAAGCCAGATTTCCATGAGGAGATACTGACGCCACTTTATTCACAACGAAATATCACAGATGTCGAGGCGGCATTGAGCAGACAGTATCAAGTTCTCGAAACACTTCAGGAATTGAGTGTAAAATCGGTCTACGAGAATCAAGGCTACCGGTACGATGATTCTCTAGAGAGTCGGCCTATTGAACGTGGCACCGTAGCTCTGGCGAATTCGGGCCCAGATAGCAATGGTTCCGAGTTTTTCATCAGCCTTACAGCCGCCGAATGGCTTTGGGGCAAATACACGGTTATAGGGAAAGTCGTTGAGGGCCAGGAAGTGATGGATAGCATCGGCAATACTGCTATCGACCCGGGCCAATTTTCAAGCCTTAGCACCTTGATATACTCAGTACGTAAGGCAAATTAATAAAAACAACCTGCTAATTTTGGAGCTGCAATGTCGAAGAGGAAAGCCAAAAAGAACTCTGAACGAGGCACTTATGCCCTCTGTATAACTACGGGGGTCATCTTAGTCGGCCTAGGGCTTGGCCCACTTCTCGGTAGCGTATTGGCATCCAGCGCTATCGGGGTGTTGGTAGGCGTCGCCGCCGGTTACTTCATCATTAATCGCAAGTCGGGCAAGTAAAGCTAGCAGTTCAGAGCAGTCAAATCTATTTCGCTACTCGCCAGTAGCTTGATCTGTCTCTTCCATGAATATCTCTCGTCTATAGGGCGGCATAGATTCTAGAATCGTCTTTCCATATCGCTTGCTAACTATGCGTTCGTCGAAGAGCGTTATCTTGCCTGTGTCAGATTCACTGCGCAGCAATCGCCCACTGGCTTGAACGAGCCGAAAAGCCGCGTCAGGCACAGCCAAAGTCATAAAAGAATTGAGCCCCTGCTGTTCTATCCATTCAGATAGAGTCATTTCAATCGGATCATTCGGCACAGCAAAAGGAATTTTAGCTATCAGTACATGGGTGCAATATTTCCCAGGCAGATCTACTCCCTCTGCGAAGCTAGACAAGCCAAAAATCAGACTGCCCTCTCCTTTGTCGACTCGTTGCCGATGGTATTTTATCAATTGCGACTTCTGAAAATCATCTTGGCATAAAACTAGATAGCGCCACAATGGGGGCAGCTGCTGCATAACATCCTGCATCTGCCGTCGACTAGAAAAAAGCATCAGCGAAGCGCCCGACTTATCCACTATTCTAGGAATTGCCTTTACGATGTAATCAGTGTGTTTCTCAGAGTTCGACGGCTCACAGTGCATTTTTGGAATAACTAGGCTCGCAGAATTCGCAAAATCGAATGGGCTTAGAATGCTTAAGTAGTGAGTATGCTCAGGCAAACCTGCTCGCATCTGCAACATATCGAAATTCCCTAAGGAGGAGAGCGTAGCGGAAGTAAGTACCGCGCCGGCACAATTATCCCAGAGTCGTTGTTGTAGATTATCTGCGGCCAAAACAGGGCTAGAAGACAAGCCAATATCCGCAAAATTTTCATTCGTATTATAGCTGAGCCACCTCGCAATCGGCGCCTTACCCTCAGGGTCTAAGGATGCATAACTTAACCAAAGCTCAAGGTTCAATTCTGCTCGTTTCTGTTGCGAGCCAATCAGTGGAAACCACTGTTCAGCAAGCTGCCTGCGTTTTACGTCACCTCCATCCTCCATAGCGTCTTTCAGGTCATCGCTTATACTTTGAAATGCAGCAGCTAGTCGTGCAAAAAAGCTAGCTAAAATAGCAGCTAGAGTTTTAACCTCCTCAGGCACAACTCCAAGCGCGAATGCGTGCTGGATTCGATTGTCATAGCTATCCGCTTGATCTATGGATTCAAGGATCTGCTCCAAGACCAACCATGCATGGTCGAGTTGCTCCCTAGTATCTAAGAGCAATTTCTGTAGTGATTTCTGGGTCGTCCCATCGATGAAGTCATCTTTTTGCAAGCGCAGCGACACGGTGTCGGTGCGCTCTAACCAAGTAGTGGTCGCCTTGATTCGTGTGTATGCAGAGAAGTGGTTATTGCTCTTAAGTGGCAGGTGATGCGCTTCATCGAAAATGTAGATACATTTCTCTGGCTCAGGAAGAATGACACCCCCGCCTAAAGCCAGATCGGACAAAACTAGATCGTGATTACTAACGATACAGTCCGCCTTATCCATAGAATCCCGAGCTTGATAGAAACAACAGTTGCTAAAGTGACTACACTTCGGACCCATGCATTGTGCATTGTCTACAGTCACCGGTTTCCAGTCGATATCGCTAAGCGAGCTTTCCCAGTCGTCCCTATCCCCTTTCCAATTACCCGAACTCAACTGATCCAACATCTTCTCGTAGAGCGCATGGTCTCCGTCACCAGGGTCATTCAATTCTTCTCCATACAAGTCCATCATCGCTTGCATGCTGTCATTGCCTCTGAGCAACATATCGAGTTTAGCGAGGCACAAATACCGACCCCTGCCCTTGGCTAAGGAATAACTAAAACTAAGATCAGAGCCTTCCAGAATTTCCGGCAGATCTTTGAGTACTACCTGTTCTTGAAGCGCGACAGTGGCTGTGGCGATCACCACCTTGTAGTTAAGCGCTTTAGCTAGAGGCAAGACCGCGAGTACGTAGGCCATAGTTTTACCGGTGCCAGTGCCTGCTTCGACCACACAGATTGGGGGATCGGATGCGTCGTCAGTGAGGGAGGATAAGGTCTTGGCGATCTCAGCGATCATCAAACGCTGGCCATAACGCGGAGTGAGTTCTCTAGATTCGAGCAACTGGCGGTAGGTGAACTGAATATCCTTCTTTACGTCGTCCGCCAACATCGAGCTGTGTCCCTGAGATTCTTTCTGATATAGCTAATTGATCCACGAATTATAGCATTTGTATGACTGTTTCCTGTGAATTTATCGGAATTAGCCTTCAACAGAGCTCTTTTCTGTTCTGATTGAAACTACATCTGCTACACTTGTGTCTTAGTTAGTTAGAGCGCTCATTCGACTGATAAGTCAGTAGAGAAATCATAATAATCTAGTTAAAATCTTCGGTTCGTAGTTCATGACAACTGCCTCAAATCCTGCATCTCCCCTCATAGACAACACTTGGCTGAATCAAGACTCCGCACAGCGTCTTGTTACTATTGAGAAAATAGACCCCAAAGAACCAGGCACCGCTGAATTCTTTCTTAAAGTGGCACAAGAGGATGAGTATGAAGCTATCCGCTGCTACGCCATTGCACGCATCATAGAGTTCAGTGCACTTGAGCAACTGCAAAACATTGGCGGCACCGTGAAGGAAAGTGCTCAGCAGCAAATCTACCGGTTAGTCGCAGGCATCCTAGAAAGCAATCACAGCGAAATCGAGCGTATCGAGAAGCTAGAACACCTTCCCAGTAACGGTGTTAAGCAAGTTGCCCTAATAACAAAGCTGAAAACTATTGGCAGCCTGGCCGTCGCGCAAGTAGCACAGAACGAAGATCTCGCTGATATTTGCCTATTTGCTGCCAGTGTCCATGTGCGCAAATCGGCAGCAGTCAAAATCACTGACATTCAACTCCTCAAAGAAGTTCTAGCTAAGGTCATAGGCAAAGATAAAACAGTCACCAAAACTATCGCTAGCCGGCTAGAATTAGATTCTAACGACGATAGCGAAAAAAACAGCGGCTCTACCAAGACTGAACCCAAAGCTAAGAAAGATAAAGCTACACCGGAAGCAGCTGACAAACCGGCAGACTCCAAGATAAAAAAAACAGAGTCACCAGAAAAAATCAAAAGTATTGAGAAATCCGAAAAAGCTGAGAAGCCCGAGAAAGTAGAAAAAGTTGAGGTCCCGCTCGTAGAGCCCAGCATTGAATTCGACGCCGCAGAAAAAGAGGCCGTTAAACTTAGCTACAAGAACACTTCCCGGCTCTTTGAAATTCGGTCACAACTAAGAAAGCTGCAAGCTCGACTAGTAGATACTGACACTGAACTTGCAACAAAGATTGAAACCCTGCAGACGGGCGTCGCAGAAAAAATTACCAAAAACAATGAATACCAAGAACAACAAAAAACGAAAACCGAAGAACTCCTCACCTCTCTCGCAGAGGCTCTCGAGGCTGGAAATTCAGAGAACGCGACTCAGTGCTGGGACAAGATTCAGGGAAACATAAGCAATACAGCTAATCAGGTGCGGGCCGAACTTTTAAAGAAATCCAACGTTCACAAAGAGAAGATCATAGAACTCCGTGATTGGAAGATATTCGCCTCAACCGAGAAAAAGAAAGAACTGATAATTCAGATGCAGCACCTGATTGAATCAAAGATGCATGCCTCCGATCGCTCAAAAAATATTAGTAAGATGCACAAAGAATGGAAAACCCTAGGTCGCTCTAGCCAAAATGAGCAACTCTGGAAGGAATTTAAAAAGCTATCAGATCTGGCCTATGAGCCATGTAAGGACTATTTTAAAGAACGAAAACAGCTAATGGTGCAGAACCTGTTAAAGCGCCGAGAAATATGTGAGTCACTCGAAGCCGAGAATAAGTTGCTAATTGAGGATGAAGGCGAACCAGACATCTCTAAACTAAACAAACTTCTTAGCGATGCCGAGAAGGACTGGAAATCGCATGCCCCTATAGAACAGAGCAAAATTAAGGGTTTGCAGAATCGCTTCTATGAGACAGTTAATCAACTACGCAAACTGCGCAAGAGCAAACTATCAGTCAGCTCCAAACAAAAACAGGAGCTAGTAGGCCAAGCAATCGAGCTGAGCAAGCATGAAGACAACAAACACGCCATGAACGAGGCGAAGCGCTTGCAGCAAGAATGGAAAAAAATCGGCCCTACATCTTACCGGGAAGATCAGAAGTATTGGCAAGACTTTCGCGCTGCCTGCGATGCCATTTTCAACAAGCGCGATCAGGCCTCGACTGAATTACGTGAAGATCTCAAGAAAATCGAGACAAGGCTCGGTGAGATACTCGCAGCTTTAGATGCCATAGCAAAGAAAGATGATTCTAGTTTCCGCGAATCGCGAGCGTCTTATCAAGATTTAGCTCAAGAATTCTCAAACTCGCTAGACCCTCGAATCAAGTCTCAACGCAAACGATTGCTTGATCGTTTCAATGCTGCAAAGCGCCAGATCGACTCAAGGTTTCGAGCACTACCCGATAAACGGCAGCAACAAATGATGCAGACCATTCTCGAGAAAGCTACCACGCTGCAAAATATCGAGAAGGCTCTGCTAGGCGAGAGTGATGCAGAGAAATTTAGTTCACTGCAACTCTCTTTCGATTCTGATGCCTGGGACACAGCCGATAAAAGCGGAAACGCTGAAATAGATACTCTGCTTAACGCTAGACATAGTGCAGTGTTTTCAGCAAAGTCGAACTCAGAGTTAGCAAAGCAGTGTAAACAGTCAGAAGACACATTTAGGCAACTCTGCGTGCAGGCAGAGATTCGAGCGAGCGTAGATTCTCCCGCAGATGACAAGGCACTCAGAATGAAGTTTCAACTGGAACAACTGCAGAGTGGTTTCGGTCAGGCCAAGCCAGAGCCTAAGCAAAGCTTAAAATATGCTATGAGCACTGAACTTCACTCGCTTACCCTGGGGCCATTGGACGAGTCAATTCGGGATATCTTCACTGCTCGATTAAGCGAGGTATTGCAGAAGTTACGCTGAGGCTTGATTGCGGCTTCGGCTGATTACTGGATTTGCATAGCTGAGCAGGTAGTGGCGATGTAATTCTTGATCAATCTTGCTCAACCTATCCAAGAAAAACTCACGTGACTCACTTTTTATTTCAGGGCTACTGATTTCCATTCCATTAACACTTTCGGGCAACAAGCCTTTTTCTTGCAATAATTCGAAAGCGATATAATTACTATCTCGTAGTTTGTAGTTCTCCAATATCTGCGAATCGATACTAGCAGCGATGACATCAGGGTCATCACTTTCGTATTGCATCTCGCTTCCAAAGGCAACGTGGACAGCTCCTTTAAAACCGATCATTCCTGCTACTATGCTCTGAATATCGCTTTTTTCATTTTTAGTAAACGAACCTGCTGTTTCAATAGCATGCAGCTCTTCGGCCTTTAGAACATCACAAGCATCATACTCATAGGAAATTGACACCGGCACGATGTGTAGCTTTTGCAAACTTTCACGCAGTGGTTGTTTGCGCTGAAACATGGACAACATTTTTAACACCGCACTCTCTGTCTTATCAACACCGTCTTTCGCTCTCCCTTCTCTCTGCGCTATCCACACATGACTACCCTGCTCTATGCAGTGGTGCATATATTCGGAAAGCAAAGTTAGCCCTTGCAGCAGCTCTCTACCCTTCAATGATCGCTGCACGATAAAGCTCTTATTCAGGCGCATCAGATCTGAGACAAACGGCTTCTTTAGTAAGTTATCACCAGTTGCAATTTGTACCGTCCTGTTCCCGGCGTTATACAACATGTAATTCAAAAAGGCTGGGTCCATCGTAATATCACGATGATTGCTCACGAAGAGATAACTCCTCTTACTGTCGAGGCCTTCTAGCCCTGAGTGCGTTAGGCTCGTAGTCGTATCCTCGATCATTTTGTACATGTAGCCCGCGATCACATCTTGCATGCTTGCCACATCGTGAACGGGGCCAACCTGTCCTTTCAGCTTATTGCGCGCAATCATTCGCATCACGCCCGGGAAAAGGCGCGACATTTTTGGCGCATAGAAACTAGCGATACTGGAGAGAAATTCTGGATCGGTGACTAAACGATCAATGACAGGCCGGATCTCATGATCATGATAGGGCCGTATCTCTTTAAATTTGTCCATTTATTCTTTACATATCAATTAGTTAATAATTTTTAAGAATGATGATTTACTGCCCATAGTTGGGGAATCGAATTCTATCTGCTTTACTCGAACTTGTGTAGCACAAGCTATTCAGCAACGGCATCGAAAACAGTAATCGCAGCCACATAGTCATCAATAGCCTTGAACAGATCTTGGTTCGAGTCCCCTGCTCTTGCTTTAGCCTCAGCATAGCCCTGCTCATAGGATGCTAATGCCCCACTCGAAACTAATCGCTCTCGCCTGAACCGATTCCATTCAGCGAGCTCATAAGTGTTCAAGGTGTCCTTAAAATTACGCGCTCTATAGCGCTGCAACATCGCTCCTAATCTAGCATCTCTAAACGGTAAATCTAATCGAGCCAAATCTTGAGCTGAAGTCGAACGTATCATGGACATCAAGTTTTTATCAGAATCCGAAAAGAACCCACCACTGTAGATCATATAATCAGGATCCATTTCCTTCTGCCCCAACTCTTCGGAAAACACTTCAGCGACCTTACTCACGATGTCTTTGTAGCTTTGCAGATAGCTCCAATGACTCTTACATTTATCCAGATCGACTCCATACTGCCCAGCCCGCTCGCTGGACAAGACCGCTGACGAGGCAATGACCGGACATTTATTGATATGAATTGTCTTCAGCCCGATCCGCTCCAATCCTTCTTCCATATCGCCTCGCGCTGTAAAAATTCTCTTCCTGATTTCTTCTACACTGAGGCTCGCCCAACTTTCTGGGTTCTCGCGTAAATCGTAAACGATGATTCCATTGTTATTTGTGGGATGCGGGCAGAGTGGCATTACCAAGGCCAAGCAGCCCTGCGTGGCGGGGTACATCATAGAAACATGCAGTACTGGCTTTCGAGTCACCATGTCTATTTCGGACTGCACTGCGCGCTTGTTACGCAGTTTATAGACATAGTCGTATAACTTCGGCTGCTTTTGCTTAATTAGTTTTGCAAATTCTATAGTCGCAATAACATCAGAAAGCGCATCATGAGCGTCTGCATGTTCTATACCGTTTTCTGCGGTTATCTGCTCTAACCTAAAACTAGCACTGCCATCTTCTCTCAACGGCCAGTTGATGCCCTCCGGTCGAGTTGCCGCACAAAGTCTAGCCATGTCGATTATGTCCCAGCGAGAGTTACCGTTCTTCCATTCCCGCTCATAGGGATCATAGAAGTTTCTATAGAGTAACTGTCTGGTAAGTTCATCATCGAAACGAATGCTGTTATAGCCCGCGACGCAGGTACCTGGCTGCGAGAATTCTTCGTGGATACGCTTGATGAACTCCACTTCGCAGACACCATCTGCTAACGCCTTCTGAGGTGAAATCCCAGTTATAAGGCAGGCCATTGGATCCGGTAAGAAATCGTCAGCCGGCGCACAGTAGAACACTAGGGGCTCGGAAATAATGTTCAAATCTTCATCGGTGCGAATACCAGCGAACTGGGAAGCTCGATTTCTGCGAGGATCCTTGCCGAAGGTTTCGAAGTCGTACCAGTAAATCGATTTATCTGACATCTGCTTACTCTATGGTGGCGGCGGGCCCACAACCCCTAGAAGAACTAATTATAGCGACTTCTGTCGCCTACGTACGGCGCAGTTAGCAGGCTATCAATATCCACTTAGCAATTCCTTCTATTCGCCCATTTGTAGTAGTATCCATGTGTTTAGAAGCACCCAGCAGAAACAGCCTATAAGGCTGAAATAGCTGACTTTTGCTAGAATACTGGTTCTCGACCAATTCGACTGAAAAAATAGATCCATAACCTACACCGAGCTTAACAAAACATGGAATTTCGCGGCGCCCATATACTTAGCGTGAAGCAGTTTGAGAGATCAGATGTTGATCGTGTCTTCGAAGTCGCTGATAACATGGTCCCGTATGCTCGCAGAGAGCGCGTCACCAAAGTCCTCGAAGGGGCGATCCTGGGTAATATGTTCTTCGAACCGAGTACGCGGACACGGGTCAGCTTCGGGTGCGCATTCAATCTTTTGGGCGGTCAGGTCCGCGAAACTGCCGACGTAAACACTTCCTCCATGTCAAAAGGCGAGTCGCTCTATGACACCGCCAGAGTTATAAGCGGATACAGCGATATAATAGTAATGCGCCACCCTCAGACGGGCTCGGTTAGCGAATTTGCCAAGGCCAGTCGCGTGCCAGTTGTCAATGGTGGTGACGGCCCCAACGAGCACCCCTCTCAAGCACTGCTCGATCTCTACACAATCAAGAAAGAATTGCTGTCTAACGATCGACAGATAGATGGCATGAACATAGCGATGATAGGCGACCTCAAGCATGGCCGAACGGTCCACTCGCTCTCACAATTATTGCAGCTGTATGACAACATTACCTTCACCTTGATCTCACCCCTAGAGCTCAAAATGCCTGCTGAGATTGTCTCCGAGTTAACGGCTGGGGGACACAAGGTAATAGAAACAGAGGACATGGAAGCCGGCCTGAATGACAACGATACTGTCTACCTAACACGCATACAGGAAGAGCGGTTTACGACAAAGCTAGAGGCAGACATCTATCGCGGTCGCTTCAGACTGAATCAATCCATCTATACGCGCTACTGTCAGCCGAATACCGTTATCATGCATCCGCTGCCGCGAGACTCGCGCGAAGAAGCCAACGAACTCGACAGTGATCTCAACCAACATCCCAGTCTCGCTATCTTCCGGCAAACAGACAATGGCGTAGTTGTCCGCATGGCCTTGTTCGCATTGGTTCTCGATGTAGCTGATAAGATTGATGATTCCGCCACCGATGTTGGCTGGTATACCCAAGGCAGGTTCTAGCGCTTAAGCCTATTCGAATAAGTATCACTACCTACAATAGTAATTGGCTTCTCCAGCATGCAGGAATACGACTATGGGTTTTAACGACTTACTAAAAATGCTAATCGAAAAAAAAGGCTCGGATTTGTTTCTAACTACCGGCGCGCCGACGAGCATGAAGGCATTTGGAAGACTCACTCCTCTCGTCGACAAAAGAATGCCTGAAGGCATGGTCAAGAAGATTGCCTATCAAATAATGAATGAAGATCAGATAAAGGATTTTGAAAAAAGCCCAGAAATGAACCTTGCCATAGCAGACCCTGACATCGGTCGCTTTCGTGTAAACATCTTTAAGCAGCGAGGCGAAGTAGCTATTGTAGCGCGCAACATCAAAACGGAAATTCCTAGCGCGGCATCGCTAGGTCTTCCTCCTATCTTGAATGATTTGATCATGCAGAAGAACGGTATCGTTCTTTTTGTTGGCGGCACCGGCTCAGGAAAATCCACCTCGCTGGCGGCGCTGATTGATCATCGCAATAAAAATAGCGATGGTCACATCATCACTATCGAAGACCCGATAGAATTCATCCACCACCATCAGAAGTCGATCATCAATCAACGCGAAGTTGGCGTTGATACGAATAGCTATGAGGAAGCGCTTCAGAATACTTTACGCCAGGCGCCAGACGTAGTTCTTATCGGAGAGATTCGCAGTCAGGAAACGATGGAACATGCACTCGCATTCGCAGAAACAGGCCATCTGTGCTTGTCGACACTACACGCGAATAATGCGAACCAGGCTTTGGACCGCATCATTAACTTCTTCCCTGAAGAGCGGCACAAACAACTATTTCTAGATCTATCCTTAAACTTGCAGGGTTTCGTATCGCAGCGTCTTATTCCAACCGTCGATGGTAAACGAGCTGCTGCCATAGAAGTATTGCTAGGCACTCCCCGCGTATGCGATTTAATTAAACAAGGAAAAGTTCTCGAAATTAAAGAGGTCATGGAAAAAGGCGAGCAGCAGGGAATGAAAACTTTCGACTCTGCGCTCTTCGACCTCTTTAAGAGTGGAAAGATAAGCTATGAAGATGCTCTGAAAAATGCGGACTCAAAAAACAATCTACGCCTGAGAATCCAGTTGTCTCAAGGGAAAGGCGCCGATGAAACGGATATAGACGACGAAGATTCGGGCGGCCTGTCGCTGGTTCAGGCCGACGACGACCAAAACAATATATTCTAAAATGGACCTCATAAATTACTATGCTCAAATATTCAGATTATTCAAAACTAGATGGAATCGCAGCCGCTGAAGGAATTCGCAATAAGGAATTCACCAGCGCAGAATTAACTGCCTGCGCTATTGACCGTGCGAAACAGATTAACCCCAGCATAAATGCCATCGTACATGAAAGCTTTGATCTCGCCGCTGAACAGGCAAAAAAGATCGACAACGCGCCTGAACTTTTACAGCGAAGCCCAGTGGCTGGCGTTCCCTTCCTAATTAAAGACCTCGCCGAAGTAAAAGGCCTTGCTACGACTTTCGGCAGCGCCCTTTTTAAGGGCTATGTTTCGCCTCAAAATTCTAACATCGCAGCGAAGTATATTGAAGTTGGACTGCCGATACTGGGCAAAACGAATACACCCGAATTTGGACTCACTCTTACTACCGAGGCACTTGCCAACGGTCCCTGTCGCAACCCATGGAACCTGGATTACTCTACGGGAGGCTCAAGTGGCGGTGCAGCCGCCGCGGTTGCTGCCGGCATAGTGCCGGTTGCACACGCTAGCGATGGCGGAGGGTCTATTCGCATACCTGCGTCTTGCTGTGGGCTATTTGGATTGAAGCCCAGCCGTGGGCTAACTGTAGCTGGGGATACACTTAATGAGTCGTGGGGCGGCATGAGTGTCGGACATGTACTAAGCCGCAGTGTCCGCGATAGTGCTGCATTCTTAGATGTGATTAAGCTGGACCAAGCTCATTTGTACCCATTACCAACGAGTCCCGATTCCTTTTACGCAGCCATTCAAGAAACAGGCACTTCGATCAGGAAACTGCGCATAGCAGTTCAATTCGACCACCCTACCGGCGAAGCAGTCGATCAAGACTGCGTCCTAGCCTTACAAAAAGCAGTCAAGCTCTGCGAATCATTGGGCCATCAAGTCGAGGAGATAGCTCATCCAATCGACCACAGCGTCGCGGGAAGAGCCATGTCACGAATGATTAACACCTATACCTATCAAACTGTTGGCAAAAGAGCTAACCAGCTCAATCTCCCGTTAGAAGATTGCCCTATCGAAGCATCAACCCTCGCCATGGCCACCCGCGGACAAACGGTGAGCGCCATTGCCTATGTGGATGCTCGAAACTGCCTAATAGAAGCAGAACAACAATTGCAGAATTTTTATCAGCAATATGACGTTATTATTCAGCACGTATTGAACAAGGTTCCGGCTAAACTCGGCTGGCTGGATATGAATAGCAAGGACCTGAAAGAGTATGGCGGCAGATTCACTGCCTATAGCGGCATTACTGCCCTCGCTAACGGGACCGGCCAGCCCTCCATGTCTGTCCCTATGCACGTTACTGAATCGAACTTGCCGGTGGGTGCCCTGTTCACAGCCGCTTGGGGAGACGACGCGACTTTGTTACAGCTCGCTGTACAATTGGAGAACGCTGCGCCCTGGCAGCAATTGGCTGATGGCATCTAGTGAGCCGTTTGCGCCAGCCCAGCTCCAGTTGAATCGAATTCACGACTGGGCAAATTGTCACAATTCATGACGACAGCTTTCCCTTAGCTGTTTTATAATTAGGTGTAATAACACAATTTAATTTCTTATAATTTCATAATTAACAAACAGTACAGAACAAACTTAATTAAAAATTTAAATTTGGAGACCGGCATGAAGCTGCGACTTTCGATACTATCAGCCGCCATTGCGCTCACCCTATCAAGCGTGAGCCTTGGACAGGAATACCAACCTACTTACACCGAATGGGGTGTGCCAGATCTACAAGGAAACTGGAAGAACGCTACGGTGATGCCCTTCGAGCGGCCTAGCGAGCTGGGTACTAAGCAAGCCTATACAGAAGAAGAAGCAAAGCAACTAGAGCAAAGCGCGCAACAAGCGGTTGAGCAGGACAATGAGCCACTAGACCCGAACCGCCCCGCTCCCAAACTCGAAGCCCTGCCTCCAGTGGGAAACTATGATCTTTTTTGGACAGATCGCGGCATGTTTTTACCAACTATCGATGGGGAATTTCGCACTTCAGCGATCATCGACCCTCCTAACGGACGGATTCCAGAGAGAGTAGCTGGCTTTCGCGAGCGCATGGAGGAGATCCGAGCAAACCGCCCAGATAGGAATGCAGGCCCAGAAGGCAGAGGCTTAGGCGAACGCTGCCTCGTGGCTTTCGGCTATTCATCCGGTCCTGTTATGACACCGGTGATGTACAACAGCCACATGCAAATCGTGCAGTCGCCCGGGTATGTAAACATTATTGTTGAAATGGCACACGACTCTAGAATCATCAAAATCACCGATGAAAGGAACCCAGTCGGTGAAGTGCATCAAAAATGGATGGGCGACTCAATCGGTCGCTGGGAAGGCGATACACTGATAGTCGAAACCAAGAACTACAACCCCTGGATCAACTATCGCGGAGCACCAACAGAGAACCTTACGGTAATCGAAACGTTCAAGCGCGACGCGAACAACAAGATCGTCTACGGATTCACCGTAGATGATCCCTCTGTCTATAGCGCGCTGTGGTCAGGAGCTTATCCATTGTCACGCATGGATGAACCAGTCTACGAATATGCCTGCCACGAGGGAAATTACGGCATCATCGGAATCTTAGCTGGCGCCAGGAGACTCGAAGCGATGGAAAGAGAGGGTATAGAACGCGCTATCGAACAGTAATTCTGCTCAAGGTGCATTAAAAAAGGTAGCCTCGGCTACCTTTTTTAATGCACGCAGAATACTCGCTACCTGCCTTTTACTAACTATGATATCTAACCGACGTTATCTCAGCCATCACGGAAATAGCAATCTCCGCTGGCGTTTTACTATTAATTTGAAACCCGATCGGCGCATGCAGTCGCTCGATCTCGTCGCTACTTAGCCCAAGTTCCGGCAATCTCTCTCGCCGCGCAGCTGAAGTCTTAACCGAACCCATTGCCCCGATATAGAATGCATTCGTCTTCAATGCCTCCATCAAAGCCATATCATCTACTCTAGGATCGTGAGCAAGCGCGATTATACCGCTATAGGGATTACTGAAACGTTCTCGCACAACGTCGTCAGGCAGCTGAGCCGTTGTCTCCACGCCCGGTACAGCCCAATTATCTAAATAATTTGGGCGCGGGTCACACAACATAACGTCATATTCTAAAGCTATCGCCATTTCTGCGACAAATTTAGCCACATCTCCTGCCCCTAGTATTAACAATCTATACATGGGACTAAGGCTATGAGTCATCTGTGTGCCATCAATGACCACTGCATCTTCACTACTTTGAGCTTCTGCAGAAATAGCACCATTAGTTAGGTCTACCCGGCGACTAACTTTACTGTGGTTTTTCAGATCTCCTGCTAGACGTTGGAACACCTCACAAGTCTGTTCGCTGCTATCAATATATTCCAACAGAACGTGAAGCTGGCCACCGCAGGGAAGTTTTAACCTAGCCTGTTCTTCTATCGTCACTCCGTACTTAACGATAAAAGGCTTAGACTCCTTGTCATACTGTGTCTTCAGACTTCCATCGCGAAGTTGTTCCAAGAAATCCTCTTCGATACAGCCGCCAGAAATTGACCCCACCAGTTCGCCATCCATGGTACAGGCCATCATTGCTCCGATGGGCCTTGGTGAGGAACCCCACGTCTTCAAGATAGTGCACAGCCAAACTGGCCGCTGACTATTAAGCCATGATTCAACATGGGAAATTATTTGCTGCTGGCTACTTTGCATAATCTCTTTTCTGTAACGACGAGGGCTGGAGCTGAAAACTGCGCACCCGGTTAAGCTTCGAGCCCACTACACAATTCTCTCTTTCCATTTCCCGCGTCGGAAAACAAGGTAGCCTATTATACCAGTGAGGATATCCGACGCAAATACTGCCCAAAAGACCCCAACCGGGCCGAAGCCCAAGCCAAGCGCAAGAAAATAGGCAAGTGGCACCTGCACAACCCAGAAGCAGAGCACATTGATCCACGTAGGCGTCATCGTATCGCCCGCGCCATTAAAGGCCTGAATGAGAGCCATGCCGGCTCCCCATGCTACAAAAGCAAAGGCAAAAATCGTCAGACACTGGACTGCGTATTCGACTACGGCTGGCTCATTTGTAAACAGTCCAACGATGGGCCGAGTAAACAGCAGCATCATCACCGAAGCAAAGCCCATATACATGGCATTGTATTTTACTATATGCCATACCGAAGCCTCGGCTCGATCTGGCTGCCCCGCTCCCAAATTCTGCCCAACCAGAGTTGCTGCAGCGTTGCTCAACCCCCAAGCCGGCAGAATACTGAACATAACAATACGAACCGCAATGGTGTAGCCAGCAACAGCTGCGCTCCCGAAACCGGAAACTATTTGCATCAGGAAAACCCAGCTAGCCGTAGACACTAGGAACTGAGAAACACCACCAATAGAAATGCGTAGCAATGCAACAACTACAGGCATCTGCAAAACAAGATTCGCCATGTGCAGGCGAATCTTCCCGCCGCCGCCACACAGATAGTACAGCCCATAAAGAACGCCAACACCGCGCCCAATATTCGTGGCAATAGCAGCGCCCTCTATACCTAGCTCAGGAAAGGGCCCATAGCCATAAATCAGACAAGGGTCGAGCACTATGTTGATACAGTTCGCCAGCGTGAGCGCGCGCATAGCTAAACTCGCATCGCCCGCCCCGCGAAATATTGCATTGATTAGAAACAGAAACACGATAGTGAAGCAGCTACCGAACATGATCCGCGTATAGGATTCACCCGTTTCCAGCACCGCTTCATCAGCGCCCATCAACATGAGAATATTCTCCGCATAAAAAATACCGACAAGCCCCACCACCACAGATACTAGCGCTCCAATCCAAATAGCTTGCCCCGCAACGAGTGATGCCGCAGCAGTATCTTTTTCTCCAATGCGACGCGCGATCATTGCAGTGGTACCCATACTCAAGCCAATAGCTATTGCATAGAGCAATGTAATCATTGCCTCAGTAAGACCCACTGTCGCCACTGCGGCGGTTCCCAGACCGGCAACGAAAAAAATATCGACTACTGCAAAGACGGACTCCATTGCCATTTCTAGAATCATTGGAATCGCGAGCATTAAAGTAACCCGCCCTATGGAACCTTGGGTATAGTCTATTTCACCATCGCCCGCCACGGCTTGCTTGAATAGGTCCCACCCATTTCTAATTTTTTGTAATGTCATTTCTGTTTCCACGGAAAAAGTATTCGGATCAGCAAAGTATTCTGCTGCGAAGAAGGTAGGAAAGCTAATGGACTGATCTGAATTTCGCAGACTGCAATTTACAGTTGCCTAGATATTGGCTACCACAAAGGTGGCCTGAACCAATACAAAAAACAGACCGAGGCAATGAATTGAGTGGATACTGTGTACTACAGCGGCGCTAAAACGGCACTCCGATTAAAGAATAAAAACTACATTAGCGGACACACAATCTGAGGAACAGGCCTAGGCTTTGGAGAGGGTGGAAAACTTCATTGGATGAGCTCCTGAGAAAAGTGCTCGCATTATATAGCGCTCTCAGGAATTATTCCTAGCTTTTTCGAGTTTCAATTCTATCAAGGCAACTCAATTGAGGGATCTAAATCAGAACTTGATAGCAAATCCTAATGGGCTTTCTCCAATTGCAATACATCGAGCAAATTTCGCGGACGCCATAATAAACTTCTCATAACTTCTACATCTTTCTCTGAACTGGCGGTCACTGCGATTCTCAACTCTGCTGCTTTGTAACAGTGCTGTTTGCTGTTGTACCCAATGATCGAATAATCTCCGCCCCATAACGCCAGCTGCACTTTTGTCGACCATCGTATTCATGTGCTCTAAAGCGCGCGCGGAATTATTCGAATAAGTTTCAATGCCCTGCTCTAACTCCTCCAACACATAGCTCGAAAGACCCGCTGGCAGATCACCCAAAGCGAGCTGTTCGGAAATCCCAGCACTCTGCCTAGCGAGCATAGTGACTGTTGCCCTAGATCGACTAATTTCGATCGCGGGGTTATGAAAGTCATAGACTGGGTTTCGAGTTAGCAAGGAGTAGTCTCTGGTATCACTTGAGGCGCAATCGCTAAATCCGCTCTTTTCTTCTAAGTTATTGCAGTCATAGGTATAAAAGCTTGAAGCATCACTGCGCTGCAGATTACTTAACACAAGCTGCACCGATTCCACAGATGGCAGGGCAACCGTCTCTAGGAGCGGCAACGAATTCACAACCGAACTTTCCACTGGCGCCACTTCTGCAATTTCAGATTCGCCGATCTCAGGAACATCTGCCTGATTACTCTCAAGCTGAGACTCGGCCACTGACAATGTCGGAGAAGATTCTGCAAGTGATCTTGGAACTGTATTCTCAGAAGGAGTCTCGGAAATGCTTTCTTCAGCCTGGTTTAACAGAGGATTGAACGGAATGAATTCCAGCTTAATCGAGGCGTGGACGAACTCTTCGATGGTTGCAATATCACTGGCGACAAAATAAAAAAACGTAGATGCGAGCCCAAAATGAAGGATAGCTGAGACCACAAAACTCAGCTGAAATCCAGAAGACCACTTCGCGGCTCGTTGCCCTCGCCCGGAATAGTTGTCCTTACCAACAAGATCATCGAGATCAACGCAGGTGAAATCTCCCAAGGTTATGTCATCGGCAAATTCCATCTACTCGCTCTTAGTCGGCCCTTATCTAGTCTAGCCTCGTTCTTAGTGAGCGACCGCCAGATAGTCGCAGCGCAGCGCAAAAAATCGCTTGCTTCCTGAGTTATCTAGACAAAGGTTTACACCTAAAGTTCCTCTTCAAGCGCACTACTTGGGACCTACGCGAAGTTGAAGCCTGGCGCAATCTGACCCGACTCTAGCCCAAGCAAGAACTGCTTAGTCTCTATTCCTCCACCGAACCCGGTGAGCTTGCCAGAGGCACCTATTACTCTGTGACAAGGAATAATGATAGGAATAGGGTTCATACCATTTGCGGCACCCACCGCCCGCGAGGCCTTCGGTTTTCCAAGGTGAGTGGCAAGCTGACCATAGCTCCAAGTTTCACCGTAGGGAATTTCAGTCAGAGCGTGCCACACCGATTCTTGAAAGTCCGTGCCTTTAGGCATGAGTGGTAGATCGAACGCTTTCAACTCTCCTGCGAAATATGCATCCAATTGAACACAGGCTTCAACGAATAGCCCACCCTCTCTCGTCCAATCCGGTTCATGTCGCCGTTGCATCTTCCCACTCGGAAAACCGAGCAAAGACAGATGGTTCCCATCGCCAGCTAACAGCAACTCACCAATGGATGTAGTGTGATAATGATAGAACATAGTCATCTTATGCTTCCCTAATTGACTGCTAGTACGAACTGGCTATAAAGTTCATTTCTTCCGAACAGATTGTTGATAATGTTTCCACAAAAGAATTACGGCGTAAGCGCGCCAAGGTCTCCAGACCTCGGACAACTCTAGCAGCGCTTTCGGGGTCAGCGTTTCCTGATTATTTGTTGCTGCTCGGCGCAAAATCAGATCTGAGTAGGGAAAGGCATCTGGATCACTTAACACTCGCAGCGCTACGTAGTGAGCAGTCCAATGGCCTATCCCTTTTATTTCGCAGAGTCGACGAACGAACTCCTCTGTTTCCAATACGCCATCAAATACAACTTCACCGGCCTCTATCATCGCTGCGACAGCCTTAATCGCTGCAATACGCTGCCCCACTATTCCCATTCCATTCAGGTCTGCCTTGGCAAGTATTTTTGCAGTAGGAAAAACGCGGGTTAAGTGCTCCGACGAGCCGTTGTAGTTTTCGCCACACCGCTGCGCCACTCTTCCTGCAAGCGTCGTAGCTGCCTTCACCGTGACTTGCTGACCGAGAATCGCTCGCACCGTTACTTCCAGTCCATCCCAACAACCTGTGACGCGCGTGCCAGGGTTTTTCTTAACGACCTTTTTTAAGAGTGCGTCCCTGCTAAAGAATCGCTCAATCTCTTCGCTGTCCGCTTTCAGATCAAACAACAGACGAACTTTCTCAACAATATGGTACAAGTGACGCGTATCGGGAAAGTTTATCTGCAGCATCACGCTGTGCTCAGCCTCAGAAAATTGTGCGCAGATATCGCCGACATTTCCATCGATCGCAATTGTTCGATAGTAAGCATTCTGCTCAAGATCGATGAATTCAACTCCAGGTATTTTCCTATACTCGAGATAGGCAAGCATAGATTTCCAGTCCAGCGGCGGACGATAAGAAAGCCGAACACGTATTCCCTCACCCTTCGTTTGCTGCGTGCCGCGTACACCTTTGCGTAGTTCCTTAGGCGATCTAGCGTAGGTAGACTGAAAAACGGCGTTGAAGCGACGCACACTGCCAAAACCCGCTGCAAAACAAACCTCAGACAGAGGCAAATTCGTTTCATCGAGAAGCTTCTTCGCGAAATGTAGTCGCTGCGTCTGCGCAACCGCGATCGGCGATGCCCCCACGTATTGCTGAAACAGCCTGCTCAGCTGACGCGGACCTATACTGAGCTGTTCTGCAAGCTCATCCACCGAAGACCGGTCCAGATTCCCGCTCGCAATTAGATGAAGGGCTTTCGAGACCTTGTAAGGAGCCCCTATCCACGCGGGAGTACCCGGCGAAGATTCGGGACGGCAGCGTAGACAGGGGCGAAAACCAGCCTCAAAGGCACTGGCAGCGCTCCGATAGAGCTGTATATTCTCTTTTTTAGGAATTCGAACAGGACAAATTGGACGACAGTAGATGCCCGTCGTTAGTACGCCAATGAAGAACCGCCCATCGAAGCGAGGGTCTCTACTTTGACGCGCATTTTCAAATTCATCGGTATTGATTAAAGCTGTCATTATCTTGCGGCTCAGCGTTCCAATAAGAAACTAGAAGAGTTAAAAAGTGACAGCAAGCATACTCTATTCCCCTACAAATACTGGCCGTTTTCGGACACTATCATCTATAAAAAAGAGCGTCTAAGAGGTTGATGTTAACTAACGCATATATATTTTAAACTACTGTTTTTAATTAATATTCTTAAAATAAAAAAGTAGTTCCGTTCGCCAGTGAAGCGTTAAACCGCTGGGTTTGACAACCGCTCAACCTAAAGAGAAAACAAGCACGGCTACCTCGCTTTCTACGCAATTCAGCAATTGATGTATACGGCAAACTATGCACTTCAATATCTTCTCTAGCCTAGACTGCGCAGTGACGCTTCTCTTAGGGAGTTCATCTGAT
>MEHZ011486973.1_pt1 | contig 20197 bp, 8 predicted proteins | sample 897221 | NCBI WGS metagenome assembly MEHZ01 (sample SAMN05514161, study PRJNA337945) | marine metagenome | isolation source: marine surface water | place: Arctic Ocean | collected 2007-12-13
AATCTAATTCTATTACTTTGAGCTAAAGTTTTACCTGGCATAGCTCTACGACTAACCAGATCTTGTATATCTCTTTTTTGTAGTCTAGCATATTGCATTGGAGTATTAACATATTGTAATATAATTCTACCTAAATAACTAGCTTGTTGACTTGATATTTTACTAGGATCAGAAGACTGTTGAGACATTTCAGAAGTATCCCTCCACTCTTTCAATGCTTGAGATTCAGCTTCAATTTTTGTTTTACCTTCATTTTTAATTAAATCATTAATTCTATTTCTATAGAAAGTTGCACCACCTGAAGCTATAGCAAAACTATCCGCGTATTTAGTTGGTAAATAACCTTTTTCTAGTATGTAGTTTAAAGCTGCCTTAGCTTTGTTCTTAGAGGTTTTAGCTGCATTTGCTATCTCTGATTCATTAATGTTTAATTTAAGGCCATTACGTCTGTCTACTAAATAATCTGAATTCATTAGTCTAGTAAAATCTTTCCAAAATTGAGGTTGATTTGCAAAAGCTTTACCAGCTCTTAAAGGATTATTAAAACTCCAATTAATAAAGTTAGCTGCTGACAAGGTTTGAAGTAATGCGGATCTAACGTTAGCAAACATAGTAACAGCAGTAGAATTGTTTATATAATCTAAAACGTCATTACTTAACTTATTGCCTCCAGTAAGTCTGTTACTACCAGATTTCATACGTCCTAAACTATTTTCAACAGCATCTCTGTACTTTTTACCATAAGCAGCTTCTAATTTATTTAAGTTTTCTTTAGAATATATTTGATCTACATTTTGATTCCAATTTTCTAAATACTTACCACGTTTAGTAGTATTTAATATGTCAACTAAATCTGTTGTTATAGTTCCTAAAGCCCAAGCATCTTTAGGTTTTGAATAACCATCACCTTTTGTTATAGACATTATTTGATCAGCAAATACTTTTAGCTTAGGATTATTTTCTACTATATCACTTAACTCTTTTAAATCTGTTTTAGATAATCCTGGAATTTGTTCTCCTGCCTTGTTCCATAAATGAACTCTTACAGCTTGTTCATTAGTAAAACCTGACTTTGTTTTCTTAGTAAGATCTTTAGGTACATTTAATTCTTTTTTAAGAGCTTTAAAATCAGCCATAAGATTAACTCTGTCAGTAGATAAATTCTCCATAGCTCTACTGTAAGGATCAAATAAGTTTTCTTGATAAAACTTCATATGAGCTTGACCTTTCTTACCTTTACCTAAAGTAGTATAAACTAAACCTAACATATCCTCAGCTGATGGTGGTATAAAAAATCTTTGCCCTTTCTTTTTACCGCCTCTTAGTTCAGCTTTAATATCTGAAAATACTTTCTCAGCTCCAATACCTGTAGACTCTTCAATTAACTTATTAAAGTCCTCACCCATAGTACTGCTTCTTTCCATCTTTGCTAATTGAGTTTTAGATTTAACATCTATAACATCTAATACTTTTTCAACTGCAGGTACTTGTTTGTTTCTAGGTTTTGTTATTTCAAAATCATAACTACTATTTTCACCAATAAAATCGTTAACTTCCCACACGTCTGTTTCCCATCCTAACTTCTTAGCAACTTTATTCATTATAGTAGTATATAGTTTAACTCTACTTTGCTCAGATTTAAGAGAAGAAAACTCAAGTCTTTTTATTTTAGGGTTTTTACTTACTACATCTAACAAGCCGTTATAAACAGTTCTAATAACTTTAACAGCATTGCCGGTTCCAGTCATGTCTATTCTACCGCCTAAGTTAAATTCTACGTCAAAACTTCCTTTAGTATCTCTAGCATCTAAATTAAAATTATATTTTTTGCCAGCTACTTCAAAAGTAGTTTTTATATTACCAGCTTCATCTGTTTTCCAATCTAAATCTTTTGTTTTATTTTCACTGAAGTTAATTTTATTTTCTTTAGCTAATTGAACTTTAGATTTAACATCAAGTTTAGACATGCCTTCTTTAACTGCTTTAACATTTTGTGGAGCATCATCTGCAAAATAAAAATCATTATAACCTTCAGACGCTTTACCAACAATCCAATCAGCTTTAGCTTTTCCCTCTGATTTACCTAGCCCTGTTATATTTTCTAAAGGTATTTCAACGCCCATAGCTTTCATAAATTCAAATATAGCTAATTGAGATTCAGGAGCTCTAGCTGTAAGAATAAATATATCTCTTTCGCCTTTAGCTTCTTTCATTTTCTTTATTAAATCAAATAAAGGACCTTTTTTACCTTCAACAACTTTATTAAAATCAGAAAAATCCATTTCATAACCCTCCTCTATCATTCTAGCACCGTCTTTTGCAAACTTTTCAGCATCCATTTCAATTCTTTCTTCCCCTCTTTCAGCAAACACTTTACTTTTAGTTCTAGCTATAGTATCATCAAAATCAAATATTCTAATTTTTTTAACAGGAGCAGTAGAAGATCTAGCTATGGTCAATGCTTTATCTATAGTTCTAGCTTTTTCAATAACATTTTCTGTTGTAATATCTTTAGCGTTTTTTAAATCTAAAACATTAGAGCTTTCTAAATTTTTTACGTTTTCTTTTTTTGCTAATTCAAATTCTTTAGTACCTTCAACTTTTATAATTTTATCTAATATTTCTTGAGCTTCTTTAGATGTTACTTTATAATCTCCTTTTAATTTACCAGCTCTAGTTCTGTTTATATCAAGTATTAAATCAGAAGCTGCTTGGTAAATATCAGGATTACTTTGTAGTTCTTTAGGAACTTCTAAATTATACTTTTCAGCAAAAGTAATTGTTTTACCATTAACAAATGTTTTTAATATAAAAGGATTAAGTTTAATTACTTCATTAAAATACCGCATGTCAGATACTGGAGGAACTTTAGCCCAGTCAGATTTTTTACCTGATTTAAAAGCAATATCCATCATCTCACTAACTAAAGGATGTTTTTGGCTTTTAGCTTTCCATTCTCCATATCCAGGGATATCGTAAGTCAAGTCTACTATACCTTGATATGTTCTCATATCACCTTTTATACTTAGCATTTTAGTGGTTTTATTAAAAACCATTTGCTTGTACTCTGTTTCACCTAAATCACTCCAATATTCCCAATTTCCTGGAACTTTACTACTCATTGCTCTTGCTTTGTCTAAGGAATATTCACCATGTTGATAACCATGCTCTTCATATTTATTAAACTCAGTAGCTCCTTCCATGAAGTCTAAAACAAAAGCTTCATTTTTACTAACAGCTGCATTGGCGTTATTATTATATTGAAGTTCTTTTATACTAGGTCTAGCTTCAGGATACTTATCATAAATTTCTTTCCATTTGTTATTTATCCTTCTTTTTTCTTTATTAAGCTTTTTTAAATTTTCCTTGTTATATTTTAAATTATTTAAACTTTGTGATTTTGCAAGAGGATTTCTATTTTTAGGAGTTGGTATTTTTAAATTTAATTTTTTTGCAATTGCATTATTTAATTCAGTTAAATCACCTATATAACCTGCTTCTATCATAGAAGTTGTTTCTCCTAATTTTTGAACATCTGTAACTTTTCCAGTATCACTTACATACCAAAATTTAGCACCAACAGCACCAGTAGAGGGTTTACTTCCAAAAGCATTGTTCCCTGCAGCTGCCATAGTTTGCGCAGTTGTATACGAAAATATATCAACTCCTAATTTAGGAGCAAAAACATTTATAACATTATAGTTAAGTTTTGTAAAATCATTAGGATTTGAATGATCTAAAGAACCACCATATGCTCTTTCTATATCAGCGTTAATACCTTCTTTTTCTTTGGCAACTCTTGTTTTAGCAACCTTATCTTGTACTTTTTTTATTTTACTTTTAAGTTTTATTTCCTCTGGTTTTTTTGTACTAGATCTTTCTATACCAGCTCTAAGTATTTGATCTTTAAAATTCTTAGCATAGTCTGCTGGCAAGTCTCTACCTTGGATTTCGTATATGTCTTTTATCTTAGTATCAATTTTACTATCTGTACCTAGAGATTTTTCTATAAGATCAATTACTGCTTTAGCGCCTATTTGACCTGCTAGCCCTTCGTATCTGCCTTGTGATTTAAAAGCATCAGCAAATATTTTAGCATTAGCTTTATTACTAAAATTAAAATCAGGGTTTAATCTTATTCTTTTTAAGCCAGAAGTAATTCCAGTTTTAGCAGACTTAGTTTTAGCTGCTTTCTTACCGTACCAATCAGATGTGTAACCATTACCTACATCTTTTTGTATTAAGCCTTTTGGTAAAGTAACTTTTTTACCTTTAGCTATTTCTCTTTCTATTAATCCAGAAAAATAACCTGGATCTAAATTCTTAGACAACTTCTCAAAGTTTGTTTCTAGGTAGTTAGCTCTATCTTTAGCTTTACCCATGCCTTGAGAAATATCTTTTTTAATATTACCATCATTAGCTATATTAGACTTTAGCTTACTCAAAAATGGCGATATAGTTTGGTTAGGACCTGGCTCTGTAGTTATATCTGGTAAATTTTTATAATTAATTCTATCAGCTACCTCCTCAATATAATCATTAGATTCTACTTCGCCTTTAGGAGTTTTAACCTCTTTAGGCATACCTATTTTAGAAGCTGTAGTTTCTTTAGGTTTTTGATCCTGGGTTTTGTCACGTCTATCTTTTTCTAAAGATATATCAGCGTAATCCTCTGGACTTATTTCATCTGATACTAATGTCTCTCCTATAGTAACTCTACTTTCTTCACCACCAATTTTTTTGTCAGTAGAAACTGTAGAAGGTTTTTTACCTCTTTTGATTTGTATATCTCCAGCTGCTCTATTTATTAATGACTGTCCACTAATATTTTTACCAGTTAACCACCCAAATAAACTATTTTTAGAAGCGTCATATTCGGACTTAAATTTATCACTTATTTTTTCTTTAACTTCTTTAACAAAACCAGGATTCATATCTAAATAAGACTTACCAACTACATTACGTATGGATGCGTCTAAAGTTTCGCTTTGTTCTATCTCTTTTAAAGCAGCGAAAAATTCTTTAGCAGGTTTTTTTGAATAAACTATTTCGCCTTTTTCATTATAAACTATTTTTCCTTTTTCATTAAGTTTTGGTATGCCTTTAAATTCTTCTTTAGATTTAAATTTTCTATTTTCAGCTGGCCCAGTGAACTCGTCAAATATTTCTTTTATTTCTTTATTCTCTTTTGTTTTAGAAAACTCTGTACCTTCAGAGGTTTCAAATCTTTTAAGCTTACTAACAACAGCTTCTTCTAGCGGAGCATCACTCTCACCTTCTCTAAAGTTGTCTGAATATCTTTTTATAAATTCGTAAGCGTCATTGCCATTTTCAAAATCAACATCCTTCATTGGTGTTTCTGCTTTGAAAAATTTTGTAAATTCATCTGCTAATTCCTGCATGCTACTTCTAGTATTAACAGTTTTTATTCTACCGCTTTGTAATACGTCAGAAACAACATTAAACCATTCTCTAGTAAATTCTTTATCAGTTATATCTGTTCTTTCATCAATTATACGCTGAGCTTCAGCTAAAACATTAGCTGGTAAAGATTTTTTAAAGTCAGTTATAAAAGGATTTAATCTACCTTCAGCAGCCAACTTATTTAAAGTAACGTTCATAGCAGGGTGAAGAAGCTCGTGCGAGTCTACTGAAACACTATTTATTTCGTTAGCATAAGTTTCGTTAACAAATATTTCGCCAGATTCATTTATAAATAAACCTTCTGTAGCTTTTTCACCAAATTTTTCCGCAAATTCAATATCATTAAGCTTAGTATATTTAATGTTTTCTTGTTTGCCAATTATATTTCTAACTTTTTGTCTTGTTTTTTTACGTCTTTCAGCAGTAAATTCTTCAAGATCTAAATTTAATTCATCAAAATACTCTTGTTCTTTTATTTCAAGTTTTGCTATTTTCTTTTGAATTACCTCTAATTCAATGCCACTAACTTCAGTGTTGTCAATCTGACTATTTAATAAAGCTAAAGGACCTGAAATCAAATTTTCATATTCCATATGCTTTTTAAGAAGTTTTGTTTCTTTTTTAGGGTCATTAGCTGTATTACCAAGTTTTCTAATATTAGTCACAAAAGTTTTAATAGAATTAACATAGTCTACAAACTGCTTTTCTTGTCTTTTATTTTCAGAAAAAGAACCATTAGGATCTTTTATTATAGAATAAACTTGATCAATGCTAGCCATGTTAGCTAGAGTCAAGGCTTGTTCAGGAGTTGGCATTTGACCATTTTGTAGTCTTCTGCCCATAGTAAAAATATTTGCATATTCATTTTTACCGTAAGTAGATTCAATCTCTTTAATAATGTTATTAAAATCTATTTCAGTTTTTAAAGTGCCAGCAGCTTCTCTAATTTCTTTTTTTCTATTTATCTGCTCTTCTGTTAATAGTTCTTTGAATAAGCCTTCTTTTCTCATCATATCAAAAGCTTTTTCGTCTATTTGTTTTTCAGTTAAAGCTTTTGTACCGTCTTCATTATTTTCTTTTAATTCTCTGTTTAGGTCTAAAACTTTTGAAGCTTTAGAAGCTCTTACATTTAAAGCACCTTGCTTAGCTATTAGACTTTGTCTACCTGCTGCTAAAAGCCCAGTAATGCCTTTTACGGGGTTAGCTAAACCAGCTGATTTAACCATTATAAAAGTAGAAAACATATGCTGTAGAAATCCATCTTCTTTAGTCAACTGATCATAAGCTTGTTTTAATCCTATGTCTTCTTTCATACTTATCTCACCAACTGAACCAGATAATATTGTAAAGCTAGAAACTGTTGGTTGTACAACTCCGTTAACAATGCTTTCAAAAACTGGAGCTTTACTAAGCTTTGTAATTAAATTTCTGTAAGTTTGAGTTCCTATAAGGAAATTTTGACTACCTCTTACAATAGAACCACCAATTGCTAAACCAATAGCAAACCTTGGATCAAATTCTTCTTCTCCAAAAGGTTTTCTTATTAAGTTGTTATTAGCTTCTATTATTAAACCTTCTTCAACCATAGTGGCTGCTGTCATATTTATTGCGTTAGCAACTCTACTACGCCCTAATATATATTTTGATAATCCAGTAAATCCATTAGTTATTCTTTTAGCGGAACTACCAGCAATTTTTTTTGTAATAATAAACTCACCTGCTATCTTAACGCCTTCCATAATAGCTTGAGCAGATCCTTTCTGAAAACCTGGTTCCCAATATTCCTTTAGTTCTCCAAGTTTTTTTTCACCTACTATACCTTTAGCAAAATCAATAAAAGCTAAAGATTCTTGAGTTTTTTGTATATCTTTATCTGGGCTAAGTCTTCTAACCCCTTCTGATATAGATATATTACTTATTTTAAAAGGGTTTAATTCTTGAGCCAAACCTCTAAAACCTTCTATAATATAATCTGTAGGACCATCAGTGTTTTTAAGATCAGTTGGCTTGTAGTTTAATACTATAGCTTTTTGTATCTGCACTAGGTCAGTTAGTTTATTGTTAAATTCATTAGCTATCTTGCTATTTCCCGGTAAGTAAGATAGTCCAGGAACTAAAAAATCAGAATTAAGTTGCTTTTTAAATGCTTCTTTTTGGTTTTTAGTTAAACCTGACATGTTAAAATCACCTATACCTGCTTTTATTTCTTCTGGATTAGTTTGAGATTTATTAGCTAAATAAACAACTTCATTTATTAAGTCATTTTCCATTGAATATAAAACCTCTATGTTTGTGTCACCCCATTTGTTTTGAGCAATAGCAACAGCTTGTGACTCTTCCATCATCTCATCTGGCGTGGCTTGCTTCTTTTTAATCATTTCACCTGAAAGAGGGTTATACCATTCGTTAGGTATTCCGTCTTCATCATACTGTTTAGAAAAATAATCTTTTCTTAATTTTAAAATTTCATTTCTATGAAAATCTATTTGTTCTAAATTTTTAGTAAAGTTAGCTCCATAACCAACTCCTAAAGGATTCATTTCTTTGTTTTCAGAGTCTAATCTTATGAGTTCTCTTTGATGGAAACCAGCTTGCCCAACAGTTTTATTACCATAGAAATCACTTAAAATCTCAACGTTCTTTAAGTTAATATTTTCTTTAGCTTTATCAATTATTTCAGGATCTAAAACAAAACCCTCTTTTAAAGGAAATTTAAGTCCATCGTCATTAAGTATAGTTCCTATTTCACTATTAAGAGCTTTCGTGTAATTAATTTTTCCACCATACCTTATACCAGTATTAATATAATCTGGGTTATCCGCAAGACCTTCTTCTATTAAAACATTATCTTTTTTCCACCAGTTTTGCTCCCACCAAGCATTACCTTCATCGGTTGTAAACCATTCCTCTTTAGTGGTAGGTAATCCAGAAGCTCCACTTACTCCATCAACATCAGCGTCTTTTTTAGCAACTATAGATCTATATTTATTATCTAAATAACCAGGCTCATTATAAGTTGGTTGATTTTGATCGTTAGTAACACCTCCAACTGGGATACCATCTAGCCCAAGGCTAGGTTCTTTTAATTCATAGTCTTGACCTGGGATATCTATAAATTGATAACTTTGTAAATTTTTTAAATTATCTTTAGAGTCTTTTTCTTCTTTTTCTACAGCAGTTATTATTTCTTTTGATTTTTCTACATCTTCCTTACTTAAAGGATCAATCTTAGTAGGCTCACCTCTTCCTGTTACAAACTCACCTGTTGCATTAGCTAAATAAGGAGAATCTAAAGACTTTTCTTCTACAACAGCTTCAGGTTCTTCTATAACAGCTTTAGGTTCTTCAACCTTAATGTCAGTGCTCATTTCTACTTGGCTAGAATATTCAGGATATTTTTCTATTATTTTTTCTACTAAAACAGAATCTTCAACATCTTCGTAAGCATTGTACTTACTTCTTACTGCTGATGCAAAATCTGCTATAGTTAATTTTTCTTCTGCCATTAATTAGTTTTTTAAGTCTAAATTTAAAGGATTGTCTTTATTGGTTTTTTGAGTTTCAGACTTTCTATTATATTCTTTATTTTCTTTTTTCAAGTCCCTACCTAGCTGATCTAACTTATCTAAAGTGTATACTTTTGTATCAATTTGATCTCCTTTCGCATTAGTATAAGAAGGTGTTATAATTATTTTACCATCATCATTAACATCTACAAACACTTTTGATATTGCTCTAGTATTTTCTCCAACTCTAATATTGTAAGTTGAAAATTCTTTTGTTAGCTTTTCCTCTAGTTTTTTAGTTAAATCATTTACTTTTTTTTGTTCAAAAATTGGTAATAAATCATCATTTTTAATATTTAAAATTTCTGCTTCTATATTATTTCCTTCTGTTTTGATATCAGAAAAATCTACAGAAGCGCTAACATTACCAGTATTATTTGAATCTGTTTGTTTGTTTCTAATACTAGTACCTGTAACAAGCTCTACACCTACGGTTGTTAAATATTCATCAACAGAAGTTTTAGCTAAGTATGCTGCAGCTGCAGCATCTTGTAAATCCATTTCTTCTTGAGTACCTCCATGCCAGCTGTTAGTTCCAGTAGCATCATTACCCATTTTATCAGTCCATATACTAGACATTATGTCATCATCTTTTAATAAAGCAGTAAATTGACCATTAACAACCATATTTTCCATAGCTAATTCTGCTTGCTCTAAAGTTGTTGTTTTGGTTTTGACTTCCATAACTCTTCCTTCTCCTTGATCTACTTGTTTAGAACCAAAAGTTACAAATTTAGAAACAGGATTATCTTCTCCAGCTGGAAAAAATGTATTTTTCACTGCGTTTTTTTGTATTTCAGAAATATCAGGAACTGTTTTTATATATGTTTTACCAGACTCTTGTAAATTAACGAACTCATTGCCATTTATAAATGCTCCTTTCCCATCGTTTCCTTCTGGATAATATAAAAACATTTGATTATCTTTGTTAACTAGTCTAACATCACCACCTTGTGTTAAATTAATTAAAACCTCTTGTTGATCAGAAGGTATACCAGCTAAACTTAAAGATCCAGCTTCTCCTATAGGTATTTTATAAGCTTTTTGTAATAAAGATCCTTTAGCCAGTATCATAGGTGCTAATTTTTCGTATAACACTAGCTCAGCCTCTATATCTGCCAAAGCTTTATTGCCCATTGCTAGATTATCTAAAGTACCATTACCCATAGCGTTTTTAATTTCAACATACTTGCCTATTCTATCATAAAAGTAATCTTGTTGATTCTGATCAAATTTTTCATAACCGGTAGAACGAAGTGATCCAACTTTGTTATACATGTCATTATTAAACTTATTAGACTTTTCAGCGTTTTTTTGTTGTTTATTATACCTATCTATAGTACTTTCTTTAGGTACAATAGCTAAATTAGCTGCTACATCTTTATTTGCTTGTTCAACCATGCTATTGGCATTGAACATAGTGTTTGTTATTTGTTGTGGATTTCTATAACTCATTTATTTTTTTTTAAAAACCTACTATGCTTAAACCTGCTTTCCACATGTTGCCATTAGCAGCCAATCTATTCATGCCTGCTTGATACTCTTGATCTTCCATGTTTTGCTGCCTTTGTGTTTGTTGATCTAATAAGTTAGAAGTTCTATCTAGTTTTTGCAATTCTCTAGTTTCTTGATTATTAAAAGCAATATTTCTACCTTCAGCTTTCATTCTTGAAACTGTAGCAGCTCCGTCAGCAGCTAGCTTTTGATTATTAACTTCTTGTTTTTCTAAACTTTGTGATATACCTCTTTTTGATTGTAAGGCAGCTTGAGCTAAGGCGGTTGCTCCACCAGCACCAGCTCCAGTAGCAACCATAGCGTCTAAAGTATTGGCTAAAGCTATATCAGCTTCCTCTGCTTGAAACTCCGAAGCTTGAGTAGCTACACCTAAATTAGCATATTCATTCTGCATTTGATCATATGGATTTATGATATCTTGCCTATTTGCTTCTAAATTACTTAATTGATCTTGAAGTATAGCTGCCTTAGCTGCAGCTTCTCTTTTTTCATTACCTGCAATTTCTTGCGCCATTATAGCTTGCTTTTGCGCGTTTCTAGCACCGGTTATTTTACTCATGTTATATCTGTTTATTTACTAAATGAAAGTTTTTATCATGGTTTGTAAAACCTAATTTTTTTAATTTGTTTATAAAATTCATATTGTCACCAAGAAACATTAAATACTTGTAACCTTGAGATTTACAAACATATTCACATCCTTTTATTAATAAGTTAAGAGCTTCTTCTCTATTTTCTTTATAATTTTTATCAGATAATGGCCAACCTAGCCAAACCACCATAGAATTCGTGGTATACATAAATATACTAGCTACAGGCTTTTTATCCACCTCTACTAGTAATCCTCCAGTACCATTGTTAGGTAAAAAATCTTTTGCTGGTATTTTTTCCCAACCCCAGTCTTTCCACCAAGAAGACATAGTATCCCAGTCTTTTTCTGTAATTTTACGTATTTGCATTTAATTTAATTTAATTTGACGAAACAACAAACTCTGAAGCCGCTGCCCATAGCTCTTTAGGACCGCCGTATTGAGTTATATTGTCTGTTTCTATAGTTACTGTCGCAAAGTAACCTTTAATGCCTGTCATAGCGTTTCCAAAAATAACTTCTCCCGCTCTAGCTGTAGACTCAGAAATAAGATTAGCTACATATCTATTTTCTTTTCTATTAAATCCAGCTCTTAATAGTGGTGGAGCTAATGCTGACGCATTTAGGCCAGTTCTACCAAGAGCATCATAAGCTCCTTGCTCGTAGCTAAGCACAGATACAGATGTAACAGAACTAGTTGTTTTATCTTGATTCTGTATAAAAGCCCCTGCTATTGTTGGATCAGGATCAAACCCTTCAAAACCAGATACAAAAGATGTAACTTCCCATCCATTACTACCCTGATAAGATATAGTTTTAAAATTCTTCATAACTGAAGAGTTAGGATTAAACACAAAAGTAACATTAGCAGGTGACTGAACACCATAGAATTTACCTCTATTGTTAGCTACTGTGTTGTCGTAATGTAAATATAGCTGTTCTTTATTTAGTGAATAAAATTTATTTTTTAAGCTACCCATAAGAGTAGGTTTAAAAGTCATAAAACTAACCCAACCATTAATTTTTTCATCAAAAGTTATAGTTTTAAAACTACCACTAGTTATTATTGGTGGTTTTTGTTGTAAAGAAACAACGTAATTTTTATTATGTATATCAAAACCTCCAATTATTCTACCAGAAGCTTTATTAAAAAATCTTAATATAGTATCTACGGTTAGTGGAATTCCTGGTATTAACTCTGAAAAATAAATTTCAGTGTATAAACCTACTATTTTAACATCTACAATATAGCCAGGAACCACGGAGTAAGAATTTCCAGCATCTGCACTTAATGAAAACCCCATACCTATAACTATCTCGCCTGTTAAAGTGCTTGATATTGCTTTTATTATTATACTAGTTCCATCAGTTGAAAAACCTAATTGACCATCAACATTGTTGGTTACAGGTTGTTCATTTATTAAAGCTAATTCATCTCTAAAAAAATCTTGCATACCATAAGTGCTTATCTCGGTAAGACCATCATTAGATAGTCTCATTATAGAGTTTCTATTTCTATCAGAAAAATATTTCCTATAACCATAGTAAGCAAACGATTCTGGGTTTGTACTAATGCCATACTCACCTTTGTAAGGTACTATTTGACCTATAACTTTTGCTCCAGACTGTGTTTGAGTACCACCTTCAGCTGTATATATAGTATCCTTGTCTATTAAAGCTCTACTTACTTTGTTTTCTTGAAAAACTAATAGATTAGTGTCTTCAGCATGAGTATATTGTATAGATCCATTAACTGGATCTGCAGATCTAGTTATAGTATCAGCTACAGAAAATACATTAGTTTGGTTTATGCCAGTTCTACTATTATATATACCTGAGTAGATTAAAGAATTAAATCTATGTTGTTGTAAAGGTTCTGGATCATCTAAATAAGCTCTAGCACCATAATCAGTTGATGTATTATTAAAACCTCCTCTTATTCTAGCTTCTTCAACAAACCAATTTATATTCCAAGGTGTTGTAGTGTATACGTTGTTAGTGCCGTCATTACCTAAAAATCTTACTTGGTATCCATTTCTTAAAAAACCTGGATAAGCAGTTCCAGGATAAAACTCTCCATAAGGTTGAACACCTGTAGAGCCTGCTGGACTTGGAAAAGTTGGTTGAGGTGTTCCAATCCCAAGTAATGAACCAATGCCACTAGCACCTGCTAGCTTTACCTGAGGAGGCTGTTGTGCTCCATCTTGTGATGTTACTTTTTTTAGTAAATAAGAATTAAAAAAATCTACTTCTATAATTGCTGCCATAATATATTATCACTTGTTTTTTAGCTATTGTTACCCTATAGCATCGTTAAGTTCTGATATTAAACCAGATGTAGAAGTTTCCCAGTATATATCTATTAGAGATTCTAATGGTTTTACTTCTAATATTCCAACACACGGTTCATTAGAAAATATTTCTTCTCCACTAAAAGATAATCCGGTTATTATTCCTTGAAGAAAGTTTCCTCCATCATCCGCATCTGCGTCACTGTCTTCATATACACCAAATACTCTACTATCAGAATCATTACCTATAAAATTATTTTGAGTATTTAATTTAGCTACGGTAGGGTTGCTATTAGGATTATACACTCCTCTAGCTTCTGTTTTTCTATTTATTTCTTCTACAGTCGTGGATTTTATTTCATATTCTGCTTTTACATAAAGCCATTTTCTATATGTACCTTGGCAAGGATCTCCAAATTGAGCATCATTAGCAATGAAAGTTTTAGAATTAAATCCTAATAGAATTGTCTCCATGACTGCTTTACTAGATACTGAGTGGCAACTTCCTATAGCAAAATTACCACAATTGTTATTAGGTGAATTGTCACCAGCATGATTTATAGTGCCACCTGTAGGTGTGCCATAACTTGCAAATAATATTTTTGTAAACTCGCCTCCAGGAGGACATTCCATTGTTCCAGGAAATTCATTACCGTTTTGGTTGTGCGATTGTACCAACTGTAAACACACTGTTCCAGTCTCTGGTGTTGTTGTTTGATTTCTTGGATTGTTTGTATCTATACCCATATCAGTTACTTTAGCTATGGTTTCAACAGTTACAAATTCAGTGCCGAGATTATATTGAACACTATTATATGGTTCTAATTCATCGCCTGGAGTGGTTGCACTAGCAACTACCGTAGGTGTTCTTCCAGTTATACTACCTACAAACAAGTTAGGATTTGCAACTCTTGGATATAAAATAGAATCACTAGAAGGAAAATTAGTTTGCTCAGGTTGAACTTCTTGCAGATCTGGCGGAATTTTATTTATATTATCACTTATTAATGTAATATAACTAGTAGAAGAAGAACTAGTTGCTTTAGTTCTATCTTTAAAGCTTCTTGGCTCTCCGCTTAATATATTAGGAACATAAACATTATAATAGTCTTGCTGAGTTTGTTTTACAACAACTTTATAAGAATACCAACCAAGAGGGTTAGCTTCTGTAAATAAAGTAACGTTAGCATTAATACCAGGAGACAAATCATGCTCGCCTTGTATTGTTATTGTTTTAGCTATTTGTGAATAATTTAATATAATTGAAGTATAAGCACCATTAATACTAACTCCAGAAACTGTAGAACCAAAAGTTATAGCATCATTCCAAGATTGTAAAGTGTATATAGTGTTAACTCCATCTGAAACAAAAGAAACAGCCACTAAATTTCTTATCCCACTATCATATAAGCCAGGATATCCATCTGCGTATGTTACCGTTTCTGGTATCTTGCTGTTAAAACAAATTTTCATAGAATTTCCAAACCAATAAAAAGGATTATCTTTTGTATATGGAGAGTAAACTGTAGACCCTTTAAATGTTGTGCCATTATGAATTACAGTATTGTTTCCAATACTAGACTGTATTACGTCAGATTGTCTTCCATATCTATCAGAAAGTATTAAACCAACTTGATATGTTCTGTTTTGTTTTAATGTTGCAGTAGGGTACTCTACATTAGAACCAGCACCTATAAGAGCTGTAGCACTATTTAAGTTTAAAGCATCTAATCTAAAAGACAAAGTGCCAGTAGAGCCTGGTAAACCTGAAGTATTAAAAGTAATTAAATCGCCAATTGAATAACCACTACCTCCACTTAAACAAATTATTACATTATCTGCTTTTGATGAAGTTATTATTTCAAAAGTTGCAGTTTGATTACTACTAGATATTGGAATCGGAGCCTGAGCGTCGTATGGGTAACTAATATCACTACTAGGAGTATATGTACCTAATATTATAGATCCACTAACTGAGTTAGAGCCAGCGCTACTTTTATTACTTATAGCAACTCCAAAGTCTAAAGTTAATGGTGGAGTATGTTTGTCATAGAAATTACTATATATAACTCTGTTTCCAGAAGATGACTGAGCTTTAGCTCTTACTGGTATTTTATCATAAACTCTTGTTGTTTCTCTTTGTGGAAGAACTTTTGTTGGTCTTCTTGATTGATACTCATAAGTATAGAGATAGCTTGAGTTAGAAGATATAGAAGTATCGGTAACAGATATTGTTTCTAAAACTTTAAAAGCTAAACCGTTTGACTCTTTATAAAGAATATCTATTTCTTTTACTTTTAAAGCAGTGTCTAATTGATTTACGCGATAAGGAGTTTCTATATTTAAAGTAACGTTTGTAACTTTATTTTCAAAAAACTGAACTATAGTACTTCTAGACATTGCCACTTCTTGGCTCTGCTTGACTCCAGCTGATTCGCCAACGGGCACTGAAAGCACATATCCATCTTGCTTTGGTATAAAAGCTGGTTGCGTGAATGGAGATATTAAAGAATATTCACCATCGTCAAATTTAAACCTATAAGCAAATCTAACAAATCTATCTGTTAAAAACTCTTTATCTCCAGGCCAATTAGCTTCATAATTTGGGTTTTTATAATGAAACATAAAAGCAACATCTGATGACGACGCATTTGGAAAAAATCCTGTTCTAGGAGGTATTGGTTTATTTAAATTCACTATAGCACCTCCATTTCCTAATACAACTGATTGAACAAATACATCAGTAAGAAAACTTCCACAAGTAACTCCCATACCCGCTTCTATTATATTGATATCTTGCCCTGTTATATTAGCTGCTGTAATAAGAATCCTACTTGTGGGACTAACAGCTGTTAAGATTGAAGTAGCTTTTACCGGCACGCCATATGCTGTAAATGAAGGCGGTAAATACTCACTAACAGTATCAAGCATTGAAGTTGAAGTGTAAGTTATTGATCTCCATGTAATATCAATAATAGGAGATATAGGATTTATTGGATTAGTATCAAAAGTTTCTAAAAGAGCTTGATTGCTTGAATTAATTTTTTTAATTCTAACTTGAATATTTTCATCTAAACCTACAAAAGATAAATACATACCTTCTATTAAATTAGCAGTTGATCCTACTAAAAGATTTGAGGTTATTTTGCCTTGACCGTTTATTGTTTTAGTTAATTTAGGTGTTTTATATGGGTAATATTTAGCTACTGATATTTGATCTTCTGTAGTGTAGTAACTTGAATCTGAAGCAGCTGTTTTTACATTTATTTTTCTAGGTTGATTTCTATCATCCGTCCAAAATAATAAATCTTCTATAAGACTTATTCCTAAAATAAGATGAGTAGTAGAAAAATTTAAAAATATTCCTTTTACTAATACATCATAAGTGTCCAATAAAGTATTGTATGAAACAATATAGCAAGTAGAACCTCCTGGAGCTTGTCTCGAGAGTTGATCACTAGTAGTATCACTGTAGTTTGTTAAAAAAACTATAATTCTGTCATTAGATATATCCATGTACTTACCTATAGCCGTAAGGCCGCTAATAGTACTTAACCCAAAATTTGTTTTTAATAAATTACCTAAAACATTTTCTAAAGCACCAACGTCTTCGCCTTCTGATCTACTTACACTTACATTTTGAGCATTTCTATATTCGCCATTAGACAATAGTCTATCGTCTAAGTCTTTATTCATTCTAGACTTAATAAAAGTGTTTTGTACTTTAGCCATTTAATTAATGTTTAATTTGTTTAGATTTACCTCTCATAACTTGAACTATTTCAGTAAGTTTTATGTTTGATAATCTTATTTTAGCATTTCTTAATTTAGATGATCTATCTCTTTTGTATCTTTGAACTATATACTCCTGAGTGTTAGCTTTTGAAGACAGTATAGAATAGTTTATATGAGCATATAATGCGTCCTCGGCCATCTTAGGCACTTTAGAATTCATATCATAAGCTAAACCATCTGATATATATTGTAAAACTATAATTTTACCTACTAAATTGCTAGAAAACGAAAAAGTACCTAGCCTTTGGTTTATACTAAACCAACCGTTCATTTGAGAGTATTGAGGTTCTAATCCATATCTTTGACCAAAATTCAACTTCCACCAATCATGACTGTAAACATTTACATTTTGCCTATCAATTTCACCTGTAACCTGACCTAGGTTTTGCTTAGACCATCTGTCTTCAACAAGAGATTGTTCTGCTAAGTTATTATCTCCTAAACCGTTTTGTGTTGGCACACCTAAAGCATCTTGTATAGGAAGCTCAGTTGGGTTAGAGGTTAAGTTATTTACTGGATATATGGGGTGTTGAACTCCACCTAAGTCAACCCAATAACAAGCTACGTAATTGACGTATCCTTGAGGTATTGGAACTCCTAAGCTAGGTGGTATTGTTAATTCTTGTGAGTTAACTGATTTTAAAGTATCATAACTAAATTCTTGTAAACCTCTTTTAGCATGGAATATAACGTCAGATCTTTTTACTCTAGGTATTAACTTGTCCATACCAACATAAGCAACCATGAAGTTATTTACCACATCTGTTAAGCTGACGTACTCATAGCTACCGTAATTAGCATTTATAGCAGGTTGTTTAAGCTGCACATACACTAAAGACCCTGCCACAAAAGCGCCTCTTAATGTTATTATATTGTTTATAGGATCAGATACATATGATTGACTCTCAGCTTGAGCTACATACCCAGTGAAGGTTGGAGAAGTGTTTATGTATATAATGTAATTAGACGCTGTACTAACTTGAACACCCGTGCTATTAAAAGCACTAAAAACATTAGTGTTAAACGTGCAATTAAAAGTTTGATTTCCAGTGGTTGTTAAAGCAGGAAAATCTTGTTGACCTGAGTAATACTGCGCGTTAGTTTCTGTTATTAGTCCCATTTATTATCTTTTTTTATTAGCTTCATCACTAGCTAGCTGTTGACCTGCTGCTTGCATTATTTGAGGATCTCTTATTATTACTCCAGTGTATTTTAATATCTCTAATACAACTTGTGGTTGATTGCTTTCGTCTATTTCGAATTGAACAGAGTTTACTGGATCGTAAACGTATTGACCAACACCACCTATTGTAAAAGCCCAAACAGGATCAACTGGCTTTCTAATGTAGTTAAAAGTAACGTCTGTAGCTAAAGGTGTTGATACTTCTGGAAACACTGTTAATTTATCATCTTTATACTGAGCTATAGGAAAATTAGTTGTAGGTTGTGTTAAAGGAGATAATATTTGTTTTCTGTAGTCTCTTGAACTTATTATCTCTATTGCCGGTGAATTTAATCCTCTATTGTAAATAGCTAAACCAAATCTATGTAAGTCTATCGGCTGAGTGTATATATTATCTGTAACAGCAGAGGCATCATCATTTTTTTCAAATATTTGAAAATCCTCTCTCATGTGGTCGATCCTAGAAGCGAATTCCACATCTGTTTTTGGCATACGTAATAGTTGATTATAATCTTCAAAAAACTTTTCAAAGATTTCTAATTGAACTTGTGCAGCTACTTTACCAAACTCATCTGGAGTTAAATAACCACGTTGTTCTTTGTTTAGTATAGTCAATACTGTAGTATATACAGTGTTTACGTTTAATTTAGCCATTTTAATTTTTTAAAAAAAAAAGGTGGCGATTAAACCACCTTTAATTATAATCACTTGTTATTTATTTTTTTTCTCAATAGATTTATAAACATCAAGACCTTCGTCTGTTTTAAACCACGCAGCTAGTGCTGAATATGGGTTTTCATCAAAAGGTACTGCTATTAACTTACGACCTGTGCTTGCCCAAGTAAAGGTTCTTTGATCGTCAGATATATTTATAATTCCATTTTCTCTTGCTTTAATAGCAAAGTTTCTTAATTGTACATTATCATCATTAGCTAGTTCTATAAATAGAGTTGGATTTCTTCTAGCAAATATTAACAGATCTCTTTTTAGTTCTTTAGAGCTCATTGAATTCACGCTAGAGCCTAGTTCAACTCTTAATATAGCTTCTGCCATTTCAACATCCATTTGTAAAGCTGCATTCATAGCTAAAATTTCAAGTTCTAAATCTGCAACTTCATCTTTAGCAACTTCAGTTTTGTCAAACTCTGTAAATATTAATTGAAAATGCGGATGATGATTTAAAAACTCTTGTAAATTTCTTTTTTCTTTTCCAACAAACAAATGTCCTTTTTCAAAAACTATATGTTTCATAGTCACTGGACCATTTTGTTCATCTACAAAAATACTTTTTTGATTAGTTGCATATCTTAATTCTCTTTCATATCCTAAATCTTTATCAAACCAAACTAAAGGGTATTTCCTAGAGTGTTTAGCTGGTAAAGTATATGTTAAAGGTTCTTTGTTGCCTACTAAGTAATAGTTTCTATCTTTATATTCCCAAGTGTCTTTTTTAACCTCTTGCTTAGGAGCAGGAGCTTTCTTTGTTTTTGTTTCCATAATATAATATAATATAATAATTAAAAAAGACCCCGCCTAAGCGGGATCTTATTATTTTGTTAACTAGGTTACTGCAGCTACATCAACTGCATTAATCAACCCACTTAGCGTTGCTGGAAAAATACCTGGGCCAGAAGCTCCATTTATTTTATCCATAGCATCGATTATTAGATCAACGTCTGTCTGTAATAAAGTACCAACTCCATCAATAGTTGCTTTATATCCCGAAAGATATTCAACTATAATGTCACCACTTGATACTTTAACTGAACCTACGTTGTCAGCTGATAGCAAATCAAACTTTGCGTCAGCTTTTAACAATTTTACATATCCCATT
>MEHZ011408910.1_pt1 | contig 20156 bp, 23 predicted proteins | sample 897221 | NCBI WGS metagenome assembly MEHZ01 (sample SAMN05514161, study PRJNA337945) | marine metagenome | isolation source: marine surface water | place: Arctic Ocean | collected 2007-12-13
CCCCCGAAGAAGTTTAATGTTTTGGCAAAAAAACTACTTTCATCCTGACTCAAAGTTAGGCCAAAATCTTCTCCGTATTTTTCATTGTCAATTTTATAAAAATCAGATTCTGAACTTGATAAACATTCGTCGTTGTAAGTTTTTACTAGAGCCACTTTTTTTATCGAGGCTGAGTCAAACTCTAATTTAGAAAAACTTAGTAAGTCATAACCTAAGCCATTATCACTTTTTAGCGATAATAGTTGATATCCTTGGTCGAGTTTTTCCTGTAAGTCTTCTGTGTATTGATCTTCGTTTTGATATTTTATATCTTGCTTTGATTTGCTTGATATATACTCAATTATAGTTTTGGATTTAAACTTTGGCATTATCTAGCCCCCCATAAAGCATCTCTTTATACTACTAGGCTTAATCCTGCGAGGGTAATTTCCCTTACGGCTGTCTTTTTCTATTTCTTTAAGTTTACCAGACAGCTTTTGTCCGCTTTTTATAGAAAAAGCCCAACTTATACTTCCTTCATTGTTGCCTTTTTGAATTTTCCAGCTCATAATAATAATATCGTTAAATATTATTACACCATTTAAGCTACAATGAATCAAAAATCATCGTCAAGCGACCCACTTTGCTGGTATTCTCTAACTCTACGTTCAAAGAAGTTACCCATGGCCTGAACATCCACCACTTCGCCAAGCCAAGGAAAAGGGTTTTTGTCACTTGGAAATCTATAATCTAACCCGATAGACTCTAGCCTTCTGTTTCCAATATAATGCATGTAGTCAACGAACATTTCCGCATTCAAGCCGAGTATTCCAGTTGGGAGAACGTCGTGGGCGTAGGCGATTTCAAGATCAACAGCTTTCTTTATGTGATCAACAAACTCATCTTGAATTTTTTTAGTCCAGATCTCAGGATTTTGCTCAATAAGTGTGTTTATCAAATAAACGCCAAAGGCTATATGTGAACTTTCATCCCTGAGGGTGTATTTGATTTGATCAGAGACCCCTTGAAGTTTATTCTGCCTGCCTAGAGCAAGCAACATTGCAAAACCGCTGAAGAAAAAAGTTCCTTCACATACAATCCAGTAAGTCAAGAAGTTTCTTAAAAGCTCTTGCTTGCCTTCTTTATTGTGAGGGTTGAAATCTTGCCTACTTATGTCATTAGTTATACTCATTAAAAAATCATCTTTAGCTTTTATGCTTGGGATGTTCTCGTAGGCACTAAAGACTTCATCAATATCTAGATCCAAGCTATCGCATATATATACTACCGTAAGGTTGTGTAAGCTTTCTTCAAAAGCTTGACGAAGAATGTATTGACGGCATTCAGCATCCGTAACATATCGAAAGGCAGATAGCAAAAGATTATTACCAACCAAAGACTCGCTTCCAGCAAAAAATCCAAGGCAACGTTTAACCAATAATTTTTCATCTTCTGTGATTTCATTGTTTTTCCATTGTTTTATGTCCTGTTGCATGCTTATCTCTGTAGGCATCCAATTGTTAGCACAACTCTTTAGAAATAAATCCCAAGCATACTTGTGCTTGTGGGGTAATATTCGGTTAACTCCAGCGGTATTTTCAGTTAAAAGTTGTCCAGTTTTTGTTTCCATATTGTATATATCGTTGTGATTGAATAATCAGATCACATTATGATAGTGCAAAATGCAAAAGAAGTCAAGACTTAAATATAATAACTCTAACCTTTATAGACCGCACAGACCGAAAGGCCTTGATTGGCGCCCACTGTTGTTGATAGGGTTATTTTATTATCAAAATTCATTCCGATACTTGGAGTGAAGTCGAAATTTGACGCCCCTGAAGTTGGAACTGTGAATTGTATTATACTGGTTGGGCCATTTTTTATATTTATAGTTTTACCCATAGAAGCATAGCCAGTTACGCTAGCTTGAACTCCATAAAGAACTGAGGGGCTAGAAGTGAAGTCGCCAGCAGACGTAAGCTTTGTGACGGTAGCTGGAGAATTAAGTCCGCTAATGTAGGAAAATGATAAGGGAGACCATGAATCGGGGGAGTCGTTTTGTAAGTAAATTTCTGAATTAGACATATATATGTATACACCATTTTTACAAAAAATTACCCAGCAATTTTATATGTTACAGAATGCAAGCTTGCCGTAAAAGATGTACATCTTATTGGAGAGTAGAATTCTTGAGCAATAACCGTGTTTGTTATGGCGGTATCGCCTATAGTCATACTTGTGTTTTTCACTACTGAAGTGATGTATATATAACCCTCACCCTGATTGAGCGAAACCGTAGTTTCTGTATTGATCTTACTGGAAGTAGGGTTGAGCATATTATATATTACACAAAAACAAGAGTTTTTTTAGTTTACTTAATGAAACTTTTACTGACTGCTTTTTAGCTTTATCGTTATTTAATAACATTCCCTCACCGATTAGATAAGCATGTGAATAGTCAAGCTGATTGCATAAGCTCCAGTATAGGGGGCTAAAGTAACTTGGGTTAAACAATTCAATAACGTTTGTGTCTGGTTGGCAAAAAATTAAATTAGTAAGATCCGCTCCATGCGGACAAATAACATGTGATGCAGAGTTAAATAATGCAGCCTGCTCTTTAACAGACATATCCGCTAAGGAATACCTTTCATAACCTTGAGACTGCAAGAACTCCCAAACTTCAGGCTCGTTTAATACATTTCTGCCAAAACTTGAATCCCTAGTGATGTATATTTTTCGAAACTGAGGATTATCATTACTGATAAATAAGCTTTTTACGAAATCTAGAGACCATTTACTAAAATGTATATGTTTGTTCGGACAAGACGGGATAATAATGTTATCAAAAATATATTCAAAACCTGATCTCTGCTCGAACAAAATGTCTTGAGGCACATTCATTAACGATAGAGTCTCACCAACGAAGCTTCCGCGAACCTCGGGAGTTAAGATTAGACCTATGTCTGGCCACTTTAAACCATAATCATAAAGCAGTTTAATTCTAGGGATTATCTGACACATCCAATGAAAGTAGTTTGAACCAGAATCCATTGAGAGAAGAATTGATTTTTCTTTAATTTTTTTTTGATTTAAATCTGTATTTTTAAAATTATAAGAAGTAGATAAATCTTTTATTTTTATTTTATTCTTAAATACAGAAATAGATCCAGAGCTATTATGAGAAACTACCGACACATTGTTGAGATTGGCTATATAGTTTTGTTGCTTTGATTTATATATTGACAATATAGAATCTTCTATTGATTTATGAATGTGTAGCGATGTTGTCTTTGGTAGAATTATTTTTTTTAGGAGGTGTTCGGGTTTTTCAATATGGCAAATTGAGTCTCCTTTTGAGTAGTGTTCAGGGCTGTATATGTATTCGGTTAATTTCATTGGTGGTCTCTGGGGAATATTCGTGCCCAAAACTTATTTAGCAGGGTATTTTTATTTTCGGTATTTTTAGACATTTTGCTTTCAATTGGAATTGATTGGCTGTAGTGGTAGAGGAGAGAAGAGTCCTGAAGCACATTTACGGCATGCCAGTCGCTACCCCTAATTAATTCGCAATGTTCCATTGTGTTGATTTTGTTTAAAACTTCATAATTAATCACATCATTATCAAATGAATTACTTTGTTTTAAGCTTCCATGAATAGAGTTCCAGAATGGTGATGTGGCAAAAAAATTGTCACGAAGCTTTCCAAAGCATAAATTTATTTTATGCGGTTTAATGTTTAGTTTGTCTAGGTATGCTTTTAATACTAGTTCTGGGTTCCAAACATATTGATTTTTATTATCACTCCAAGTTAATAGTTTTATATTATTCCTATTGTTTGGGTACCACTCCTTTATAAAGTAATCGTAAATATACATTCTCTGTTTAACGAGATCAGAACTACCCATACAAAATCTATCATTAAGACCATTTAAATGATTGTCATGGCAGGGTAGGTATAATTTTTCATTATTTAATAATAATATATTATCTAAACTGTTAAAGAAGTATAGGTCAGGGCGCGACCAGATTACCCAGTCATATTTTCTACCGAGATGCAGCTCTCGAGATTCTAGCATCTTGGCGCAGTTCTTCATTGATAGCCATTGAAGTAAGTTGCCTCGGATTCCGTTGGGTTGATCGGTCATGTTCTCAAGCATTAACAACTCTTCCATAGGTATTTCTGGATCTGATTCGAACGTTATATTAATTTTATTAAAAAAAGGCTCAAGTTCGTTTAGTCTTTTTATGTGCTTTCTGCTTTTGCAATGAATTGGGAAATGACCAATGAGGTCAGGCTTGCATGGCAATGACTTTACTAGCCTAACAATTAATGATGTCGATGCAATTTCAAAACTTCTTAGTAGCGAGGATAAGCAAATAGCAATCCTTAATTTTTCCTCGCCTTTACTTGAACTCTGGAAAACGATAGGCTTCCAGAAGTCAATATTTTTAGATCTCTTCATTTTTATGAATTCTAGCTGATCTATTTTAGCCTCAACCCCAGAGCACCAATTGGCATGATGCACGAGTAGATATTTTGGGGGGTTTAAATCTTCAACTGAATCATAAGCAGACCCATGGTTCCAGAATTTATTTCTAGGCAGTAAAGACCACTGTAAGTTTTTATACCATTTTTCAGATAGCAATTTATTAATCTCAACCTGCTCCCCGCTGGAGCTTTTTCCAAACTTACGCTTCAATCTGTTGGCGATAATTTTTAGAAAATCTAAAGTATTCCGAGAGCACCTACAAATAAAGAAACCTGAACATATACTCTTATGTTCATCGTTTTGCTGGAAGCAGATATCTCGATCACCAAGACATTCGATTAATAATTCTTTAGTGGCTCCAAAGAATTGAACATCAACATCGGAGCATACTATGACGTCGCCTAAGTTTTCTTCAACACACTCAATCCAGAATAATACTTTTTGATATTGAGTCTCAACCCATCCTGAATCCGAATAGGATCCGTTTTGGGATAACTGTGGGTGCTCTTTAGGTATAACTAAATACTCTCTGCTTGCGCTAGGCTTAAGCCACTCCTCGTATAAAATATTATGAGATGTTGTATAGAAACAATGGAGTTTCATGTGTAATATAATACATTATGGAAGCAATTTTACAAAAAAAACTTTTCTTACTGTCGGTTTATCGAAAAATTACAGCAATTCGTAAGAGTATATTTATAGTACTTAACGCTCTAATTAGATTAGGAAAGGGTGATACTAGGATAGGCAAAACATACATGCTGGGACAACCTAAAGATTGCCCCGATTATTAATTTATTAGCCTAGAGAGCCAGCTTAAGCCATCTTCGTTCCTGCTTTTTAAATAAGCAAGAACTTTTTTGTAGAGATCTTTATTGTTTGACTGTAAGACTCCGTAGTCATTATGGTAAAGATCTAGACTTGGGGAAAAATTTAGTTCTTCTAGGGCTTTGTACCGTTCAGCGTACTTTCTGTTATTTAAACTTCCGTGAGATAGCGATATAACTGGTTGAGCTATGTATGAAACGTTACCCAATACTAGATCGCCCCATCTATCAGCCCAAGAAATGAAGTTTTGATAGTAATTAACACAGTTTAATTTTGTAATTGGATGATGTTCCATTATTTTATGTATGTTGTGAAGCTTTGAGAAGGAGGCTAACCAAGTAAGACTGTCGCCTCCCCCCATGATTGCATTTTCATAAAGTCCGCACTCATATAAAACTTCAGATCTAGCCGCCCAGCCATAACCCATTGAATAAGACTCGTTAACTGGTAGCACATTTCCTGATTCAAGCCAATATTTCACACACCCAGATTTATACAAAGGTTTTTTGCCATCATTGAAGCTTTCTGAGCTAGAAAAAAGTTGACATAAATTGTGAGAGCTTAGCGTCATTGAAGCGTCAAAAGCCCAAGAACTATTAGCAAACAAAACATCTGCATCCAGCCAAGCTATATAGTCGTAACCCTCGGCCAATAATATATCTATACCTAAGTTTAGAAGATTTTCTTTGTGCCAAAGTACCCCATTCGCTTGAACTACTAAAGGCTTAACCTCTTTGGGTAATGAAGATTTTGAGTTTCCGTAAACCAACTCAACAACTTGAATTCTTGATACTTGAGTAAATAAGGAAGCATAGAACTTAAGGAAGTTATTATACTTTTTATTATATCCACAAGGATTATAATAGCAGCAAACTACAGCTAGAGATTGATTTAACATTAGAATTAATTGTTAAGTTTTATTACTTGTGTAAAGACTTGAACTTTATATACCAAAAGTGAGAACTTTGGCGTAGAGCTTCGTTTGACTGCCTCACATACTCGAGAGTGCTGTCAGCCAATTCGAGTTTTTGATCAATAAATGTAGAATTACTTTCATTTTTTACCTCCCTAATTATCTCTTGAAGGAAATCTATATATGGGCACGTGTTACTAGGTATCTCGGGGGATAGTTTTTGATAATCTTCTAGGCTTTTTTTTCTCACATAAATAAATACACATATTTATTGGAGTTAAGACCTTAATGTTCCAGATTTCAGCCTATGCAAAAAATCTTTATACGTCTTTTTTAGCCCATGATCTAGGTCAATTTTAGCTCGCCAGCCAATAGAATTTATTAGTGATGTGTCTAAGCGCTTTACTGGAGTTCCGTCTAAATCGCTAAGATTGTATAGAATTTCGCCTTCAAAGCCTACGAGTTCCTTTATTTTTAAAGCCAATTCAGATATAGTGACATCAGAACCAGTACCAACATTAATAATGTCTGGAAGATCTTCTTGGTTTAGTAAAAATACGACTGAGCTAGCTAGATCATTGGCGTGCATAAATTCCCTTCTAGCTTTACCTGTACCCCACATACTAATAAATTTCAAGCCTGAGGTTTTGGCTTTATGGAATTTCCTAATTAATGCGGGGAGCACATGGGAGTTTTCTGCGTGATAGTTATCATTATCTCCGTACAAATTAGTAGGCATTAGTGAATGAAAATACACATTATGTTGATTTCTATAATGCTTACACATCTCAATTCCTGCAATTTTAGCTATAGCATAAGCTTCATTTGTTTTTTCTAGAGGGCCCGTAAGTAGATACTCTTCTTTTAATGGTTGAGGGGCATTGCGGGGATAAATACACGAACTACCTAAGTTCACAAACCTAGGAACCTTATTAATTAAGCAGGACTCTGTTATATTTAAGTTTATTAATAAATTGTCACGTATAAAATCTGCAGGGTACTCCTTGTTGGCATGTATTCCGCCCACTTTAGCGGCACAATTAATGACTACTTCGGGGTTTTGAGTCTTTAGGAAATTATTAAAACTTTTAAAGTCACAAAGATCTACATCTTTTCTAGTGCAAGTGATCGGCTCATATGATTGAGAGTTGTTTAGCTCCCTGAAAATAGCAGAACCGACCATTCCGTTACTACCACAGACTAAAACCTTTTTCACTTAGACTTTAATAAATTATAGTCATTCATGTACATCTTCTTAACTAAACCAAAAAAATCAGTTTTCCTTACCCAACCTAATTCTTTTTCTGCAAGAGCGGGGCTTCCGCAAAGCTCGTGTACTTCTGCGGGTCTATAGAATTTAGGATCAACTTCCACAATCACCTGACCATTTTCTAGTAAGAACTTTTCGTCTTGACCTTCTCCAGAAATAGAATATTTTATGGAAGCTATTAAAAGGCAACCCTCTATAAATTCTCTAACTGTATGCATTTCCCCGCTGCCCAAGACATAGTTTTTTGGGGATTCTAAATTCAGCATAAGCCAAACCCCTTCCATGAAATCTTCCGCATCACTCCAGTCTCTTTGTGCGTCAAGGTTTCCGAGTTTTAAAGTGGGTAGTTTTTTGCCAGACTCAATGGCGCATTTTAGACTAGCTATACCATGGCTAATTTTTCTAGTAACAAAATCTAACCCCCTTCGGGATCCTTCATGATTAAACAACCAGCCTTGAGTCGCATGTAATGAATAAGACTTTCTGTATACCCTAACTAAGTGCCTTGCTGCACATTTAGCCGCACCATATGGAGATTGCGGATTAAGCGGATGAGATTCGTCTTGCGGTGAATATTCTACATCCCCAAACTCTTCAGAAGAACCTGCGTTATAAAACCTGCAGTGTGGGGAAAACCTCCTAATGGACTCTAGTATGTGCAGAACAGCATTTGAATCTGTATCCCAAGTTTGAATAGGGTATTTCCAACTTCCAGCCACAAAAGATTGTGCAGCAAAGTTAATAAAATAGTCGGGCTGAATTTCTAAAACTACATCCCTTATACTGTGGGCATCATTTAGATCCATGTCAACTAAATTAAACCTAGGCTCATCTTCTAGATGCTGTATGTTTTCATGATTCTTAACGCTTAATCGCCTTACAGTTCCAAAGATTTCAAAATCTGTATTCTTAAGAAGGTAGTCGCACATGTGGCTACCATCTTGACCTGTGATTCCTGTTACTATTACTTTTTTCATATTAATGTATTTATACACATATTATAAGATAAACCTGCCCCTTTTATACTTTTGTATGCATTCAACTAGAACTGGATCAATGTCGTATGGAAATAAATGAAGGTCATCAATGGAGAACCAGCCATATTCGGTATGCTCATCATTAAGATTTGGTTGAACTAGGTGGTCGAATTCCGCCATATATATATTCATAGTAAAATCTGTATCACCGTATATGGTTTTTACATATTTAATTTTATCAATAGGCAGATCTATACCCGACTCTTCTTTAAGTTCTCTTACGGCGCAGTTCATGGAGCTTTCACCTTTTTCTATTGAACCTGCAAATATACCCCAGTAACCAGGCATGGGGGACGACTCTGAACGCTTACATAGAAGTATAGAGCTTTTGTACACTATTCCTAGTGCGGCACATCTATTCATAAATTAATAAGGTTTAATTTATTGACAGGACTCGCAAGACTCTCCGTTCTGCATAGCTTCAATACTGCAAGCGCTAGGCTCTTGTTTTGATTCCGAATTTGTAGACTTTTCAATTTTACTTGCAGCCCTGTTTCGAAGGTAGTATGTGGTCTTAAGTCCAGATTTCCAGCTATGAAAATAAATATCATTCAAATACTTTAAAGACGTAGTTTTATTATAAAGGTTAAAACTCACAGCTTGATCTATCCATTTCTGGCGAACGGCATTGCAATCGATTAATTTGAACATGTCTCTGTCAAATGCAGTTTTATATTTTTCTTTTATTCGTTCTGGAATATCGCCATTAAGTAAAGAAAGATCTCCGTCAGCATCCTTAACTAGCTTTGCTACTTCGGGGTTCCATAAACCTTCGTTTTTCATGTCATCGATAAAATGTTGGTTAGTAATAAAAAAGTTACCGCTTTTGTTTTCATAAACAAATAGTACAGAAAAGTTAGGTTCAATGCTTTGCTCTACTCCGTTAATGTAACCTATAGTTGCAGTTGGGGCAATAGCCATAACATTAGAATTGCGCATTCCAAATTCAGCCACATGAGCTCTAACCTTGCCCCAATCTTTAAGCGTTTGTCCATGGCCAGTTAGAAGGTTTCCGGTAACAGGCTCTTTAGGCACTTTTTGCTTACCTTTATAGACCATTAAGTTATTGTGGGAATCAATTGGGAAAACCCCCCTACTCCACAGCGAACCTTCATAGGTCTCATAAGAACCTCGCTCTTGGGCCAATAGGGAACTAGCATGAATTGCCTGCATAGAATAAAACTCAAACAATTCATCGTTAAATTTCATCGCCTCATTACTGTCAATTTGAATATTAAGCTTATGTAATACATCATGCATAGCCATAACTCCCAGTCCTACTGGTCTATTTTTTAAATTTGAATTCTGAGCTTCTTTTGTTGGGTAGAAGTTTATGTCAATAACATTATCAAGCATTCTCGCGGCGGTATGTATTGTTGACTTTAATTTTTCATAGTTAATAAAATAACCAGACTTGCCGTGAGTTGCCTTTTCCTCTATGTGATTTAGTAGGTTTATTGAGCCTAGGTTGCAGACGGCAGTTTCGCCAATCTCAATCTTCTCTCCAGATTTATATTTAGAAGCTTTTGTGTGAAGAGTTATTTCCGTACAAAGATTACTACTATGAACCACGCCTTCGTGTTGATTGGTGTATCTAATATTACACGGGTCTTTGAATGTACACCAAGGGTGAGAAGTCTCAAAGAGGACTTTTAGAATTTTTTTCCATAAATCTTTTGCTGGGATTTTTCTAAAGTTTTTTATAGAACCTGATTCTGCTAAATTTATCATATGGGCATAAGCTTTATCAAAATCCTTACCATATAAATTGTGCAAATTATCTCCGGAATCATTAAATGTATCCTTAGGGTCAAAAAAGAACCAATCCTCCTCATTCTCAACCCTACGCATAAACTCATCGGGTATCCAAGAGGCTGTATTCATATCGTGACAACGAAGCCTATCGTCGCCAGTATTTCTCCTAAGGTTTAGGAAATCCTCAAAATCTAAATGCCAAGGCTCTAGGTATGCACAGCCTGCACCGGGCCTCTTACCACCCTGATTTACTGCAACCAGTAGGTCGTTATATATTTTTAACCAAGGAACTAAACCTCCAGAGATTCCATTAGTTCCTTCGATGTGAGAGCCTGTCGATCTGAATGGAGTTACATCAAAACCTAAACCACCTGCAAATTTTGACTTTCTAGCCTCTTGCCAAGCCCCATCAAATATACCATCAATAGAATCGTCAAAAGTATTGAGGTAGCAAGAGCTGAGTTGAGAGTGAGTGGTTCCGCTATTAAATAATGTGGGAGTTGAGGGGGTGTATAATTGCTTGCTGATTAGATTGTAGAACTCTATAGCTTTTTCGTTTTTATCTTCTTCATTGATAGATAGACCCATCGCTACCCTCATAAAAAATGCCTGAGGAGCCTCCATTACTTTATCATCTAGCCTAATGAAATATCTATCGTAAAGGATTTGAACTCCTAAATATTTTAAATTTTTATCTCTACTTATTTTTAATGCTTCTGATAATTTATTTAAATCAAAATCTAATAATTTACTATCTAATCTATTCTCTTTTGAAAGTTTTTTTATATTTTGAATGAAACTTTTTCTGTATTGAAGCTTGAACGCATCAGAGTCTACCCCTTCCTTGAATACTTCTTTATATAAATTGTTTAATAATAGACCTGCAGCCGCAAAAGAATAGTTTGGTTCTTTTTCGATTTTTTCTCTAGCTGATAATATTAAGGCTTGGTCTAGTTCTTTTGTGTTTATCTTGTCAAATAATTGTAATTGAGCATCTAGTACTATTTCACTAGCAGAAACATCATCAATCCCTTCGCAGGCTCTTTGTGCACTTGCATTAATTTTATCTACATTGAATTCTTCTAGCCTTCCGTTTCTTTTTTTAACTTTGATGTTCATGGATATAATTTTAAAATTAGGGGTTGATTGTTTCTATAAAAATATTAAAGAAACTTAAGAGTAACACGAATCTTATGTAATGGCAAGGATAATAGTTAAGAGTTATTCACAATATTCAAATTCCCTAAGAAATGATCTTTGATTTACCATATTTTTAATATCTGCTATTGATTTTTGAAAATACTTAGGCCGATCAACTTCAAAGTTGTAAATCTTAGTTAGGTTTTCTTCATGTGCCACTGCATAATATAGATGAGCCATATGTTCAGCGACGATATGTGGTGAATTTAGAGAGCAAAAGTTTTGTAGCCTCCACCAATAATCTGTATCTCCAGAAAATCTAGTGTCATCATAGTAACCAAGGATATCAAAAACAGATCTACGAAAAATAGCTATACCTTCTGATGCATAAATGTCATCTTTATTGGGGTTCTCTCTATCTTTTTGAGGCTCGCCTGATTCATTGACACGAATATAGGTTGTTTTCATGCCTAATAAATTAGTGTCAGAAAAAGGTTTAATTATAGTTTCGAGTCTATGGGGGACGGAATAATCATCGGAATCGTGAATTGTAAAAAAGTCCCATTCGCAGTCTTTGAAGTGGTAGAGGGCACGATTCCTCGTGTAATAGCAGCCCATATTTTTTGAGTTCGATAAAAGTGTAACATTATCAAAGTTCTCGTATTGCTTGCAAATTTCTAGTGATTTATCGGTAGACGCATCATCTACTAAAACTAACTCAAAGTTTTTATAAGTTTGATTTAAGACGCTATCGATAGCTTTTTTTAAATATTTTTCTCTATTGTATATAGGGATAATTACTAATATTTTATTCATAAATGATCATGTCCGCACCCACTTGAGTCAAAGCCATTACGTGGGCTAAAATTAGGATCAGCCGTGGACACTGATGAGATAAAGTTTTCCCAATCTTTCTCAGGTCTAACTTTTAAATTTAAATTCCAAGCTGACTTTAATACCATTGGATCTATATCGTTGTCTTGCATTATATTAATTAAGGAATTTATGTCCTTTGGGAAACATGTACCACCGAACCCAGCTTTTCCGTCATGCCCTGGAACTTGATAGTGACTGACTCCGATTCGCCCATCAGTCAAAACTCCTTTAATGATATTATCCCAATTTAACTCTAGTTTATCACAAAGCAACTTTACCTGATTAAAATAACTAATTTTAACAGCAAAAAAACAATTAGCTGCATATTTTACAGTTTCTGATTCATCACAAGTCATTAATAAACAAGTACAGCCAGCGAATCTTTCTTTGTAAAGATCTACTAGGAAGCTTGGCCTACCGTCTATTGCGGTAAACTTTGATGAATGTCCAACTATATTTCTAGAAGGCGTTATGAAGTCTAGCTTAGCCGTTCTAGCTGTTAGGAATTCAGGAGAATGTACAATGTTAAGTTCTGGGTATTTTTTTTGAAGTTTATTTGTGGTTCCGATTTCTACGGTAGACTTTATGACTAATAGGCTCTTAGTTTTTAATTTAGCTGATTCACTGAATATGTCTTCTATAATGGATAGGTCGCATTTTCCGCCTTCGCTTAAAGACATTGGTGTTGGAACGCAAATAAAGACTATATCTTGCTGTAAGGTATGCTTGATTGAGTTTACGGATTTTGATTTATCTTTGTCATGAATTTTTACATCAGTATAATGCTTGAAGCCTTCGGCTATAGCTCCACCAACAAAACCGTTACCTATTATACCTACAGTTTTCATTTGGGAAAATTTCTCACACTTGTCCATCCGGATTTTATTAGTTGCGATACAACTTGATCTCTTATTAACTGATGGTTGTTAGAGGCGCTATTAATAAAGCTTGAGTGCTGGTCGTTTCCGTATAGCGAGCCTTTTAGGGAGCCTGAGTTTTCCGCACCTTCTGTTTGGCTGGGGACATAGCTTTTAACTTTTCCGTATTTCTGACACATGTATGCAAAATGAATATCTTCAGCGTTTTCCCAGCTAACAGGATCCTCCATGAAGAAATATTTTAAATGTTTTTTATTAAAAAACCAAGAGTGGCCAACTAAATCAACCTCCCTAGCTTCCGGCGACATCTCTCCATTCCAACCTACCTTGGTGTGGCCTGAGTAATATTCTGAGTTAAGTATTACTCCAGCACAACCCAATATGCCATCGTTTCCAGACTTAATGCAGTTTAGGCAGTTCTCTAGCCAATTAGAGCCAGGTATGGTGTCGTCGTCAAACATAGCTACATACTCCGTTTGAGCTAAATTCGCTAAAGCAAACCTACCGAAAAATTTAAAGTTGTGATTAGATTGTATTACTTTATATTTACCTTGAAGTTTTTCATTTAAGTTTATTTGAGATCCGTCTTCTGGGTTATTATACCAAACCCATATATCAGCAGGTTTGACTGTTTGGTTTTCAATTGCCTGAATTTGTTCTTCTAAATAATTTAGGCGTTTGTAGCAATTAAGTATCACTGTAATCATTTAATTATATCTTTTATTTTGAAACTTGACTTCCCGTCTCCGTATGGGCAGTGACTATTTATTATATAATTTTTATTAATTTTTTCAAAAATAATATTTAACTCTTCAGGCTTAGGGCAAAGATGTAGATGGCCTGTTTCTATTGCTTCTGGGCGCTCGGTAGTTTTTCTGCATACGATCACCTTTTTATTGAAAAAGCTTCCCTCTTCTTGAAGCCCTCCACTATCGCTAATGACCATTTTGCATTCAACTAATAAATTTAATAATGCAGAGTGAGATAATGGGTCTACTATATTAACATGACTAAGTAAATGCTTGTGCTTTAAAACGTTTGGATTGGGATGAATGGGCAAAACAAACTCTAGATCTAAATTATTACTAGCAAGCTTATTCACTTCAGTAAACCAGCGATCCATTAGGTGATGATTTTCTCTTCTATGTAAAGTCACTAAGACTTTATTAGTGTATTCACATTTAGGCTTGTAAGATATTAGGTTATCCAATACAGTATTACCCACCACATGACATTCGCCTTCTACTCTTTCGTCTAGTAAGTTTTTCTTGGATAATTCTGTGGGGCAAAAATTAACATCTGATAACCTAGCTATCATTTGCCTGTAACCTTCTTCTGGAAACGGGTGGTTTAGGTTGTAGCTTCTGAGACCTGCTTCTAAATAATATATTTTTTTTCTTCTATTAAAAGCGGCAACCGCACAAGCGAATGCCGAGGCTGTGTCTCCTTGAACTAAAACTGAATCAAAATCACCTTCAGGAAATTGAAGAAGGCAGTCGCTTATTAATTGATCTAACCTATTAGAATTGTCTTTAATGTTTATTTTGTAATCTACATTTAAATCTTTAAGTAAATCTGAGTGTTGACCGGTAAATAAAAGTTGGTAATCATCTAATACCTCAATTAAGGGTTTAATTTTAAGCCACTCGGGGCGGGTTCCAAAACAAAATAAAATCACTCAGTTAAAACTTCTGGTAAGGGTTTTGTATATTTGATAGCTTTACTCCAAGCTGAGGGGCTTACGGGATGAAGGTTAATTGAATTTTCATTCCATTTCAACCATATATTGTCATACCAATTTTTAATATTGAAATCATTATGGTGACCCCATGTTTGAAGTTTGGCGCGCAGCTCTTCATTGGTAAGAGCATAAGAAGCGTGGTGGCAAAGTACTCCGTTGTTTATAGCTATACTTTGACCGCTTGTAGTGTTCCTTTTATTCTGAAATCTAACCCCTTTATTTAAATTAATAAAAATTGGGGGGTAACCAATAATTTCATTACCATGTTCTGATAAAGTAATGTAATTTAGGTTTTTCCAAAAGTTAATACAAGGACATTTATATATATCATAGTTAGGATTTAGATCTAAAAATTCTTTTATTTTTTCAAAATCATTATGAAAATAAAATTCATCCGCATCGTGAATCATTAAATAATCTATTCCGTCATGTAGGGCAGATTCTACACATGAATTTCTTTGGTCTTCTTCATTGCTCCACTCGCCTTCAATTAAGGTAATTTTGTCATAGAATTTTGAATTTTTAATAATGTTTAAATCAAAAGAATTAATATATTTTCCCTTAGCTTTAGGGTTATAGCTCCATGGTTTTTTGCTATAAGCAATATAAATTTGGTCTACATGAGGGTATGAATTTTCAATATTTTTCATGGCCCATTTTTCTTGACCAAATATTAATAAGTGAGTTGCTATTTTCATAAATGATTTAATTATTGATGTTTTTATTTATTAAAATGTGCAATTAAGCACCCGCAATTCGATACACTATCCTTAAAAAGAGATATGGTATTAAATTTATCCACTACTTCATCCCAAGCTTTAGCTACCTCGCATTGGGGAGGTTTAACTGTATAATAATCATGTGCCCAAATATGTAAAGATTTACTTTGGCAATGTTTAAATATTAGTTCTAATTCTTTTTTTACATTAGGATAAGTATGGTCTCCGTCTTGGACAATTAAATCATAATCAAAAGGAGCATCTAATTCTATTAAAGAATTATTTAATACTCTGTTAAAGTTTTTATTGTGGATTGAGTTGTAATCTATTCTTTCTACAATATCTAACAAAGTAACTTCACCTACTTTATTATCTTCAACAGCTTGTAAAATATGATTAGAACTTTTACCCATATAGTTTCCAATTTCAAGTATTTTTTTAGGTTTTAAAATCCTAATTAATACATAAATAGATTTCCCTTCACTTTCCCATACTGATCCACCAGATTCTTCTGGGTACCCACCATATTGGGATTCATCATAATATTTTAAAAATGTTTCCTGAGTAAGGGTGGGTAATAGTTTTTTGAATCCGTCAAAATAGGAATCTAAGAAATCTTGTCTTTTTTGTTCTTTTGTCATGTTTTTAAGTGTTAATTGTGTACTCTGGAATCATTCCATCCTCTTGTCCCAGCATTTTTGTGGTAAAATCCTAAAGTTTCTCCTAATATTTTATTATAATCTTCTAGTTTATGTTCATAATCTATTATGAGTCCATTTTTACCTAATAAGGAATACAAATAGGCTTCGGGGGATATACTATTTCTTTTATCTTTTTTTATTTCTTCTTCCGAAAGAAGGGGTTTAAGGTGAGGGAAAGATTCTTTTACATAATTACCGTTTAAGTATATAGACTCCATCATTATATACTCTTTACTAAAAATATTATAATGTCCACTAGTTACTGGGCGACGAGCTATAAAATTGTAAGGATAAGAATGAATTAGTTTGATTTTATCTTGGATAACATCTATGTAAGGTTCATTGATATAAACATCATCATGAGCAAATATAACCACATCATATTCTTTACGCAAAGTTTCTTTTATTCCTAAAATAAACCCATTTGTACAACCCAATTTATGTTCTGTATCAGAAAAATATTTGGATTTGATATTTGGATCTAAATATAAAGCGGTATCTTCGTAAGATTTTAAATTATACATTATGTAAGTATCAGCGCTAGGGAAATATTTAGAATGTAAATTTACATTGTATTCTAAGGTTTGATACCTACTGTGTACATTATGCACAAAAGCTAATTTCATTTGGTTAACGTAATTAATTGATCTAATCTATTAGAGTTATCCCCAATAGTTATTTTATAATCTACCTTTAAATCTTTAAGTAAATCAAGGTGTTGACCTGTAAATAGTAATTGGTAATTGTCTAACACCCTAATTAAAGGTTTAATTTTAAGCCACTCAGGGCGAGTACCAAAACATAAAAGTATCATGAATGAATATAGGTTAGGTTTTCTTTGTTTAGAAATTCTTGCCACCCTTTTGATAGCTGCTTACCTTTCCTGACGAAATTAAAAACTAATTCGCACTGAGGATCTAGGACAGCGCATTTACTATTTATAAGGAATTCTCTTGCTTTCATTTCGAAATCCCAAGGCGAGTAATCAGGTTTAAGGGCACCCCTTAACACTTCAGTCCTCCAAATTCCAATTTGAAGAGTCGCTAACCACCGACAAGAATTATGCATCATGTAAAAATCATCTACATCGGTAGGGATGAGTTTATAATTCCTGAAATGTTTATTCGAAATAAAACTAATTTTACTTAAATCTCTGTCAGCTTCTAGCAATTCAATACTCTTATGTATGTAAGCGGTTATAGGAGTTTGTAAATAATAATCATCTAGAGCTAAAAAAATATAAGAACTGTCAACCGTATCTAACGCTTTTATTATTCTCTGTCCCCATTGTTTTTCCCCTGATGTTAATACTTCTATATTTTTAAGAGTTTGGGTCTCCCCTACGATTAATGGAGGCTGTAATTCGCTATACCTATAGTAGAGTTCTATAAAGTTAGGAAGTAAATCCAGATAAGAATCACAAGTTGCTACTATAGGTGTTAAATTCATTTATATTAATGGTTTAATCTCTTCAATAGTGAATTGTTGAGTTTCGTTTGAGAAAGGCCCTTTATCTAATACTTTTTCGTGTAAGTTTTCACCTGATTGTAGTCCTATGATTTTTATTGGATAATTTTCCCAATTAGAGTTTCCATATTTTTCAACCATTGCTGCTAATAAATTTTTGATACTCATTGATTTCATATCGGGACAATATGGCGTGCTATCAGTTGCATTTTTCATGCAATCTAAAATTAAATCAATAGCTTGTTTTACGGTCCAAAAGAATCTTGTAGCTTCAGGTTCAGTGACGATTAATTCTTTACCCTCTACTATTAAATCTTTCCACTTGCATAATACTGAACCCGTTGAATACAAAACATTACCATATCTTACAATGCGATACTTGCAATTTGGGTTTAATTTTTCATATTGTTTAGATAGCCTTTCCATTAGTAATTTAGTAGCGCCATATACGCCAACCACTTGTGCGGCTTTATCTGTTGAAATTGCTACTATAAAATCCAAGTCTTGATTTAATGATTGTTCATATATATTAAGTGAGCCAATCGTGTTACTTTTTATATTTTCACGAACAAAAGTTTCGGCTAATCCAACATGCTTTGATGCAGCTAAATGAAATACACCATTTACATTTTTCATTGATTGTTGTACTTCAAATGAATCTGAGATATCTCCTGGATGTATTTCTATATTTGGGTGTATTTCTTTCATTTTCACCAAAGTGCCCTCATCTCTACCTATAATTCTAACCCTTGCACCTTTACTTAATATATGTTTTACTAATGGTTGCCCTAAGAAACCACCTCCACCAGTTACGAGGTATAATTTATTTTCTTCAATTTCTATCATTTTTCTATTATTTATTTAATTTGATGTATTTTTTAGATTCACTACTGATATAGTAATACTATTACCATATGCAAGTTTTGTTTAAGGTTTGTGCTTGTTGTAAGTATTCTCTGGTGTAGCCTAATTGTAAAAGGGGATCTAGAGTAGAACCTATATCAAGATAAGTGTTATGAGGAAAATGTTTAACTAATTTATAAGTTAAAATATTGCCAAAAGGTCCTGCGCAAAATAAAAATAATTTATTTTCAATTTCATTCTGTTGGATCCAGAAGGACATTTCTTCAACTAAAGAGAAGTTTTCTTTATAAGCATTTGTGCCTACTCTGAAATCCTTTATAACATTGAAAGGTAAATTGTCAAGATTAGCTTTATGATTGCACACTAACACTACTTCGTAATTAGAGTAAAGAGGGAGTAGGTTGCTTTTATAATAAGGATAATTAGAATTAACAAATATATTAGCCCACGTAAGATTACTTTCTTTTTGACGTGAATTTTCCTTCATCCAGTTAAAGTCTTTATCACCCATGCAACATTTACAACCTATACCTACATAATAATTTGGATGACTAAATTGAAAAGATTCTGTTAATTGATCTCTAAAAAAAGAATCTGTAGGGTCTTTGGGATCATATTTAAATTCTCCATTCTCTTTAGAAAGAATGTTAATATATTGATTGGCTAGTATTTTAAATTCACCATCAGCATACTTGCTGAAAGAAAAATTTTCTTTACATTTTAATTTCTTTTCAAAAAACTTTAAATCACTCCTAAAGCTATCAGTAATCATTATATTTCTTCGTAAAATTTATTCTGTTTTTCCTGACGATCAATACTTTTAATGTGTGTTAGTGCGTATTCAATTGTTTCTGGCAACTTCACTCCGGTTTTGGCTCCAGTAATAATTTCGTGAACTTTCTTTTCCCATTTAATGTTGAAATTATTCTTGAAAATTCTGCATTGATAGTCAGGCCAGTTGACCCATTTATTCTCAGTAACCTTCCATTCCCATTTTTTAATATGAGCTTCAGTTAATCCATTAACTACATTGATTCTTGGTACTAAAAATAGGTCAACATCTAGGTTTGACTCCAGTATCTTATGCAAATTAATTACCGTTTCATCTGCAGGTATTTCATCAGCATCGATTTGAAATACATAATCCCCCTTGCATAATTTTTTTAGATTATTTTTAAATGCTGCAAAATTACTATTGAGTTTAAATGTGTTTTTTTTAAGTTTAAATTTTCTTAAAACGCTTGAAACTTCTTTTGTGTGGTTGTCTTTATCTAATTGAACTACGATTTCGTCCTCTTCTCTTTTTGACGAGGTCAGCATTTTGAGTAAAGACTCTAGTTCTGCATGTTCATTGCATGCGGTAATTGCGTAGCTTATTTTGAAGTTCATTATTTATTGTATTTTGTACCCTTGGGTTTTCAATAAAAATCTATTCCATTTATTTCTCAACATGTGCTCTTGATGTTTTACGACTTGATCCTCGTTCTCCCATTTTGTT
>MEHZ011564334.1_pt1 | contig 20156 bp, 17 predicted proteins | sample 897221 | NCBI WGS metagenome assembly MEHZ01 (sample SAMN05514161, study PRJNA337945) | marine metagenome | isolation source: marine surface water | place: Arctic Ocean | collected 2007-12-13
TCCCGGATCGGGAGTTCGAGAAACAGGTGATACAGGTTGGGTGCGAAGCGGATCATGACGCATAATCGGTAGCCAATGGTGGAGTATCGTAAAACGCTTGCGCACCAGAAACAAAGCCTTGTCTGGCACTCTCAAAGGACGCTTCCGATGCGGCGTATCGTCACCCGCCCCCTACTCTCAGGATTTCTCGCAATCAGAATGCTGGACTCGTCAACTGCCCTGGCCGCCGACAACGACACGGACACCGCTCGCGCGCTCATCTCCAGCTTTGTTGAGGCCGTGATCGCCGGGCCCGACAAGGTCGCGCCGCTGTTGGCTCCCGAATACCAGATCATGCGTTCAAACGGCGTTGGCTATGACCGCGCGGGGTACATTGGCCGCGGTACGGGCAGTGTGCGTGCCCAGCGGAACTATGCCTATGCGATGTCGTCGTCACCACAGCCGACGACATCCTGGTGGTCCGCTATTTTCTCCGAATTGAGGAAACCATCGACGGCAAGCCCATTACCCGCCGCGCGCTCCGCCTGACGGTGTTTCGCAAAATCAGCAACGACTGGAAAATCACCGCCCATTCCAACTTCGCTCAGGTGGGGTAGACCATGACCGATGCTCACATCTGTTCGCGTTGCCTCGATGTGATCGAGCATGACGTCGTGCCCCTGACCCGTGTGGGCGTGGCCGTCGGCAACAAGGTATTTGGTGCGGCAATCCTGCGCAAATCAGACCTCTCGCTGGTCGTCGCAGGCACCAATGCAGAAATAGAGAACCCGCTCCATCACGGCGAAATCTCAACCCTGAACGCCTTCTACGCGATGCCCGCCGCCGATCGCCCCGCTACGGGTGACTGCGTCTTCGTCTCGACCCACGAGCCGTGCTCGCTGTGCCTGTCCGCCATCACCTGGGCGGGCTTCGATAATTTCTATTATTTCTTTGGCTACGAAGACACGCGCGACGCCTTCAATATCCCCCATGATCTGAAAATCCTGCAGGAGGTCTTCAAGGTCGAGGATGGCGACTACGCGCGAAAGAATGCCTTCTGGGAATGCCAGGATCTGATCGCACTAGCCTCAGAGATCGACGATGCGGACAAGCCTGTCCGCGAGGCGCAGGTCGCACGCATTCGTACGGCCTATGATGAGCTGTCGAAGACCTATCAAGCCTCCAAGACCGACAACGACATTCCACTGAGCTAACCACGAACGCGGCAAAAGGCTTGTTCTCCTGCTGCGCTAACCAGCGCGGCCTCCCGGTGTTAAGACGGTTGTTCAACGCACAAAACAACGGAAGTGGACATTGGATCTCAATCTCAAGGGTAAGACGGCAATCGTATTCGGCGGCAACAAAGGGCTCGGCGCAGCTTCTGCCATGGCTCTCGCGGCTGAAGGTGCCAATGTTTCCTGACCACCCGTAACGCGGAAGATTTGCAACGCACCGCAGACGAAATCACCGCTGCCCACGGGGTAAAAGTCAGCCTGCTAGCACTCGACATCACCGAGGAGAGTTCCGGCGAGCGCATCGTTGAAGCCGCGCTCGAGGAATTCGACCGCATCGATATTCTGGTCAACGCTGCTGGTGCCGCCCGGGGCGGTGTTTTTCACGATATCGACGGTCAGGTCTGGCGCGACGCGTTCGAGTTGAAATTCCTCGGTGCCGTCAAACTCAGCCGCGCGGTCATCCCCCACATGCAGGCCCAGAAATATGGTCGCATCGTCAACCTGATCGGCATGTTTGGTCGCGAGCCCGCCAAGCAGGCCCTGCCTGCCTCCTCCGTCAATGCCGCCTTCATGGCCGTTAACAAGGGCCTGTCGCAGATTTATGGTGGTGACGGCATTTTCGTGAACGCCGTCGACCCGGGTCCGACCCGCAGTCAACGCATTCTCGACCTGTTCGAGGATATGGCGAAGGTAAACAACACCACACCCGAAGATCTCGAAAACGGTTTCCGTCAGCAAATTCCCATCGGCCGTCTGGGTGAAATGGACGAGGTCGCGCGGGTGGTGAGCTTCCTCGCCTCTGACGCCTCAGGCAACGTCAACGGGACCGTGCTCGCTGTCGATGGCGGGATGACAAAGGGGCTGTTCTAAAGGCTTCAGCGATCACGGGTGAGACGCCGACTCAAAAGACAAAGGGGCCACTGATCTCTCGATAACCCCCTGAAAATTTGGTGGGCGCACACGGACTCGAACCGTGGACCCGCTGATTAAGAGTCAGCTGCTCTACCAACTGAGCTATGCGCCCACCGTGCGCTTAGACGCGGCGCGGATATACCATCCGGGCCCGGCCTTGTCGATACGCGCAAGCGTGAAATTGACCCGTCAGGCCAATCCGCCGCGGCGGTTGATGTACATGTCGCGATGCAGCCAGCAGCTCATAATCAGGCCAAAGCCGAACAGCACTGTGAGCATCGCCGTGCCGCCATAGGAAATCAGCGGCAAGGGCACGCCGACAACAGGCAGAATCCCCATCACCATGGCGATGTTGATAAAGACATAAAGGAAGAAATTAACCGACAGGCCCATCGCCAGCAGCCGGGCGAACTGGCTGCGGCAGCGGAACGCGATGAACACCCCATAGCCGATCAGCAGCGCGTATAGCGCGATCAGGCCAAGCCCGCCGATCAGGCCAAATTCCTCGGCCAGCATGGTGAAGATAAAGTCCGTCTGCTTTTCGGGAAGAAAATTCAGATGACTCTGGGTTCCCTCAAGGAAACCCTTTCCGAACATGCCTCCGGACCCGAGCGCGATCTTGGATTGCAGGATGTGATAACCCGCGCCCAGCGGATCGGTCTCCGGGCTAAGAAACGTGAAAATGCGCTGTTTTTGATAGGCGTGTAGGAATTTCCAGCCAACCGGGATAGCTGCGGCCACGCCGGCCGCAATCACCCCGAATTGCCAGAGCCGGGCGCCGCCGAGCCAGAACATCGAAGCCCCGACCATGGCGACCACAGCCGCCGTCCCGAGATCGGGCTGGCGCAACACCAGGGCGATCGGCGCCGCGACAATCAGTACCGGGACCCACAAATTCCGCAGACGTCCGGCCTCATCCACATCAAAGCCGTGGAAGTAGCGCGCCAGCGCCAGAACGACGGTGACCTTCATCACCTCGGAGGGCTGCAACTGGAAAAACCCGAGATCGAGCCAGCGCTGGGCGCCCATGCCGATCGATCCCATGATTTCAACGGCAGCCAGCAAGGCCAGGCAGGCCCCGTAGATCGGATAGGCCGCGCGCAGCCAAAATCGAATATCGATGAACGCGACAACGAGCATCATCGCCAGTCCCACCGAAAACCGTGAAATCTGGCGCGAAGCCCAGGGATCGAAGCTGCCATTCGCCGCCGAGTACAGCATCGCAAACCCGATCGACGCGGTGAGCACGATCAGCAACACCAGCTCCCAGTTCAAACGCATGAGCTTCTGGCGGAAGGTTGGTGCTGCGGTTCCGAATTGCGACATAGCTCGTCCCTGCGCCCCTATGAGCCCTGTTTGCCGGGGCCGCCAAGCCCCGCCACATCGGCGCCGGGGGCAAGACGGGCCGGATCACGATCCAGGGTCGCGGCCATCACATCACGCGCGATCGGCGCAGCAACGGATGACCCGCCACCGCCATGCTCGATCACAACTGAAATCGCATAACGCGGCTTCTCAATCGGCCCATAGCCCACGAACAACGCATGATCGCGATACTTCCACTGCAGATCCTTGTTCTTGATCACGCCCCCATCGCGCTCCCGCTGGGTGATGCGACGCACCTGAGCAGTACCGGTCTTGCCGCCCATGGACTTCCCTGCCTGGGTGATTCGCGCGGCAAAAGCTGTCCCTCGCGGATCATGGGTGACCTGGTTCATGGCATTCATGATGACTTGCAAGTGCTTGGGGTTGACGTCCAGCGAGCCACGCGCGTCATCATCCCGCGAGGTCAATTCACCCCGCGTGACCACATCGCGTGCCAAATGCGGGACAACATGCTTGCCGCCATTGACCATCTGCGCGGTCATCGTGGCGAGCTGCAGGGGGGTCGTGAGGACAAAACCCTGGCCGATCCCGGCGAGCAATGTTTCCCCCAACACCCAGGGCTGTCCGATCACAGCGCGCTTCCAGGCCTTTGTCGGTACCAATCCCGAACGGGAACCAGGAATATCAAGTACGAGATCCTCTCCCAGGCCAAACCGCGTGGCCATCTTTGCGATCTTGTCGATCCCCACCTTGTGGGCGATCTTGTAAAAATAGACATCGCAGGATTCCGCGATCCCCCGCGTCAGGTTCACATGTCCATGCCCGTGACGGCGCCAGCAATGGAACTTGCCGTCACCGACTTCCAGAAACCCGGGACAGAAAAAGCTGCTTTGCGCCGTGATCACGCCTTCTTCGAGCCCGGCCAGAGCAACGATCATCTTAAAGGTCGAACCCGGAGCGTACTCGCCGGCGATCGCCTTGTTGCGAAGGGGTGAGCGCTTATTGTCAGCCAGATTACGCCATTGGGCAGAGCTCAGCCCCTCGGTGAAGTCGTTTGGATCAAAGCTCGGGGTCGACGCCTGCACGATCAAGCCACCGGTTTCCACATCCATGACGACGATGGCACCTGATTCCTCTTTCAGGCGGCTGGTCGCGGCGCGCTGCAACGCCATGTCGATGGTCAACACCACGTCGCGCCCCGGATCACCATCCTGTCGATTGAGTTCGCGGATCACCCGTCCAACCGAATTGACCTCCAACTGGCTCGCCCCCGCGCTCCCGCGCAGCGGTTTGTCGAAGGCACGCTCGATGCCGCTCCGGCCGATGCGAAACCCGGGTAGTTCCAACAGTGGATCACCAGTTAAATCCTCGCGGCGGGGCGCGCCCACATAGCCCAGAACATGCGCGGCCGACACGCCGTTGGGATAGAACCGCCGCTCACCAACATCGATCGTGACGCCGGGAAGATCAGGCGCATTAACTTCGAGCCGCGCGACATCCTCCCATTCGAGATATTCACGCACGGTCACCGGGACGAATTTCTTCTTGCGACGCACCTCCTTGAGGATGCTCGCCTTCTCTTCCGGACCAATCGAGATGATCATTGCCAGACGGTCGAGTACCGCCGGCACGTCAGGGGTATTCTCTGACTTGATCAGGACCCTGTAATTTTGCCGATTGATAGCTATGGGCACCCCAAAACGGTCCAGAATCCGTCCCCGGGATGGCGGCAGCAACCGCATGTTGATGCGATTTTCCTCGGCCAGCATCTGATAGCGCTCAGACTCGACAACCTGCAGGTAGTACATCCGTCCGACCAGCGCGGTCAGCAGGCCAAATTGCCCTCCAGCCAGCAATGCCGCGCGCCTCGTGAAGAAGCGCTGACGGTCATTATCTCGGCTGTTCAAGACGGCTCCGCAGCACCAACCAGCCAACGCTGGCTGTGGAACAAAAACCACGCGACAATCGGGAAGGTCACGACGGTCAGGCCGATCCCGACAAGGACCACATCGCTGGGCAGCACCGCCCCGCGCATCACCGAAGCCAGGAGCCAAGTCAGGGCTCCTGCGATCGGCGCCACGATTCCGAAACCAATCCAGAATATCCAGAACGGTTTAACCACGAGGAAGCGCCGCTGACTAAGCACAAAAGCCTGCGCCAGCAGATACACCAGCGCGGAGAGACCGAACGGCGCACCGGTCAGCGCGTCCTGGAACAGCCCCAGGGCAAATACGAGAACTCGCGGCATCAAATCCGGGCGAAACACCACCCAGTAGTAGATTCCCATGAGCGGCAAGGCTGGTGCGATCTCGGCGAAAAACGGCAATGGCAAATGAATATGCGCCAGAAACACCAGCGACAATGTTGTAGCTCCCGGCACAACCCGGCACACAATATTGCCGAAAGTACCGAAACCGGACGGGTTCATCGTGACGGCCCAACCCGCGTCGCGGGCGTGGCCTGACCGATGGCGGGCACTTGTTCGGGCGGCGGCAGAATGCCTTCGACGCCATAGTCCAGAATACGGGCCTCACTGAGCCGCGCCACGGCGACTGCAGGCTGAAGGCTGATCTGTGTTTCACTGGCCTCTGAAATAGTGCCAATGGCCAATCCCGGCGGGAATACACCCCCATGCCCGGATGTCACGACCCGATCCCCCACCGAAACCGGAGAGTTCGATGCGACATAGTTCACCTTGGGCCAGGAAGTATTGTTGCCGGTCACGATCACCCGATCGCCGGTCGATTCCACAATTGCGGGAATGCGGGAGTTTAGATCCGTTAGCAACAAGACACGGGCCGACCGATCGCCAACTTCGGCAACACGACCCACCACACCAGCACCCGAAACCACCGCCTGGCCGCGCTGTACAAAATGACGCGCACCGGCATTGATCAGAAGGCTGTGAAAGAAAGCACCGCCGGTATCCGCGATTACCCGTGCGGTCACGGCACGGGGCCCAAGCTCAGGCACATATTCGAGTTGTGCGCGCAATTTCGCGTTTTCGACTTCCAGCTGGCGCGCACTCTGCATCCAGCGCATGAGGCGTTCGTTTTCCACGCGCAGGCGATCGTTCTCAGCATGGACGATGAAAAAACTCTTCACCAATTGCGAAACATTCTGCGCAGCCTCGACCGGTCGCGACAGCGTGGCCAGGATCGGGGACACCCCATCAACGATCACGATGCGGGCACGCTCCAAGGCACCGGTCTCGGCCTTGCTCAAAAGCATCAGGGCAAACGCCAGAGCCAGCAGGGCGAGAAACGCAAAACGCTGCGCCCAGATCCTGACCGGGACGGCCAGTCCTACAACTGACATGCTCGCGTTTCGTTTCGCCACCAGACTATCCTGTCTTCCGGGTTCTCGCCGTTACCCGGTACGGGTCAGTACATATTGCCCAGTACGCCCTTTAGTTTCTTGAACTCTTCGAGGGAACGCCCCGTGCCCCGGGCCACACATGTGAGCGGGTCATCTGCAATCGACACAGGCAACCCGGTCGCGTGGCGGAGCACATAATCAACATTACCGAGCAGCGCACCGCCCCCGGTAAGCACGATGCCCTTATCCACAATATCGGCCGCCAGTTCCGGCTCTGTGTGCTCGAGCGCAACTTTCACTGCATCGATGATCGCGCTGATCGGCTCGGCCAGACTTTCGGCAATTTCCCGCTCGGAGATAATGACCTCCTTGGGCACACCGTTCATCAGGTCGCGCCCCTTGATCGCCATGGTACGGCCTTCGCCGTCTTCCGGCGGGCAGGCTGACCCGATTTCCTTCTTGATCCGCTCGGCGCTGGATTCACCCACAAGGAGATTATGACCACGGCGGATATAGCCAATGATCGCCTCATCCATCTTGTCGCCGCCCACGCGCACGCTGCGCGAATACACGATGCCGCCCAGGGACAGCACCGCCACCTCCGTGGTCCCACCGCCAATATCAACGACCATGGACCCGGTGGCTTCGGTAACCGGCAGACCGGCACCGATGGCCGCCGCCATGGGTTCTTCAATCAGGTAAACCTTGCGGGCACCCGCGCTCTCTGCAGATTCCTGGATCGCGCGGCGCTCTACCGCTGTCGAACCTGACGGCACGCAGACGACGATCACCGGACTGAAGAAACCCCGCCGGTTGTGCACCTTGCGAATGAATTCCTTGATCATTTCCTCAGCGACCTCGAAGTCGGCAATGACGCCGTCGCGCAAGGGGCGGATCGCCTGGATGTTTCCTGGCGTACGGCCCAGCATCTGCTTGGCTTCGTTGCCGACGGCGAGGACCCTTTTCTTGCCCTTGGTTTCAACGATCGCAACGACCGAGGGCTCGTTCAGAACGATGTCACGGCCCTTCACATAGACCAGCGTGTTCGCTGTTCCCAGGTCGATAGCCATATCGGCCGAAAGCGCACCCATAATTCGCGAAAACATATCTCGCTGCCCGTCCCGTTGGTTTCACCCCGATTTCGGGGCCCAGGCAGCGCATGATGCGCCACCCGGGTTCTCATCTATGCCGACAAAGCTGCCGGCGCTGTCTTTTCTCGTTTCACGAGCAACTTGTTCAGCCCGTGGAGATACGCACGTGCAGACGCCACCAGCGTGTCTGCGTCCGCGCCTTGTCCATTTACCGTCTTGCCATTCTCATCGAGCCGAACAGTAACCTCGGCCTGGGCATCGGTTCCGCCGGTCACGGCGTGCACCTGATAAAGCTCCAATGAGGCAGAATGAGGGAACAGCTCTCCGATGGCATTGAAAACAGCATCAACCGGGCCATTGCCCCGCGCCGTTGTCGCCACCACTTCGCCATCGATCTCCAGCTCCAGATCAGCTTCCTGGGGTCCCTTGGAACCCGCACGAACCTGCAAGGAGACGAATTTGATCTGCGCATCGTCGTTCTGAATCGTGTCATCGACCAGGGCGACGATATCTTCGTCGAAGAGCTCTTTCTTCTTGTCCGCCAGGTCCTTGAAGCGGATGAACGCATCACGGATCGCGTTATCGCCCAAATCGCCATAGCCCAGATCACGCAGCTTCTCGCGGAACGCGTGGCTCCCCGAATGCTTGCCCATCACCAGGTTTGATTCGGTCAGACCAACCGATTCTGGCGTCATGATTTCATAGGTCTCGGCGTTCTTGAGAACACCGTCCTGATGAATTCCGGACTCATGCGCAAAGGCGTTGGCCCCGACGATCGCCTTGTTGGGCTGAACGTTGAAACCGGTGATCGTCGAAACCAGATGACTGGCCCGGGTGATCACGGTGGAATCGACCCCGGTGATATAGGGGATTGCGTCCTGGCGCGTCCGCAAAGCCATGACAATTTCCTCGAGCGCGCAATTGCCCGCCCGCTCACCAATGCCATTGATGGTGCATTCGACCTGTCGTGCCCCGGCGCCCACAGCGGCCAGGGAATTCGCAACCGCGAGCCCCAGATCATTGTGGCAATGCACCGAGATGATGGCCTGGTCGATATTCGGGACCCGGTTGAACAGCATTTCGATCAATGCCGCGAACTCCTGGGGAACCGCATAACCGACCGTATCGGGAATGTTGATGGTCGAAGCACCCGCCCGGATTGCGCTTTCGACGGTCTGACACAGGAAGTCATGCTCGGTTCGCGAGCCGTCCTCAGGAGACCATTCGACATCGTCACACAAATTGCGCGCATAGCTGACGCTGTCGATGACCGCAGCGTGTACATCCTCAGGCTCCATCTGGAGCTTGAATTTCATGTGCAGCGGACTGGTCGACAGGAATGTATGAATCCGCGGACGCGCCGCGCCCTGCAAAGCATCCCAGGCACGGTCGATATCCGGATGTGCCGCGCGGGCCAATCCGGCCACGCTCGAATTCTTGACCGTATTCGCGACTTCCCGAACGGCCTCGAAATCACCATTGGATGCGATCGGAAAACCGGCTTCGATAATGTCGACGCCGAGTTCTTCCAGCGCGATAGCGACCCGCACCTTCTCCTCGAGGTTCATCGAGCAGCCGGGTGACTGTTCACCGTCACGCAATGTGGTGTCAAAAACGCGGACGTAATTCTCGGCGCCGGTATCGACCGGCGAATCCTTGGTCTGTGTATTTTTCTCGTTGGCGGTCATTGGTCCTGCCTCAAAATCGTATTGGTTGACTTAGGTTCGGTTTCATTCCCCTGAACACGCAGGCCATATGGCGCTAACTTTGTTCAGAGGCACCTAAGTCGCAGGGCTGCGCCGCCAATAAGAAGCGCGTCGAGACCAAGCAGAATCGGGCACAGATCGACAGCAGCCGTTTCCAAACGGAAACGACGCGATGGGCCTTCAACTGTGCGGACAATGGTCACGCCCCTGCTCTCCTCAAAGGCTCCAGCCGATTTTAATTCCTTCACACGTGAAGAAACGGCTCTGGAGCGTTAACAAATGATGAACTATTAGTTCACCAATATGAAAGAAAGTACCTATAGGCCCTTGTTTTAGAGCGATATTGCAGCGTACTGCAACGATTTTGTTAACCTTGCCGGATAGTTTCGTCCCGCAGACGCCATTTAGCGCCCGCGGGAGTGAAACTAAGACGTCGAACTAGTTCTTCGACTTGTCGACCATGGCGTTCTCGGCGATCCACGGCATCATGCCACGCAGGGTCGCGCCGGTTTCCTCAAGCTGATGCAAAGCCTGCATCCGACGGGTGGTCTTGAACCCCGTCTGACCGACCTGATTTTCGAGCATCCATTCGCGGGAGAACGAACCGGTCTGGATCTCCGTGAGGATCTCCTTCATCACCTTCTTGGTCTCGCTAGTCACGATCCGCGGGCCGCGCGTGTAATCGCCGTATTCCGCAGTGTTGGAGACCGAGTACCGCATGTTGGCCAGGCCACCCTCATAGATCAGGTCGACGATGAGCTTCACCTCATGCACGCATTCAAAATACGCCATTTCCGGCGCATAACCGGCTTCCACGAGGGTCTCAAAACCCGCCTGGATCAGCGCTGACAGACCACCACAGAGAACCGCCTGCTCACCGAAGAGATCGGTTTCGCACTCTTCCTGGAAGGTGGTCTCGATGATGCCCGCGCGGCCGCCGCCAATTGCGGAAGCGTAACTCAGGCCCAGATCGTGGCAATTGCCGCTGGCGTCCTGATGCACGGCGAGCAGACACGGGACACCCGCGCCACGCTCATATTCAGACCGCACGGTGTGGCCCGGGCCCTTCGGCGCGATCATGAAAATATCGAGATCTGTACGCGGCTCGATCAGGCTGAAATGAATGTTCAGACCATGGGCAAAGGCGAGCGCGGTGTTCTCACGCATATTGTCATGCAGGTGATCGCGATAAAGATCGCCCTGCAATTCGTCGGGGACGAGAACCATGACCACATCGGCCCAGGCTGCGGCATCGGCCGCGTTCATCACCTTGAAACCGGCGCCTTCGGCCTTGGCCACGCTGGCCGAGCCGTCACGCAGAGCGACGACCACATTGGTCGCGCCGCTGTCGCGCAGGTTCATGGCATGGGCATGGCCCTGGCTACCATAGCCAACAACGGCCACGTTCTTGCCTTTGATCAGATTTACGTCCGCGTCGCGGTCATAATAAACGCGCATAGCTCTATTTCCCTGTTTTAGCGTCAATTCTAGATGGGTTTTGAAGTCGTTGCGTGTCCACGCTCGGCACGCATAAATCCCGGATGCGCGGCGGTTTTACAGGCCCAATGCTCATCGGGCAATGCCGCTGTTCATGCTTGTCTAGTCAGCGTCGACATCCGCGTGCAAATTCGGCTTGCCCTGTTTGCCGCCACGTTGGATCGCGACCACCCCGGAACGGGCGATTTCGGTCGTGCCAAGATTGCGCATCAGCTCAAGAAAACTATCCACTTTCTCGGACGCACCGGTCAGCGAGAACACGAAGGAATCAACCCCGGTATCCACCACCCGCGCGCGGAAAATATCAGCGATACGTAAAGCCTCGCGCCGCGCTGCGCCTTCATTGGCAATCTTCACAAGCGCGACCTCATGCTCCACATGCGGGCCCTCGGCTGTGAGGTCATGCACCTCGCGCACCGGCACCAGCCGTTCGAGCTGCGCCTTGATCTGCTCGATGATATTGGGCGTACCCGACGTGACCAGGTTAATCCGCGAAGAGCTCTCATTTTCGTCGATGACAGCCACGGTGAGCGTCTCAATATTGAACCCCCGACCGGAAAACAGACCAACAACACGTGCCAGTACACCTGGTTCGTTGTCGACGAGGACGGTCATGACATGCCGTTCGATGGGATCGTTCTTGTTCGCCATCACGCGATCACTTTCTCTTAAACAGTCTTATTGATTGTTTGAAATACGGCCCGAAACACGTATGCCGTCTAAACGAGGACCATACCGTCTTCGGATTGCTTCTGTTCCTGCTGATCTTCGAGGCTAAGCATAATTTCATTATGCGCAGCACCACCCGGGATCATCGGGAAGCAGTTTTCTTCCTTGGTGACTACCATGTCGACGATTACCGGACCCGGCGTTTCGATCATCTGCGTGATGACATCATCCACGTCATTCGGGTCGGTCGCGCGCAACCCTGTAATTCCGTAACTCTCGGCCAACTTGATAAAATCTGGCAAACCGTCCGAATAGGATTCCGAATAGCGTGCGCCGTGCAGCAGCTCCTGCCACTGACGCACCATGCCAAGCCAGTAATTGTTCAGGATGAAAATCTTCACCGGCAGTTTGTACTGCGCGATGGTGCCGAGCTCCTGAATGTTCATCATCGTCGACGCTTCACCGGCGATATCGATCACCAGCGAGTCCGGATGCGCCACCTGGACCCCCACCGCAGCAGGCAGGCCATAGCCCATCGTGCCGAGCCCGCCGGACGTCATCCAGTGGTTGGGCTTGTCGAAATGATAATACTGGGCCGCCCACATCTGATGCTGTCCAACCTCGGTCGTCACATAAGGATCACGGTCCTTGGTCAGCTCATACAGACGCTTGATGGCGTATTGCGGCTTGATGTCGTCCTTCGCTCCGAAGGTCTGGTCGAATTTCAGACAGTCGACAGCCTGCCATCCCTTAATGGTTTTCCACCAGGCGTCCAGGGCCTTACCATCCGGTGTGGCTTTACGCTCTTTCCACTTGCCGAGCATCTGCTCGACGACATTCTTCACATCACCAATGATCGGAACGTCGACTTGAATGTTCTTATTGATCGAACTCGGGTCGATATCGATATGGATTTTTTTCGATCCCGGTGAAAAGGCATCGGTGCGTCCGGTAACCCGGTCGTCAAATCGTGCGCCGATCGCGATCATCACATCGCAACCGTGCATCGCCAGATTGGCCTCATAGGTTCCATGCATGCCCAGCATACCGAGCCATTGCGGTGACGAGGCCGGGAACGCGCCCAGACCCATAATGGTCGTCGTGGCCGGATAGCCGGTCGCGTTCACCAACTCGGTTACCAGCTCACAGGCCCGCGGCCCGGAATTGATGCAGCCGCCGCCGATATAGAACATTGGCTTTTTGGCGTTGGCGATCAGTTCAACCGCCAGCTCAATCGCCGCATCCGCGCCGGTACGCTGCGGGTTGTAGTGGCGATGAGTAACATTCTCGGGTGAAAGATATTCACCTTCGGCGAATTGCACATCCTTGGGCAGATCAATAACGACGGGACCCGGCCGACCGGCCGACGCCACATAAAAGGCCTCATGCATCGTCCGGCTAAGATCGTCGACGTCCTTCACGAGATAATTGTGCTTGGTGCAGGGGCGCGTGATACCGGTGGTATCGGCTTCCTGGAAAGCATCATTACCAATCAAATGGGTCGGCACCTGACCGGTCAGGCAAACCAGCGGAATGCTGTCCATCAGCGCGTCGGTCAGGCCCGTCACGGCGTTCGTGGCACCGGGTCCGGACGTCACGAGAACAACGCCGGTCTTGCCGGTTGAACGGGCATACCCTTCGGCCATATGCACCGCGCCCTGCTCATGTCGGCACAGCACATGACGTACGAAATTTTGCTTGAATATCGCATCATACATCGGGAGCACGGCCCCGCCGGGATAGCCAAAAACGACCTCAACACCCTGGTCTGCCAGAGCTTGGATCACCATTTCCGCACCGGTCATTCGATTTCCGGACATCATACTCAAGCCTTTCATTCCATACGATCAGATCCGGTTTCCCGGATCAGATTCAACCCGACAATTCACGACCGGACCGGCGGCTTAACCGAAACCTCGATCAATTGCCAGTCCGTCGGAGCCGTAACGCAAGACCAGTGACAAACCGTCTCCGCTGCGGACTTACCGATATCGTGCTTTGCCAGGCACAAAATCACCCTGCGCACACGCCAAAAAACACGTATCAACAGGAACGATCACGCAATTTATGTAAATATTTTAGCCTCGTCAACTAAGAAACGAAAATATTTCATCCTGATTTGGGTAATATTGTTTCAATACCGGGGTTTCCGCATTTGCGTCGGGCAGCTGATGCTGCAACCAGGTCATTTGTCGCTTGGCGTAGTTGCGGGTTTGTTGCTGGGATTTGGCAACGGCAGCATCGCGAGACATTTCTCCCTTCAGATGTGCCGCAAGTGCCGGGTACCCCAACGCTTTGAAGATCGGTAAAGCAGGATCCAATCCCTCTCGCTTGGCGCGATCGGACAACGTCGCCACTTCCTCCAGCGCCCCCTGATCGAGCATCTGCTGAAAACGGGTTTCACAGTTTGCGTAAAGCCCCTCGCGCTCGGGCATCAGCGCCACGACCCGAAAATCGAGGCCCACAGGCGGCACCGGATCATTCTGCCAATCCGAAAGCGGGCGCCCGGTAGCCTCGAAGACCTCCCAGGCGCGGATCACCCGCTGGCTGTCCCCCACATTCAGACGCACGGCGATAACAGGATCGCGTTGCACCAGTTCAGCATGAAATGCGTCACTGCCGATTTCCCGATGCCGCGCCCGCGCAATCGTGCGTATCTCGGCTGGCACAGCGGGGATCGGCGCAACGCCCTCCATCAGCGCTTTCAGGTAAAGCCCGGTACCGCCGACCAGAACGGGTCGCCGCCCGGCAGCGCGGGTCTCCACAATTGCCAGTTTAGCATCGTCAGCCCAATCCGCGGCCGACGCCATCTCAGTCGCGTCCCGATATCCATATAGGCGATGGGGGACCCGCGCCTCGTCCGTTTCGCCTGGCCGGGCGGTCAGAACGCATAGATCGGCATAAACCTGCATAGAATCGGCGTTAATTACGGTTCCGTCCAGGGCATCGGCGACATCCATCGCCAGGCTCGATTTTCCGCTTGCCGTGGGGCCCGCAAGGATAATGACCGGTGCGTCTCCCATCGCCAAAAGGTCAGTCGCTCAGCGGATAGGAAACAAGACCATCGGCCAGCTTGGGCTCAAACCAGGTCGATTTCGGCGGCATCACTTCGTTTGCATCAGCGACCGCCATCAGGTCTTCGATGCTGGTGGGGAACAAGGCGAATGCAACAGCCCAGTCACCGCTATCGACACGTGCCTGCAGGGCGCTAAGCCCGCGAATTCCGCCGATAAAATCAATGCGCTTGTCGGTCCGCGGATCAGCAATCCCCAAAACCGGTTCCAGCAGACGATCGGAGAGCAGTTTCACATCCAGGCGATCGAGAGGCTCGGCATCGCCGGTCGGCGGTGACTTTGTTTCCATAGCGTACCAACTGCCGTCGAGGTACATGCCGAAACTGTGCGGCAAACCTGGTCGTGCCTCGCTCTCTACTCGCGTTACGGCAAACTCTTCGGCAACCTTCTCGAGGAAGGCCTCGGCACTAAGACCATTCAGATCTTTTACCGCCCGGTTGTAGTCGAGGATATTCAGCTCATTGGCCGGGAAGGCCACGATCAGGAAACGCTGGTGGGCTGTGCCTGACCCGTCGCGGCCATCGCGCATCGCCGACACCCGCGCGCCGGCGGCAGAGCGATGATGCCCATCGGCGATGTAGAGGACATCAACTGGTCCATATGCAGCCGCGATGGCGGACACACCATCCGGATCGGTAACGGCCCAGATCATGTGCCGCACCCCATCGGGCTGGGTGACGTCGTAGGTGGGTGCTCCCGCCGTGACATCAGCGAGCACCCTACTGACCGAGCCCAGCGCCTCGTGCACGACCAGAACCGGGCCGGTTTGGGCGTCCACGGAATCAATCTGGCGGACGCGATCGTCTTCCTTATCGGGGCGGGTGAATTCGTGCTTGCGCACCCGGTTTTCATTATAGGCGGCGACCGGCGTGGCCGCGACCAGACCCGTTTGGATGTGGTCTCCCATGATGATCCGATAAACATAGTAACTGGGTGCCGGATCGCGAATCAGCACCCCGGCATCGATCATCCCGGCGAGGTTTTCAGCACCCTTGGCGTAGACATCATCGGAATAGGGATTGGTCCCATCGGGCAAATCAATCTCGGGGCGCGAGACGTGCAGGAAGCTCCACGGCCGTCCCTCGGCCATGACCTTGGCTTCGGCGAAGGACATCACATCGTAAGGCGGTGCGGCGACATCCACTGCGGATGCGGTGGCCGGACGCAATCCGGTAAAGGGATGAAGCAGGCTTTCGGTCATATCGAAACTCTCGGATAGGGGCGGTGCGCATAATGTCTAAGCGGATAGCGCCCTCTTCGCATATCGCGCCCGCACAGAAAAGCATGGCCGCAGACAAAGAAAAACGGCGGCACCCGAAGATGCCGCCGTCACTCCGCAAATAGCAGAGACTTTGCAGATCAAATTACGACTTGTTGATGCGCACCGCGACGAAGCGACGATCCCCGTTCCGGTTGATCTTCAACAAAACCGAGCTGCGATCTGCGTCACGTGCTTCGCGAATTTTCTCGGCGATCTGGCCGGGGGTTTTCACCTCTTCCTGGCTCACTTCAACGATGACGTCGCCCGGGCGAAGGCTTTTCTCGGCCGCCGCACTATTCGGTTCAACAGCGGTAATCACCACACCTTGAAGTTCGTTGGGCAGATTGAACTGCTGACGCATTTCATCGGTGATGCTGGTGACGGACACCCCCAGATCATCGATCGCAGCCTCTTCCGGCTCCACCGCGTTGCCGCGGGGACCGGTCGATGCCAGTACCGGAACTTCTTCTTCGAGCTCACCAATCTTAATCGCCACGGTCTGCTGACGTTCGTCACGCCAAACTTCAACCGGCACGCTCTTACCGATATCGGTCTCGGCAACGATCCGCGGCAGCTCACGCATGCTATCTACTGGTTTGCCATTAAAAGACAGGATGACATCGCCCGCCTTGATGCCGCCGGCTTCGGCCGGGCCCTTATCGGTGACGGAAGACACCAGGGCGCCCCGCGTACCATCGAGGCCGATACTCTCGGCAATCTCATCGGTCACAGTCTGGATACGAACGCCCAGCCATCCGCGTCGGGTCTGACCGAATTGCTGAAGCTGCGAGATCACCCGCGAGACAATCGAGGACGGGACAGAGAAGCCCACGCCAACGCTGCCGCCGGTCGGTGAGAAGATCGCGGTGTTCACCCCGATGACCTCGCCATCCATGTTGAACATTGGACCGCCGGAATTACCGCGATTGATCGAGGCGTCGGTCTGAATGAAGCTGTCATACGGACCCTGATTGATGTCGCGCTGACGGGCCGAAATGATACCGGCTGTCACCGTGCCACCCAGGCCAAACGGGTTACCAATGGCCACCACCCAGTCGCCGACGCGAGACTTGGTCGAATCGCCGAACGGGACTGCCGGGAGAACCCGATCAGCATCGATGCGCAGCAGCGCCAGATCGGTCTTCGGGTCACGCCCCACAAGTTCCGCACTGTGCTGAGTGTCGTCCGACAAGGTCACGGTGATTTCATCCGCGCCGTCGATGACGTGATTGTTGGTCACCACCAAACCATCGGTGCTGATGATAAAGCCCGAACCGAGCGAGGTGGCACGACGGGGCGCGCCCTGGTTGCGGTTGAAGAACTCACGGAACGAATCTCCGAACGGCGATCCTTCAGGAAGCTGCGGCGCCTGGGGTCCCCGGTCTTCGCGCACAACCTGCGTGCTCGAGATATTCACCACTGACGGCAACAACTTCTCAGCCAGATCTGCGAAGGATTCCGGAGCTGATTTCGCAGCCGCCGGCAAAGCGCTCAATACCAGCGCAAATACAGCGAGCAGCCCCAGCAAGAATGCCCCCGTCGTATTCAACCGTCCCGCGGTCCAGCCGGATAGCGCGATGGTTTTGGTGTTTCGTTTCGAATTCATTTTGCGATCTCTCCCGTTTCGGGCATTGGCCCTGGTGATGCCTCTCCGCTGAACCTCTACAAAGATATGGGCCGTGGAGAAATTCAGTTCAAGGGATGCTCACCAAGGACTGTGGCGAGTGAGGACATGAAATTGCCTCTGACCGTTGATATGGGCGCCAAAAATGTTCGGAATGGGGCGCGGTCCGGGCACATTTGAGGCAATGTACCCGCCCGCGATGACAATCGCGTGTGCCGCCTGTTTAAAGCGCTAAACCGCCTTCATCGCCCATAACAGCGCCAGTCCAATGACCGCTGCAACAAGCCCGCCCGAACGCAGGGCGGAAACCGGCATGTCGATCATGCGGTTCAGCAACTTCTTCATACCCTCGGGAAAGATGGCATAGATCAGGCCTTCGATGATCAGGATCAGTCCGAAACCGATCAGCGCGAAACTTAACCACAGCCCAATCTGTGCCATCTTTGATTTCCCTTATTCGCCGCCGCGCCCTGTGACCCGGTCACGTCCGCCTTCGAGATTTCCGAAATACTTGAAGAAATCACTATTGGGCGACAGCACCATGGTGGTGCCTTCCCGCGCGAAGGTTTCCTTGTAGGCTTCAAGCGAACGGAAGAACTCGAAGAAGTCCGGGTCCTTGCCGTAGGATTCGCCCAGAATGGCGTTCCGCGTGGCGTCGCCATCACCCTTCAGGGTTTGGGCTTCACGCTGCGCCTCGGCAACGATCACGACCTGCTGACGATCGGCCTCGGCGCGAATACGCCGGGCGTTCTCCTCACCCTCGGCACGCAGCAGGCTGGCCTGGCGCGCACGTTCGGTCACCATCCGGTTGTACACGGTCTGGGTCACGCCTTCAGGCAGCTCCGAACGACCGATGCGGATATCGACAACTTCGATCCCGAAACCCTGGGTGTCATTCGCGACACTGTCGCGGATGGATTCCATGATGTCGTTACGCTGTTCCGACAGCAGATCCTCCAGATTCCGCTGCGCCACGAACTCCTTGACCGTTGAGGTCAGGATGTTGCCGAAACGGTTTCCGAAGATGCCTTCGTCATTCACCGTCTGAAAGAACTGCAGCGGATCGGTGATCTTGTAGCGGGCAAACGCATCAACAAAGATACGCTTCTGATCACTTAGCAGCATTTCCTCGGCATTCGGATCGACGCTCAGGACCCGTCTGTCATAGGCCTTGATGTTCTGGACCAGCGGCAGTTTGAAGTGCAGACCCGGGTCCCGGATCGTCCTCTTATGCTCGCCGAACTGGAGCACCAGAACCTGCTCGGTCTGGCGCACGGTGAACACGGCTGAATTCAGCAAGATCCCAATCAGGATGATCAGGCCGCCGAAAATTGCGAGTTTAGCGCGACTCATTGTGCGTCTCCTGAAGAACGACGGTTCCGACCGAGTTCATTGAGCGGCAGATACGGCACAACACCTTGTCCACCTTGTGCATTGTTGTCGATGATGACCTTGTCGGCCTTCTCCAGAACATCGCGCAACGTCTCAATGTAAAGACGTCGACGGGTGACTTCAGGAGCCGCCTTGAACGATTCATAGATCTGATCAAACCGGGATGCTTCACCCTGGCCTTCCTTGATCACCCGCTCACGATAAGCACTGGCTTCTTCAAGGACGCCAGCCGCTTCACCTCGCGCTGTCGGAACGATACGGTTCCGATAGGATTCGGCTTCGTTCTGAAGCTTTTCCTTGTCCTGACGGGCACGCTGCACATCGTTGAAAGCATCGATAACGGGGGCAGGAGCTTCAGTCTTTTGCAGCTGCACACGCTCGATCGCGATGCCAGCTCCATACCCATCAAGTATGGATTGGAGCAGTGTCTGCGTTTTTCCCTGCACACCTTCACGTGCAGTGGTCAGCAAATCATCGAGTGCGGTCTGTCCCACAACTTCTCGCATCGCGCTTTCCGCTGCCGCTTTCACGGTTTCCTCCGGGTCACGGATGTTGAACAGATACTCGCCAGCGTTAGAAATACGCCATTGCACGGTAAAATCAACATCCGCGATATTCTGATCGCTCGTGAGCATCAGAGACTCATTCTCAACGTCCCGGCTCGCACCACCACGACTACCAAGGTCCGTTGAATCCCGGAACCCGATATTCATTCGGTTGATCTGCGTCACTGCTGGCGTGAGAACTTCACCGATTGGCGCCGCTGGCCACCAGTGCAGCCCCGACTCCGTCACATTGCCGTTCCATTTACCGAACAGCAGCTCGACGCCACGTTCGGTTTCCTGAACCCGGTAAAGACCGTTGACAAGCCAGACACCAATGAGAATGGCCAGAATAAGAATAATTGCTTTGGGGCTACCCATGCCGCCGGGAATCAGGCGTCGAACCCGATCCTGACTGCGTCGCAGCATTTCTTCTACGTTGGGCTGTTGTCCCCCACCGCCGAGTCCGCCGCCGCCTGTCGGGCGTTGTCCGCCCCAAGGACCACCGCCGCCGCCACCGCCGGCGCTGC
>MEHZ011621831.1_pt1 | contig 20094 bp, 15 predicted proteins | sample 897221 | NCBI WGS metagenome assembly MEHZ01 (sample SAMN05514161, study PRJNA337945) | marine metagenome | isolation source: marine surface water | place: Arctic Ocean | collected 2007-12-13
AAAAGGAGAGCACTTCGAGTTAGAATATTTTCTTCTAAAAACGAGGGGATGTTAGAAGCCGGGACACAGAACTAGAAATGCGAGTACCATTTGTATTAAAAAAAACACAAGCACACAAACGCACACACACACGCGTCGCAGGTCCATCACGACGTCTTGGTGCGCTTGGTCTGGTTGCTCGAAACCACCATCACGCCGGCGCCACCAGACGGCTGCTCGATGGTTGCCTCTGGCTTGTTCTTGCGCTTGTCACCAATGCCCTTGGGGAAGTTGGCGAGCGCCGACTTGCCCAGGGCCAGTGCAATGTCGCGCGACTGCAGCTCGAATCCAAGGAGCGTGTCGCGATTCGCCGCGTACTCTTTCCGGTGTTTGAGCGCCACGGCCGCGCGGTAGCGCGCGGCCACCGCCTTCTTCTCGGCGGCGACCTGGTACTCCTGCTCGTACTGTGCGATGAGCTGCTCGCGCAGCTGCAGCACCGTCTTGCGCTCCACCTTCTTGGCCTCGCGCTGCTGATTGAACGCGCCCACGCGGGCATTGACCTCCACCTCCTCCTCCTCCTCGGCCTTCTTTGCCAGATCCTCGACGCGCTCAGCGCTTGGGGGCACAGCCGTGGGCGCACGCACGGGTCCGTTTTCCGACGTGCCAAAGTCGAGGCACTGTGCAAGAAGCCGCTCGGTGCGCTCGAGCACCAGCTGCTTCGCGGTGGGGAGCTTGGGCTTGGGCGTGGGCTGAAGCGCTTCGGCCCGGGCAGCCAAGTCCGCGACGTGGCGGTTGCAGCACCGCCACTTGGCATTGGCGAGCCGCCACTCGTTGGAGTTGGGCTGGATCCGGTCGCGCTCGGCTGCTGCCTGGTCCGCCTTGGCCTGCGCCTGGCGCATCGACTCCATGTAGTCGTCGCAGGTGTCACGCGGAGCAAGCGCGGGGGCTGGCCGAGTCGCCTTCTTGCCGCTCAGGATGTCGTTGATGGGGGCGACCGACTCCATGTACTCTCCGCGGTGGGGAAAGTGCCACACGAGGAACTTCAAGGCCTTCCCGTACTTCTTCTCCGTTTTGCGCGCAAACTCGATGCGCTCATCAAGCGTCTCCGTCGCCGCCGCCACCCGTTTGTTGCGCTGCGTCGCCGGGAGGCTGTCCCACTCGGCTTTGATCTCATCCTCGGTGGGGTACTTGGGGTCCTCACCCCGCGCGTACGCGGTCGGGTTTACCGACTGGTTCCGCATCTCCGAGGCAAAGGTCTCGTACGGACCATGGGTTGTCCGCCGTGCCTCGAGGGCAGCCGAGGTATTGGACACGAGAAAGTCCCTTTCGTACGCATCAGCAAACTTTTGGTGGCTGATGCCCGCTTCCACAGTCTTGCCGTACCAATGTTTTTTGCGATTGGCGGCAAGGTCCACGTCGTACGACTCCAGCATTGCCCAAAAGTCCGTCTCGGACTCGGCGAGGCGCTTCATGTGGAAGACCGACTTGTTTGCATTGGAGTGCCCACCCATGCGCAGCGCCTCCATGCGATCGTTAATCTCCCTGACGCGGTCGGGAGTCAGACGACCAATGATCTTGGCAGTGTGGGCCGACTCCGCCTGGGTCGACTCCTTCGGCTCGGGGACGTCCACGAGAGGGTCTTCGCGAGGGTCGGGGGACCCGGCTCCGTCCATGGCGCGTTCCCAGTCCTCAGGTTCGTTGTGGCTCATCTGGGGCTCGTGTGTGTAGGAGCACTGGTGGTGTTGGGGGGTCTGTGGTTTGCCGAGTCGGAGTTCTGACCCGCCCCCCCCGCCCCTATAAGTTGGAAGAATACAAGCCGCAAGAAGGCCGTTGCGCCACATTCGGCGGGTTGGGCGGGAGGGTTGGGACTGGCCATCAGGGGGGGTGGTAGTGTTCCGCTTTTAACACCCCCCTTAGGGGGTGTAAATACGGAACATTCAGGGGTGTTAAAAGCGGGACATTACCACCCCCCCCCCTGATGGCCGGTCCCGACCCTCCCGCCTGCGGGGGGGCCGAATGGCTGCATTTTGGTCCAAAAAAGGGACGAGCGACCTCAAAACCCCGACTCGGCAAACCACAGACCCCCAACACCATCCGTGCGCACACACACGAACCACAAGCTACAATCCAAAAAAGGAAATGCCGGTGCGCACCCACGCACCACCCGGAGCGCCAGCGCCACAAGCGGCTGCCCAGCCCGCGCCCACCGATTCTTGCGGAGTGTGCCCCTACAGTAGAAGTAACGCGGCCCTGTACCAACCCACGCAGGCGTCCGCAACCATGTCCATGGAACTCGATGAACTCGACCAGCAACTCGTAGTCGAAGGCGACACTTCCGTGTCCAACCAAGTCCCTGCCAAGACCACCGACAACCGAACTCTCGAGGGACTCGATGATCTGATTCGTAACGCACCGACACTGGACCATCGCATGAATGCGGCACTGGAGGACATGAGAAAGGACAACACCATCGATCAGCATGCCGCCGCACCGCCGCCGGACGATGCGGCACACTCATCCACACGCACCCTCAAGATGAATCGGATCCTCGACATCAAACGCGCCCTCAACATGCCCTTCACCCGCGACGAGTGGGCATTCGTGCAGGCGGAGGCTGACCTGGAGTCCATGTCCAAGGAGTACGCCCCCCAGCTGACCTCGTCCGACTTTGAATGCCAACAGCATGGCCTCACCCCCGCCGACAACACGGCCGGCGAAGCACGGTACAAGGCCCCTGAGAATCTGCGCACGCCCTGTGTCATCAGCTGCGGTTGCGCCAACATTGGCATCATGAAGTGCCAGTTCCATGCCGGTGGCGAGTGCATCGCCGCCAGTCCATGCCAAGGTCGCCGAGTCCAATGCCTATACGATATGCACACCTGCCTGACCAAGCAGCTCGGCAAAGACCAGGCGGACACCAAGATTGCCGACATCGGACGTGGGCTCAGCACCCCGTCCGGCATGGAGCAGCGCGTGCGTGCTGGCGTCGTGTGCGACAGCATGGACTGCAAGCTCGCGTCGGGTGTTGAGAGCGTGGATCAGCGCCTCAAGTACAATGAAAAGACCGAGCAAGCCGCCAACCAGAGCAACGGGAATGCCCGCTACGGATCGGAGACCCTCCTCAAGGACAACCTGAAGCTCATCCGTCGCCTCTTTGTCGAGAAGAAGATCGACGATGCGGCCGCGCGTTCCATGGTCCTCGACACGGCCAACTGGACCTACTGGGTCAGCTATCGGCAGCGCACCTTTATTACGATGGCCAAGGCGTTTGCGGACAACCAAGCGGTCTTCGGCACCAAGTTTAGCCGCGACGCTTTGCAGACCATGATGGACGACTTTGCCCACATCCCAATAACATACTTCAACACCATCGTGGCCGATCACGTTGTCAGTCCCCATGACAGTGGATTTGGCGAGCGTCGCAACCGCGACTGGGAGTCGTACTTCAAAGACCTCTTCAAGATTCGTGCGCCCGAGCCCATTACGACGCTCTTCACCTGGCTTAAGGTGATGCTCTGGAAGCAAATGGGCTGCCGGGTTTGCCCCACGACGGGCGAGCTCGTGGACGTTGTCGGCGCCAACAACCCGGCCATTGCACTTTACAAGGACGGCCTATCGTTTCACAACGCGATGAAGCCAATCCTGGACGGCTTCAGTTCCAACAAGTGCAAACTGAAGCAGCGCTGCACCGAAGAGGGCGAGACGCAGGGCACGCGATCCTCGCACATTAGCGTCCAGATGGCCGCGGCGAAGAAGAGCACCAAGGAGGCAGCCACTCGTATCGCCTTTGAGCGTCGCATGTTCGGCAGCATGATGAGCACCATCTTTCGCAGCGAGGCCGCGGCTCCCGACGTGGACACGGTTGTGCACAAGAACGGAACGCATGGACCCGTGTACGCACCCGCCGACTGCGCCACGTTTCTCGCCAACAATGTCCACACGGCCGATCGCATCACCAACGGGGCCAAGTGCCTCAACTTTGACTCGCTCTTCCCGGAACACCCCAACTTTTGCAGCGACGCGCTCCTCACACTCTTCCTTGAAGGTGGCACACAGGAGGGCAACACCACGATCAAGGATAAGTCGGGCCAGCGGGGCTGGCGCGTGACCCCGTCGACGATTGTCCAGGGCGAGATCGAAACGCCCCAACCGCACCGTGCGCGGTTTGAGACGGACCTGCCCGCCTACATTGCCTCGTCTGCCACGCGCTCCGAGGCCGCGCACGGCGCTCAGTGCACGGCCACGGAGAGCGCGGGTGCCCTCTTCAACACGAGCTTCGTTCCCATGGCTGGCATGCCGACGGGGCTTGGATTTAACGTTCACAACCCCGGCCCCGAGCACCTGTCGTCCAAGGACCAAGTCCACAACCTCGCCATCCAGCTGCAGACGACCGAGCGCATCGTCGCGCACACCGCCGCGATTCGCGCGGCCCTGGTCGACGGCACCGGCATTGTGCTCAGGCATCGCGACACGCAGGGTGCCTTCCACGCCGAGTGGCTGTCCAGCCCCGAGGTGCTGACGGGCGACGACCTCGTCGCCGATGGCGGCGCCGATTTGCTCACCCGGCTCTCAATGGCAACCACGGGCATGGTCAAGTGCCACAACCTCTACGGGCGGACGCTGCCGCCCGACTCCAAGTGCCCCGACCGTTCCCCACCGCCCTACCCCGAAGCGCTCGTCGATGACCTGCGCGCCTTTCTCTCCGCGGTGGAGGCGTGGCGGGCGCCCCTTCCACAGGCGGTTCTGAACCATGCGTTCCGGCGCGAGCCCACGCAGGGACTCAAGCACGCCTCGATCAAAGAGGCCAAGAAGCACGTCGTCGCCAGCTACACCAGGCTCATCGACGAAGGCGTCCTCGATCCCGTCAAATACTCCCTTGCCGCGTACGCCGAGCGGAATTACAACTACGTTCTCTTGCGCAATGAAGTCGCACGCAACCGCACCAAGAAGAAGTGGCACGACTCGCACTTGACCACCCACGCGTGCTTCGAGGCGGACCAGCCGATCTGGTTAGTGAACGAAGACCCACTCGGGGACTTCAAGGAGTTCCCCACCCACCACGCGTGGCTGGTCAAGTGCGAACAGCTCGTCGATGCCGGGGCCACAGACGATGAGCTCCCCACGGAGCCGATCAGCTTTGCGTACTGGCTCGATAAGAATAAGATCGATCCCCGCGAGCACTTCCCCAACGACGAGCAGATGCACATGCTTCACGCAACACGGCTCTACATTGCCGGTCTCCAAGCGCTCCGTGTGCAGTCGGCCAAGTCCAGGGAAGTTATGCCAATCAAGGGCTTAAGGGATTCCGATCAACGCAAACGTTTCGTCGCCAAGTACAAGCGCGACATTCAGGACCAGTACGATGCCGGATGCAAGGAGCTGGACCTCGTGTACAAGCGCGCACTGGGTCGCTGGCTGTACAAGGACCAGCAAAACTCCGACGGTACGCTTAAGTACCCCGCTGACGACGCCACGCGCGCCATCGAGGACGCGTTTATCCTCGAGATGGAGGGCCGGTTCACCGGCGGCTACGCGCACGCCATCCAGCGCCAGCGCGACATCAAGTCGGGCAAGCTGTCGACGGTCTACGACGGCGCCGCGCGCAACGCGGGGGCGCTGGAGTTGGAGCGGGAGGCGGCGGCGGGTGTCGTCGCCGACGACGACGACGACGACGACGAGCCCAAGGGCGTTGCCGACGTCATCGCGACGCTGGCGACGGGTGGTAGCTTCGTGGGCGGCGGGGTCGTCGCACCCGTCGACGACGGGGACGTCGAGTCCGAGTCGCCGCCACCCGACGACGAGGTCGACGACGACGACGACGTCCAGATCAAGGAAGACGTACGCAAGGACCAAATGGTCAATGGCACCCTGACCATTTTTTCCTCCGACCTCGACTACTACGCCGATGGCGATTGGAAGAGCACCAATTACAAGAACCCGCGCCCTCCACTCTATGGACTCCCGAATACCAAGAAGCGCAAGGCGGACGCCGCGCCTTCGGGCGCAAAGAAACACAAGCCGGCGGCCGAGGACGACGACGACGACTTCAACCCGATGGAATGCTAATCCGTAGACACTTGTGCGTGTGTGTGTGTGTGTGTGTTTGTTTTTTTCTCAACGCGCTATTTTTGATTCTTGCGGAAGGTGCACACCCTATGAGTATCAGCAAAAAGGAAGAGATACAAGATGGGCGATGCTGTCAATGCCAACGGAAAGCGCCCCATTGAAGACTGGGAGGTGATGCTGGGACTTGCTCGCGAGTCTGAGAACATTGCCAACCGTGCCGAGGCGACCGCCAAGCGCAACCAAGACCTCGCCGAGTCGATTGTCAAAGCGGCAAAGGACACCAATTCGTTGGCACGCGAGGCCCGGTTTAACGCCGTTCAGTCGATGGCCAAGGCCAAAAAGGCCATGCCTGAGGGTGCCACCATCGAGGAAGAAGAGGTCCTGGATCCTTCCGAAGAGGAAGCCATTCTCAAGGCCGAATCTGGTGCCAACTATCCACTCACGGGGTTTCCAAGGGACGGCAACGCAGCCAACCAAGAGCTCGAGGAGTACTTTGAAAATGGAACCTTTGCGTTCTCTCGCGGTGTCTACGAGCCAACCGGCCAGACTGAACAGGTCATCGAACCGGGAGCAAATGGGCGTCGCAACGATGTGTTTGAACAGAAGGAATTGTTCAAGCGCTGCTCGCCGCGGTTCTTCTTCAATGGAGACCATAAAAACTGGCGGAGAGTTGCGCCCGAGGGCTGGGCACCGACGGCGTAGAATGCTTGCGGCGCTCGCGCTCGTGAGCGTGCTGCTGGACGTGGAGATGGCGCTCTGCCAACTGCTGTGCGCCAACTGCCACGCGCGCAAGACGTGGGGCTACGAGGCGTCGACCATGGTGTTTTAGTGGCGCGCTAATTAGGCCCAAGTGGACACAAGTAGAGTGTGTGCATGTGTGTGTACTAAAAATGGCACGGATTCTTGCGCTCGACGAAGTCCCAGTTGCGCTCCGCAATCACCTAGTCCGAGCTTTGCGCTCGTTTGATGAGGCCGTTCTCTTGCCTCAAGCGGAACGCAGAGAGGATTCAGGAGTCTACAAGAACATCGTGTTTCGGCTCGATGGCAACGAACCCGGCGTTCCAGTGTCAATCTTCTCTCCAAAGTGGTTTTCTGGAGTCTCTGCTGTGCGTGTGGATGGACCAGTCGTGACACAGATTCTCCGAGACGCAAAGACCAGACGCGCTGCAATGGAAAGATTGCGTGACACAATCCCCTCGCAGGTCACGGACAGCAACTTACAAGTTGGACCATCGCTCGATTGTGACGATTCGGATCGCGACAAGGACGAGTGGACCGCTGGGTTTGACTCGCCTGGTTGTTTTGTCGGTCTATATTGCGCAGACCACTCATCCGCACCGGATCCATCGAAAAAGGGCATGGACCGCGTGCATCAGACGTCCTACCTCGTCTGCAAGGCCGGAGCCGGCGTTGCGGGTGCCACTTTTCACATGCGGCTGATCGCGGCCCTAAAGAGCGGCCTCTCGCTTGAACAATGTCTGGAAAAGGGAACCAACCCAGGCCCAGCTGCACTGCGTCGTGTTTCCATGGCCGGATCGCGAAATCGCGCGCGCATCCTGGAGCTCGCTGCCAAGGCGCTCGGGTTTCCGATGATCGACACTGTTCCTGATCAGAGCTCTAGGGGTAGATACCGAGGAGCCGTAACACAAGTCGACGTCTCTGTCAACTCCCTCCGCCGAATCGAGGACGCGCCGTCGTGCACTTTTCAGTATACAACGGCAGTAGACGCGGCGATGAGCCAGGGGATAATGAGCATGTCCAACGTATCCGATGGCGTCGTTCTCATGCTGTCGGCCCAGGGCGACGTGAGGCAGACGCTTCGAAACGACGCACACTGCTCTGTGCCATACTCTTCACGACGGCTCATCAAAGATGGCGAGCTCATCGTGTCAGTGACAAAGGAGCACAAGGAGGCCATCAAGCACGGCGACTGGGCGCACCCGGACAACGAGTTTATACACGATCGATTTATGTGGAAGAATCGAACATTCGAGGGCTTGGAGGCCGTGGCCGCCAAGGCCGACATTGAGCCACTGGCACTCTGGGGCTCTTACGACAAGGAGGACTACCTGTCGCGTTTTGCACGCGAATTGGGTGTTGCGCAGTGTCAAGTGGTCCGGCTGCGACCGACAGCTGTTTGCCTTGCTGGGGTCGAGTCGGGCAAGCTGCGTGCGGCGCTACGAAATATTGAGGCTTCGAGTCGCGCGCCCGCGGCACCTACGAGATCCAGACCCGCGCCCACGCCGGCGCCGCCAAAGGCCGTGCCGACTATAAGTACGAGCGGCGGCGGCGGCATCGACGACCTGTTCGCAAGACGACTTGAAGATTTGCGTGTAAAAAAGGAATCGGCACAGCTTGAGACGCGGGCTGCTCAGAATGCGTCAACGTCACGATGTAACGAGGAGGACTATTTTGACGAGGAGTTTGAGGAGGAAGTGTAGTGTTTAAAATAACATCTAACGCTGTACACGAAACAGATGTCCGTGCGTTTTGGAAACACACGGCGGGTCACCCGGCAGCTTCCGTTTTGAGTCCATTTCGATTTTTTGCGATCTCCGCGCATACTTGCCACCCCCACGCCGAAGCAGCCAGACGCACGTCTCGTCGAGCGCGCCGAGCTGTGCGTCCACGTGCCCCCGCGCGTGGCACTCGTGATCCAGTGCGGCCATGACGCCGTCAGCGTCAGCCTTGAGCTCGGCGACGGCGGTGGCCCCGCGCGTCCCAGAGTGCTCTGGTCGCGCGAGGCTGCACGCGCACGCCACAATCTGCCGCACGGATTCTAGCATCCACTCACCCGGCGGTGGCTTCGGAAGGTCCGAATCAGACTTTAGGAGAAGGTCGGTCATTCCGATGCGCAAGCCTCCCTCGGCAACCGAGGGTGCGTCCTTGGTCGTGCGCTCGTGCCGGCACCACAGCTCGACCTTGAGGCACCTCGTGCACAGGCCACGAAAAAGGCTGCATTCTTGTACCTCGGCTTCGAAGTGACGTTTGCAACATCTTCGACCAGCTTGCGTTTCGAATTCGCCACCACACAGCTCGATGCGAAGTTCCAGCGACTGAAACTGGGTCTTTGGCGTCTTGCCGTGTAATTCACATACGCACGACGAGGAGGCGGCGTGGAGCGGGCAGCGAATCAACGTGTGCTCGCGGTGCTGGAATTTTTGTGGATCACTGTTGCGATACACGGAGGCGCGATCAAAGTAGAGCATTCGCGAACGACCTTGTGGCACGGCCGCGGTCACGAGCACGTGCAGCCGAAGGAGGTCTTGTGCGAGCGTGGCGAGGTGCTCGGTCATCCAAATCGGCAGCAGGTGATGGCCACCATCACTCGCGGGCGGCAATGGTGGCAAGTACTGTGCGGTCATCGGGTCGGGTCGAAGCTGGGCCAAGCGACCCTTGCCCGACCCATGAAACAGTGCCGAGAGCACATGCTGCTTTTCCATGTGAAGTCTCGCTTCGAGAATATTGGGCCTTTTGGTCTTCTTCTGTGCGTTTGGCTCCGATGCGGGTGAAAGGTAGACGACGGCGTGCATTGGGTCCTTTTGCTCGCGCACGACGACGCTGGTGCCCTTGTCGTCGAGCTCGATCACCAAGTCCGATAGGGCCCGTTCGTCTGGGTCCAGCCGGCGCGCCACCTCCTCGGTTCCTCGAATCGCCACACAACCCAATCGCTTTCGCGTCTCTAATTGCTCCGCATCGTCGACCGAGATGGTCTCATGAGTCCGCAATTGCAACCGCACGCGTGGAAACCGAAATGTGACACCGTCGGGTGGATTTTCAGTCAGCAAGACGCGGTAGCGCTCGGCCATTGGATTGCTCGCGGCCATAGGACCCGACGCGGGCGGGCAGAGCAGCGTTCCAATGGAATCAATTGCCAGGGGCGACAAGAGCCCTGGACGATTTAACTTGACTCCCAATTCCTCGAGCAGGGGTTTTAGGAGACCCAGCCGTTTGCGCGCTTCCTCGGGCGTGCACTCGCCCGAGGGCTCGATTCGGTCGCGCCGTCGCGCCACGTGTGGAAACGCGTCTGTCATTTGTTTGTGTGGCGTTGCGCACGCGCGCGCATACTCTCCCACTCTCTCACTCACGCACCCACATGCCGCAAGACAATTTAGCGCGCATTCGAATACACACATTTCAATTGACAAACACAAACATGCACACACACACTGGTTAGTGCCAATCGCCTCGCGGTCGCGGCTTGGGAATGTCCCACTTGCCATTCAGCTGGTCCGCGGCGCTGAGCGGCTTGATTTCTAATTGTTTCGATGTCAGTGTATCGTCGCTCTTGTGCGCATAATACGCACCACTCATCTTCCTTTTCTCTCCCTCGCCGGTGTAGTGGATCTGATGGGGGTCGACATGATCTGTATTATTCGGATCAATCGCGCGTATCGGCGATACGTTGACCATCACGGTCACCATGTTCTTGGACTGGTTGGAGTCCATGAGCATGCCCAAGGTCCACGCACACACCAACGTGCGGCCTTCACCCTTGAGCACGTGCACGCCACGCGACAGCTGTGCGCTCGAAAAGCGCACGAGCTCGTGCTTAAACTTGCCACCCTTTTCGATGGCCTCGAGACCAACGTACAAGATCGATCCCGGGTGCGTCTTCTTGAAGTCGCACCGCGTCGCGTCGCTGTGATCGAGCCGGCACGGCCCGTAGACGGCCACATTCGCAATCGTATAGTCCAAAAACTCGTCTTGTGGATCCTCCGAATCCACATTGTTGACGACGCCGTCGAGACGATAGGGGAAGGTTTCGTAGGTGTACGCCTTGTCGCGTGGCGTCTCGAGTCCGGAGTTTATGCTCTCAATCGTCTTCGTGTACGCGTACGAATTGGTGCCGTGGCCCAATCGGGCGCCTGGATCCTTGCGGTACAGGGTGGTCTGTTCGACGAATACAATGTCGCCCTCCTTGGGCGACGCGCGCAGACCGGCCGTACCCCTCGCCGAATAGACCAGCCGCACGTAGGGAATCTGTGCATTGGTCTTCTTCGAAGACTGCGACGAGGTTGGTATGGGTCGAATGCCGCCAGGGATGCCGTCGCCAGGACTCACGGGCAGCCGCGCATTGAGTGGCTGGTTGGGCACGGTAAACGTGGGCGGCCCGCTCGACGGGCCGAGGTAGCCAGACAAGATTTCGTGCATCTGTGGGATGCGCGTGCCCATGTTGTTGGAACTCTTCAACAACAACACCACACACGTGTCCTTTACACTTTCCCACACTCGAGTCCCTGGTTATGGTTAGCGGTGGCGGTGCGTGTGTGTTTTATGGAATGTGCATGCACGCTCAGAGGTCATTCTCCGAGTCCGAGTCGGCATCCTTGCAGTACGTGAACATGACCGACATTCCGGGCGGCACGTTGAATTCCTTGAAGTCGTCACACCCGCGCTTGCCCAATGTGAGTGTGAGGCGCCCGCAGGTTGGCCACTGGACGCGCACCGCGCCGTTGTTGCAGTCGTCTGGAAACGTGAGGCGGGCACGGTTTTGCGTGGTCGTATCGTAGACGAAGCGGTTGGACGACACGGTCGTGTGCTCCACAATCCCAGTATTGGCGGCTGCATCGTACTGCGCCGCAAAGACATCTTCCACGTCCTTTGCCTTGGACAGCTTGCGCTTGGTCCCACCCTTTTGTTTTTCGTCGCGCTGCGCCGACAGCGCCACAAAGCCGTGGGCCGCCTTGCGCCTTGTACCCGACTTGTCCCACTCCTTTCCGAGGATGCGGTGCAGCGCCTTCATGACGCCAACGTAGCGCCGCGTTCCCTCGAGCGTTTTGTCCTCCTCGAGCTTGCGCGAATCCATCCACGGGGTGCCATTCTTCTCCTCGGCACGGCCCCTGAGTAGCGGAACCAGCATCGGCTCGTCGGTTCCAAACTCGACCATGCCATCAGGGCAGTCGAGGGTGCACTTTTGTACCCAGACCTTGCCGAATGGAAGGTTGCTCACCTTGTCGAGCCATCCTCGTGGGATTGACTCGTGGTCCTCGCCGCTCGGCAGGCCCAGGCTCTGCATGCCCCGGTTTCGGTGGTACTCGAGGTTGAGCATGGCGCCGTCGCGCGACTCGTGCAGATTGGACAGTGCGGGGAACTGCTCCTCCAGTTCATAATACTTGAGCAACTTGCGAATCGCGACCACGTGGCTCGGCAGCAGCGGCCAGGCGCGGGTCGTGTCGTGCGGGCCCGAGAGGACGCGCTCGGGATCCAATCCTTTGGCCTCCTTGCTCGTAGTGTCTGGTGTCACCGTGCAAAAGACCACGGGCTGCGGCGCGTAGAGCTGCTCATACTCGGAAACGCAGTAGCGACCCGGAATGAAGCTCACGGGGTCCTCGTCCTCGACCTCGTGGACGAGGACGAGTAGATTTGGGGCATTGGGTAAACGGGCCAGTTCGCCCTTGGGGAAGACGCGGCCGTCTGTGTCAAAGACGGGGTCGACGGGATGCGGATAGACCATGTAGATCTTCTCAATCGACTTGAACATGCAGTTGCGTTGGTGCGTCCACTCGTCTGGGTTGACCTCCTTGCAGGCCAGCATCGATCCGCCCGTCTTGTAGTCGGTTGGAACTCCGAGGACAAAGGTCTTGAATGCTTCGGTGGAGGGCGTGCACAGGGCCTTGTGGCCCATGCACCGCGCGAGAAAATCAGCACTGGTATTGTGTGGGGTCTCGTTGACCTTGACATTTGAGGGCACCTTGTACGGGTCCGGCGTCTGGTCGGGGCCGGTGGGATCGATCCAGTGTGTTCCCATGCGCTGTTCGTTGCTCAGCTCAAACTCCCAGTCGGTTCCAACCCAATCGTCGCCATCCTTGACCCAAGGGTAGCCGTGGAATGCCTTCCCGGCGTCGGGGCGTCCCCGCTTTGGCGTCCCTGCGTTGAGGTAAAAGAGCTTGTCGTCGCGCTGGTCGCGGATTGCGGTGCCCAGGTCGAGCTCCCTTTTACCGAGGTCGGAAGCCTTGTACGGTGGCATCTTGCACGAGACGACGTGGTCCATGGGAACGTTGAACAAGTCCTTGTTGTGGGGCATGAAGAAGTCGCTGGCCTTGGTGGGCTTGGGTCCAATCTGCATCGCCGATTGGAGCTGCTTCCGTCGCGATGCACGTTGCCGATCTTGGTGTTTGTTCTTCTTCTTCATCGACTTGTGCATTTTTTTTGGAAATACGGGCGCTCACGGGTGCTCACTGTGCTAGACAACAGGCCCACCTTCCGCAAGAAACGTGATAACTTGGTTGTGGTAGATGTGTGGTATGGGGGGTGGTGGTGGCAATGGCCCAACTTCCGAATCTGTCCTTGCTCACGATCACAACAACCTATGGCGGAATTTACGACGAAGACGAGGCATACGACAATGCACTAGCCGACGATGACGACGATGATCGGCCTCCACGACGCCGACAAAAGATTACAAAGCCGCCACTCGTAACGCCAGGAAAACCACCGCCGCCGCCCGTGAGCCCAGCAGCGACGGATGGCGACCTCACCATTCCGCCTGGAACGCGCGTCCACGAGGTCGATTGGCACAGCATCATGCGCGACCTCAAGAATCACGAGACCAAGTCGTTCAATTTTACGGTGCATGCGCAGCAGTTTGACGGAGGACACGTTTGGGAGATGAAGATGCGACTGGAGCGAGCTCTGTGCATCCACGGAAACTCGAGGTGCACGTTTCTCACAATCGAGCCCACAGGAGCACCCACGTCTGCACGACGGTGTGTTTCGATTGCCCTCTCCGACGATCAACCACGTGGCCTCCCATTGGCATTCGAGATTGTCTCGCTTTTCTATGACATTCCAAAAGGAGACTACACTAACAAGTGTCGAATGGAGATGCTACGACCCGAGGATTGGAATGATCCAAGCGCACACCTCGGGCAGGGTGCAATCGTCCTCGAGCTTACAGACGTCTTGGCGCCGCTCTTGGACACGCGTCGTATCAAGCTCACCGACGCGGCCAGGTTTGCGCCCGATTCGTCGCGAGGAAACCCAGACGTGTTCTCCTCGGACTTGTACATGACCTATGCCCTCGCCCTGCTGCGCGGGTATGGGTATTACGAGGCACGCGGGTGGTTTTCAAACTACCTCATTCAGGCATCGCTCTCAAACAACAGCTTCAACCGCCCAGAGTCGTCAAACCCACAACGCATGATCGACCACGCACACGCGGATCTTCTCTGGACCAAGGTGGTTACGACTACACCAACAAAAGAACTCTATCAAGCCATCTTGAACTTTCCCACTACGCTGTCGGAGCACTGGCGCGATTGGTCGCCGTATCCATTTGAGAAGGGTCTCTCAGATCAGTACAAGCGATTTCTATACAGCATTGAGGCGTGCCAGAAGCACGCCGATCGGGCTTTGGTATATATCAATGAGATGTTGGTCTGGTGCAAGGGTACCAAAATCGGGGATGGTGAGGAAGATCGCGACCTGTTTTTCGGACGCTGGATGGATGAGTTTGACGAGCTCTCCATCCGAGACATCCGCAAAAATACCATGGCAAAGCTTGCCGAAATGGAAGGCGCTCGGCTCTTCACGCATCCATATGACGCTGTGCCTGAAGAGCATCATCGTGTCGTCGAATTAATTGGTACGTTTCTGGAAACTGTTTGGTTACGATGGATCTTCGAGGACTCGACGGATATTATCGAACATCCTGGGGACCACTTGGAAAAGATCATTTTCAATGGACCCGACGGTCGCCATCAATCGTTGAAGATTGTCGTCGACACGGGGACTGGCCGGCCCAACGTCGTCTTAGTGGACAACCGAAGCGATTTCACGTGCGAGAGCTCCACCAGCGCCGAGCAAACATCAGTTTTTCGCACGCCGCGTTTGAGTGTTTAAACATCTTGCGGCGTGTATGCCATGAGTATTCACATACACGCAAGAGACGTCTGCTCATGCCCGACGCAGAGCCTGATCAGAGAATACGCATCAAATTAATATCGAGCAAGGGACATGAAGTCCTTTTTCAAGTCAAGCCGTCGACGAAGCTCGGCACGGTGATGCGCGCATACTGCACGCGATTGAACATGCGGCTCGAAACCACACGCTTCATCTTTGACGGCAACCGCTTAAACGAAGGGCTGCTTGTGAGCGAGAGCGAGCTGGAAAATGACGATGTAATCGACGTTTGTGAAGAACAGGTTGGCGGATACAGTGCATGACACTGCGTGCACAGCGCTAACCAAGATTTCCACGGTGCGCATGTGATAGTATAAAACGAGCGTGGCGTGCGCGTGCGCGTACGCGTGTGTGGTTTCTCAAAAAAATGTCCACTGGCTTGGATTTGCGGAAGCGTGGCAAACGGAAGGATCCTGAAACGCAGGCGAGCAAAAAGCAAGGTCGATTGGGTGACCCGTTGAACGCAATCGATGGCGGCTCACCGGGCCAGATGTCGATTTCGACGGATTCCATGGTGGCGATTCAACATTTGTACAATTCGTCGCCGTCCATCCAGGCAGCGCGGGCCATCCTCATGGGCCAGCTGCTCGGCTCGGGAGTCGTCGTGCGGCGCGAAGGCCGCGACGTCAACCTGAAGCCTGTGTTTGCGCGGCACCTCGAAGACGTCTGGTGCCCGTTTGCACGCGACGTCATCGACAACTTCCTCATGTTTGGATTTGTCCTCGTCAGTCTGGAAAAGGAGCGACCACCGCCGTTTGCGAATTTTATCAAGGGCAAGCAGCTTGCATCAACGTCCTCGATGGCGCCGCGCGGGAGGCAGGGCGTCACAAAGGAGGCACCCACGCCTTCCGAAGTGCGTGCCAGGGTACCGCCACCCATTACCGACGACGCAAGACTCGACAAGCGCATCAATGATAACAAACAGATCAACGGTGGCGGCAACCTCATCCCAACCGTTCCCGATTTGGGGCAGTACGAGGTCAGCTTTGTGCACACTGGCGAGTCAAATTACCAACGCGAGTACCGCGTCTTCAGCACCAACTCCGACTCGGTGTATCGCCAGGATTTCTCATCCGAGCTCTTCTTCAAGTCGCAGCCGGACGCGGCCGGCAATATCTGTTCCAGTGTGGCAACGGTGTTTCAGTCGGCCTCCTTCATCTCGTCGCTCGAGGAGCTCGCGCTGCAAGCCGAGGTTGTGCGCGCGCGGCAGTTGCTCGTGACGCAACCAGCGATGCGCAATGCTGGCAACCAAAATTTGGACCCAAGGTTTGCGTTAGAGTTGTGGTTACCCTAACCCTAACCCCAACCCCAACCCTAACCCTAATCAGCAATCTCTTCTTCGACTCGGAGAGCCGCGCCGTGCAGGCGTCGTCGGCATCCGACGAGGACACGGCCCAAGCGCAAAACTTGGCGACGACGGCCAAGTTGATGCAGATGATCAATCGTATGCAGACGACGGACCAGACGGGTCGCGAGCGGCCGGCCGCCTCGGGCGGCGTGACGCACGTGCCGCCGCCGATGCCGCCGCAGCTATTCACCTGGTGTGAAAACCATCGTGCAAAACCCCAACCCAAATGCACACGTTCACACAAAACCCCTCTACTACACAGCCCCGAGCGCCAGACAGTCGTGCCCGGAGTACGTCCGCCAGAGGCGCGCTCCGACCTCGTCGACCTCATGCGCACGATCAACGACCACAGTAAGAATCCAAAAGACTCGAATACACACGTCTGACTCGAACCAATACACTGATACTGTCGTGTGCCCCTGGCAGTCGCCGCTGCACTTGGGGTTCCCGCAAGTGTGATCTTCGAGGGAAAATTCTCGTCCAACTCGATGTCGCAGCTGCAGCTGTGCGCCGCCTCTCCCCTCTGATTGTCCAAACGTGATACTCACGCGTTGTGCGTTTGCGTTTGCAGGCTCAATACGACCGTGGCCAGCATCGCCCTCAGCGTCAACAAGGTCCTCACGGCCTGGTGCGCCTCCTTTGCCCCACAGCCGACTGTGCGCACTTGCTCACGCCCTCCGCCCGCCGTGCAGCTACCAAGTCGTCTACGACGACTCCAACGAGGCGGACGAGCTCGTGCTCATCACCGCGCCCCTGTCGTCCACGACGGAGATTGAGGCTTTATACACGTCCGGCCTCATCGACATCGAGTCGGCCCTCCCCGCCGCGCTGCACTCATTGGGCGCAAGCGCCGTCGAGATCGAAGGCGCGCTCAAGCGCAGGCGAGAGGCCGACAAGAGCAAGCCCAACCCCGAAGCGGCCATGGCGGAGACCTCGGCCATGATGAGCGAGTACGACGCGCAGCTCAAGGCGGCTCAGACGGAGAAGACACTCGCCGAGGTGGACAAGGTGAAGGCCGACACCTCGAAGACCACGGCCGAGGTTGGTGTGGTGGACGAGACCGCCAAGAAGACGGCGGCGGAGACGAAGAATACGGAGGCCGGCGCGGCAGCGGGTGGCGCCGGCGCGGCAGCGGGTGGTGCGGCAGCGGGTGGCACAGCAGAGGGCGACGCCACGAAAGACGCGACCAAGAAGAAGCCAGCCAAAAAGTAGACATTTGCGTGTGTGTGTGTGTATAAAAAAGAATTGAATCTCATGCTCACAAGGAAAAACTTCCCCAACACACACACACCGTAAAACCAAATCTACAGGTCCTCGTCCTCGTCCTCGTCCTCGTCTTGGTCTTGGTGGCCATTAGCTTCGGGTGCGTCGGCGGGTTCTTCTTCGGTCGACGCGGCGTTGACGACGCCCTCGGCGTGCTTGTACTGCACGATGCGCAGCACATTGCCAACTTGGTCGACACTGTATGTTCCCGTGGGGCCCATCTTGTACGCCAGCTCCCACTCCACAACGTCCTCGGTTTGCAGGAGGTGCCGCGTCGACTTGGCTCCCATCGTCAAATACTCAACGGACTTGTACGACTTCTTCCCAATCGCGCCGTTGAGTGCGCCATTCGCCTTGAGCTGGCGCTTCTTGGCCTCGGGCTCGATACGGCACGACTTTACGCTCTCATCCTTGTCAAGCGCCTGCCACTGATTCATCTCCGGGTTGAGTTGCGCGCGCTTGGGGCAGTCGTTGGCCTTGGTCCACTTCAGAACATCCACCCGCGCCCGCTGGCGATCGTTGTTGATGATAATCTCCGGCGGGTCCATCTTCATCTTTTGCTCGACACGCGCGGACCAAATGGGAAAGTTGCGATCGGCAATCGTGCCACTGATGAAGCGGAGAAAGCGCGACTCGTCATCGTGACCGGGCACCGTGAACGTGGTGTACACGCAGCTCGAATCCCCGGCCCCAATGTGGCACAGGCACTCTGGCGAGCAATACTCGAGCCACTTTTCCGGAGCCTTGGTGGCCAGGATTTGTCCGAGCGCCTTGCCGTCGGACACACTGTTGGACTTCTTGGGAAGCGACTTGATGGCCGACTCGGGCACGTAGTATTGCGTCTTGCCAAAGGATAGAATGTACTGCTTGCCCTTGGCCGGGCACGTGCACTGCACAAGCGCCGGTCCGTCGTGCGCAACGAGCGCCATTGCGAGCGTGGTGGGTGCCCCACCCAAGCGCCGCGTTTGCGCGGATTCCAAGGTTAGCGCGCGCTCTCGCGTGCGCGCTAATCCTTGCGGAAGGTGGCGATTGTGTGTGTGTGTGTGTGTGCACAACCATGGAGAATCATACGCTTCCGGAGGAACCCGAGGATTCGGTCGTGTGCGACATGCAACATGTCATGCGCATGATGGAGCTGGCCCTGCGCAACGTCGACGTGGCATACTACGACGATGAAAACGTCTATTACGCGCGCGTATGGAATAATTTGCGGGGCCGGCTCTCGTGCCTCCGCGGCGCGGCGACGAGTGCCAGCTGGAAGCCCGAATTTCTAGCTGTACTGAAGCGTGCGCGCCTTTTACGCAATGTGGCATTGCTTCCGGTTGGCGTGTCGTTATTCGGAACGAGTATTCGCTGCGTTGCGTGTGCGGGCAAAAAGGAGATTTCCCACGAGTCGGTCCTTCGAAATGGTGGTTTCAAACTCGTGGGCAATCCCATTTCGCACATGATGCACAAGGACGACTTCTTGCTCGCCTGCCCACCGCACAGGCTCCACGAGTGCTTGGGCGAATACCTATTCTCACAAGGTTGCACCGACACGTCCAATCCATTATACCGCGGATTGTTTGTCGCAGGACCAAAGTGCTCGCGTCTGGCGTCGGCATTTGTATGGTTGCAAAACTTTTTGCCCGACCTGGCGCAGCGGATTGAGGATGAATTGGACAAGAGCATGACTAGGGAAACGCTCACGCTTCCGCCCGATGACGTCTCGGTTGTCGACAAGGAGATGGCACGATTCGTGGTGCTACAGCTCGAGCGCATGGAAACGTTTCTGCGCGACGGTGTGGACCTTCAGACCGTTGTGATTCCGCCGCCGCTACGGCTCAGCCCCGACGACGAGGATGGACAGTACATGTGCGAGCTCCGCAATGGTCTCAAACGTGCCATGGAGAGCATGGACCCACTCCCGGAATCCTCAGAAGACGAGGACGACGACAAGGACGACGACAATGACGACGACAATGACGACGACAAGGACGACGACGAGACTACAGACCAACCCACAGAAACAGATGCCCGCACGCTCCGGCGCACGCGGCGCGAATGCAAAAAGCGTGGCGCACCGCGTCTACGGCGCGCCGCAGTCGTGTACGACGACGACGACGAGTAGAAGACTTTGTTATTTGTAAAGCTTTTTTTTACTGGAATCAATCACCCACAGGTGCATGGCAAAAGTGCACACTCGTACTACACACACGGACACGACTCTACTCCGCCTCTCCAAACAAGTCCTCCTCCGTCGTCTGCTCCTCCGCCACGGACTCCTCCTCCGCCGGCGTCGCAATGCGAACGCTCTTGCGGCCAGCGCCCGAGCGCTTGGACTTGCGCTTTGCCGCGGGCGGCTTCTCCGCGGCGGCCTCCTCCTCCGCGGCGGCCTCCTCCTCCGCGGCCTCCTCGACGGGGCGCTTGGACTTGGACGTGGGCGGCGGCGGCGGCGCGTCGTTGTCGTCAGACTCTTCGGCGGACGCGGCTCCGCCGAGCGGCACGGGGAGCTCGGCATCGTCGGGGTCTTCCACGATCATCTGATCGTCCGA
>MEHZ011576719.1_pt1 | contig 20084 bp, 19 predicted proteins | sample 897221 | NCBI WGS metagenome assembly MEHZ01 (sample SAMN05514161, study PRJNA337945) | marine metagenome | isolation source: marine surface water | place: Arctic Ocean | collected 2007-12-13
CAATGACATCAAGCGCCTCATTCGACGTGGCCGCGAGCGCAAGGCTCGCCACAGCCTCTTCGCCATCGGTGATCAGGCTCGACATCAAGCCGTCTTCGCCGATCTTGATCTCGAAGACGTCGATCTTCAGTGACGGTTCAAGCCGGCGACGCAGGCTGATCACGCCGATGGGCGTCTGCTGGTAATCGAGTTCTTCAAAGAGTCGGCTCATCTGATTCCGCCGTAGAGGTTTACGATCACTTCGGCACCGGAGGAGTTGGGTGGACAACGAGGACCGGGCAGGTGGCCCTGTTCAGCACTGCTGCTTCAACCGATGGCTCGAACAACCGTGAGAACCAGTTTCGCTCGCTCGCTCCGATCACCAACACGTCGACCTCGCTCGTAGCAGCCTGCTCAAGGAGCACCGTTGCAGGATCACCGACTTCGCCGACTATTTCAGCGTTGGGCATCCCCGCTTCGCCGGCCACTCGTTCAGCAAGATCCTCTGCCTCATGGGCATCGATGTCGAGACCGTCGGCGAAATGGCTCAGTGATGGCGCAGAGAACGCTGACGCAGTCGCATACGACACCGAGGCCGCCCCCACCGAAGCCAGCTCGGGACTCACACTGATGACGACATAGTCCGCGCCCTCGCCAAAGAGATCGAGGGCCTGACGGATGACCGACCGGTCACGCTCGCTTCCATCGACAGCGATGAGCACTTTCTTCGGTGTGTTCGCCATACACAGAGTGTCCCACGCGGAGGCGAGTTGCACACCGGCCGGTCCGATTCGTTCCTGCCCGTCGCAAAGCCTGTCGAATCCGCCGTCTGTCTGTCGGCTCAGGTCATCCGTCGACCGAAGAGTCCCCGTGAGCGCATACTCATCACCACAACACCATCCTGATTGGTCATGGCACCTTCGGTCAGGATCGTCCCACGCGTCGGGTCCTTCGACGACGGTGTGGTCTCAATCACGGTGATCGTTCCAGTCAGCGTGTCACCAGGGCGAACCGGAGCCCACCAACGCAGTTGCTCCATCCCCGGTGATCCTCGGCTGTCCGCGCCATCGAGCACTGTGTCGGCGTAGAGCCTCATCCACAGGGAGCCGGTATGCCAACCACTGGCAATCAGACCACCGAACGACGAGTCGACAGCAGCAACCGGATCGATGTGAAACGATTGCGGGTCGAACTGAGTGGCGAAGTCGATGATCGCCTCCTCAGTCAGTGTGACCGAGCCCAACTCGATCACCTGGCCATTGGTGAAATCTTCGAAGTGCGTCGTCGCCATTCGCCGAGTCTGGCAAACCGCTGCCCCCGGTTACGGCCCGAGCTGCCGGTTGTTGACCAACGACCGGCCAGACTCTCATCATGTCGTTCAAGGACACCACCACTGCCAAGCTCGAAGCGTTCGCCGCGAAGACGGTACCGAAGCTGTCCGCCAAGGTGATCGCCAAGGTGGCCGGTACACCGCTCGTGGTCGACGGACGCACCCTCGATCCGTACATCCAGCTTGCCGCCAACCAGTCGGCCGGCGGGCCAGCGATGTCGACCCTGACCCCGCAAGTCGGCCGAGCTGCAGCCCACGACGGGTTCGCCGCGACGAACGGGACACGTGCAGCGGGCGTGGCCGTGCGAGACCGCAACATTCCAGGACCAGACGGCGACCTCGGTGTTCGGCTGTATCACCCGAGCGACGCCGCCGGCCTCGTCCCAGGTGTGCTGTTCATGCATCAGGGCGGTTGGGTGATTGGCGACCTCGACAGCTGCGACACCTTCTGTACACGCCTCGCTGCCGAGCTCGGTGCCGTCGTGGTCAGCCTCGACTATCGGCTTGCTCCCGAGCACCGGCTGCCTGCCCAACACGAAGATGCCGACGCCGCATGGGCCTGGATGATCGCGAACACCGAAGGGCTCGGCATCGATCCAAGCGACCTCGTGATCTGCGGCGACTCCGCTGGTGGCCAGATGGCCGCAACGCTCTGCCAGCGCCTCCGCGACGCAGGGCAACCACAACCCGCCGTGCAGGCCATGATCTACCCACTCACCGATGCAACAGCGACCGACGGCTCGATCGTCTCATGCGCTGACTCGTTTCCGCTGTCGATCAACACGATGGAGTGGTTCTTCGCCCAGGCCTTGCCCGACGGTTTCGATTGGTCTGACCCGGCGCTGAGCCCGGCGCTCCACGACCGCCTCAGTGACCTTGCACCGGCTGTCATTGTCACCGCTGGTTTCGACCCGCTCCGTGATCAAGGCAATGCATATGCAGCTGCCTTGCGTGACGCCGGCGTCCACGTGATCGATCGCTGCGAAGACTCAATGTCGCACTCGTTCCTTGCGTTCGGAGGCCTGTCACCCGCCGCGCATGGTGCAATTGGCCGAGTCATCAGCGACATCAATTCACTGCTCTGACTGCGCGCTTCTGACCCGAGGGAAATGCTCAGGGAAGGGCTACAGCGAAGGAGGCGATGATGTCGGCAACTTCGCTGGCGTGGGTGTCTTCGTGCATCGAGTGCCCACCACCGTCGAGCACAACCAGGCGCGCCTCAGGCATCTTGCGTTCGAGGTACTGACCAGAACCTTGATACTCGGGGCGGTCATCGCCGCCCGCGAGCACGATGGTCGACGTCGTGATGTCGCCAAGCCGATCCATCACGACTGAGTCGTGCTGCAGGTTCAGGTCGGTGACACGCTCTGGAACACCGAATCGGTGGGCGTTGCGACGTGAGCGGGTATTCCAGCCTTCGCGCTTGTCCGGGTCACGAAAGCCGGGCCCGGTGTTGATTGCCACGACGCCACGCACTGCGTTCGGGCGCGTCGCCGCATGGGCGAGCGCCAGGTAGCCGCCGAGCGAATGGCCAACGAGGACGGCTCGGCCGTCGACACTCGCCAGTACGTCATCGATGTCGGCCAAGGCGGCATCACGGGTGAACGCTTCGGGGTCGTCATCTGGGCACGGTGAGTCGCCGTGGCCGGGCAGGTCGATCGCAATCGTCAGGTACCGATCTGCCAACGCTTCGGCGCATGCATCCCAACTGTGGGCAGAGGTTCCGAGCCCATGGATGAAGACAATGGGCACGCCGCCGCCCTCTGTTGGTCCGCGTCGAATCGTGTTGAGTTGCACGAGGAGAACGTAGCGACCATTCTCCTCTACGCTCGGATCGGTGAGCAAACAGCACGAGGCTTCTATCGACCACGACCCGGCATTGGCTGCGTCGATCACCGAGGCGTTTGCCGCAGGTGGGTCCGGGTTGATGGCCGGCTTTGGGCTCCACATCGTCGCTGCCGAACCGGGGCGCGTGCGCTTCGAACTCAATGTCGTCGAGCGCCTCACGCATGGCGGCGGTGTGCTGTCGGGGCAGGCAATCCTGGGCTGCATGGACACCGGCATGGTCTTTGTAATGATGTCGCTGCGCCCCGACGCCGATGTCGGCTTCACGACGGTGTCGCTCGCCACCAACTTCGAGCGAGGGGTGCCAGAAGATGTCGGCACGGTCACGTTCGAGGCCTGGGCCACGAAGCCAGGCCGATCGCTCGTGTTCGGCCAGATCGACCTCTTTCTGCCGAATGGCAAGCGCGCCGCGAGCGCCACGACCACCTACATGTGGCTGTAATTTCGGTCGTCGTTGCGAGCCCACAATAAAACTCGCTCACCGCTGTGCTGCGGACGCGAAACTGGCGTTGGCGGGAACCTCGATCTGCGAGCCCGTTGTCTGGCATCAGGTGGCCTCGACGAACTCCACCCAGTTGCCGTCCGGATCCTCGACCATGCCGATGCGGATGCCCGGCCGGATCTCCGACGCCGGCACGACCACGTTGACGTCGGCGGCAGCACACTCGGCGAGAATCTCATCAAGGTTCGAGACGATCAGGGTGAGGTATCGAAATCCAAGGCCACCGGCGATGCCGCCGGGCGGCGAGCGTGGCGGGGTCGCGGTGAGGTTGACCAACTTGATGACCGTGTCGCCGCACTGCAAACGGTGCATCGTCCCACCGCCACCGATGGGCATCGGCATGTCGCCAACGTGCTCGAGGCCAAGGAGGCCGACATAGAACGCGAGCGAACGTTCGCTCTGTTCGATCACAATGCCGAGATCGATGGCGGACTTGGCAAGTTGTACAGGCATTCCCGGAAGCTACGCGATCAGCAACACTGGGACATGTTGGTACTGCGGGTTCACAGCTTCGAGAGCTGACGCGACTTCGAGGAGCGCGCGATCGTTACCGACTTGCGCCACCAGTTGCAGCCCAACGGGAAGGCCTGCGGAGGTGAACCCTGCTGGCAAAGACAGCGCCGGGCAACCGGTCGGCGTGATGGCGCAGCATGTCGTCATCCATTCGAGGTAGTCGGCCATCGCGACGCCATCGATCTCCATCGGGAACTCGGTTTCAACGGGAAATGGTGCGACCTGTGCAGCCGGCAGGGCGAGCACGTCGTATTCATCAAAGAACTTTGTCATCTCGACGTGGAGCCGCGCGCGTAATGCTTCTGCCCGTAACACGTCGTCGGTGGTGATCGACAAACCAAACTCGATGTTCTCGACCACAGTGGCCTTCATCAGTGACCACCGATCACGGGGAATTGCTTGACCGAGTTGGCGGTAGGCCAGGCCTCGCAGCGTGCGGAAGATCTGCATTGATGCCGACAGGTCGGGGGCTGCTTCGGTGAACGTGCCCCCGGCTGTTGTGATCTGTTTGGCTGCCTTGCGGCAGAGGTCGAGTACTTCGGCTTCCGCGGTAAACAACCCGAAGTCACCACCCCAGGCCAGGCGCGCCGAGGTCGTTGTCGGGAGCGGAGCCCGGAAGGTCGCCGGGTCGTCAGCAAGCGACAGTGGGTCGTCGGCCCGGGGCCCGCCGAGCGCACTGAGGAGTAGCGCTGTATCGGCCACGGTTCGCCCCATCGGGCCGCGCACACTCAGCCGCACCAGGTGAGTAGAAGTCGACGTCGCAGCGGACTGGGCCACTCGCCCGATCGTCGGTCGGAGGCCGACCACGTTGCAGAAGGCTGCAGGGTTGCGCAGTGAGCCGCCGAGGTCGCTGCCGTCGGCGATGGGCAACATCCGGCTGGCAAGGGCTGCCGCCGCGCCACCACTGCTCCCGCCCGCCGACTTCGACAGATCCCACGGGTTCCGAGTCACACCAAACACTTCGTTAAACGTGTGCGAGCCGGTGCCGAACTCGGGTGTGTTGGTCTTTCCTATGATGATCGCCCCAGCGGCACGGAGTTGCGCCGCGATGAAACCGTCAGCCGCTACCGGCCGGGTGCTCGTCACCAGTGAACCCGACCGTGTCGGAAGCCCAGCAACGTCTTCCAAATCCTTCACTGCTACCGGCAGGCCGTGCAGCGGCCCCGTCGGTTTTTGGGCGTCGGCCGCGTCGGCGTCGGCGAGCACGTCGGCACGGTCGCGCATCGACACGATGGCGTTGACCTGTGGGTTGACCTGATCGATTCGGTCGAGGTGAGCAATCATCACGTCACGCGCCGACAGCTCTCGCGACCCGAGTAGGTCGGCCAGTTCAACAGCGGTGTGATCGACAATCTCCATCGGCCCATCCTGGCAGTCGAACGGTCGGCTGCTTCGACGCCAGACGGTGATCCTCAACAGCTTCGATGCACTTCTGGCAGCGCGGGGCGGCCATGCTGACGCGATGGACATCGGTATTTTCTCAGGCGTTGCGAGTAGCGGCGGATTCAGCTCGATCGTGGCGGACGCAGCAGCGTCGGCCGAAGCAGGGTTCGACACCTACTGGCTCCCACAAATCGTGCAACAGGCTGAGGCGATGAACATCATCGGCGCCGCTGCACAAACGGTTCCGAACATTCGCTTCGGAACATCGGTGGTCCCGACCTACCCTCGCCACCCAATGGTCATGGCCGAGCAGGCCCAAACCACCAGCATGATCACTGGCGGCCGTTTCACCCTCGGCATCGGCCTCTCCCATAAGCCGGTGGTCGAAGGCATGTGGGGCCACTCGTTCGACAAGCCGCTCCGCCACGCCCGCGAATACCTCGAAGCGCTCATGCCACTCGTACGCGGCGAAGGCGTCAGCTTCGCCGGCGAAACCCTCACCGCCCGCGGGCAGCTGGCAATCAACGCCCCTGAATCTCCGGTGCTGCTTGCCGCACTCGGCCCGCAAATGTTGAAGCTCGCTGGTGAGCGTTGCGGCGGCACCATCACGTGGATGACCGGCGCGAAGACGCTCAGCGAACTCACCGTGCCCACGATCAGCGAAGCAGCATCAAACGCCGGGCGCGAGACGCCACAGGTCGTTGCTGGCATGCCGATTTGGGTGACCGACGACGTCGACGCAGCGCGCGCCAATGCCGCCAAGACGTTCCTGATCTACGGCCAGCTCCCGTCGTACCGTGCAATGCTCGACCGCGAAGGCCTCGGCGGCCCCGAAGACCTCGCCATCATTGGCGACGAGGCAACCTGCGCGGCGCGGCTCGACGAACTCGCCGCCGCCGGTGTTACCCAGCTCGCGGCATCAGAGTTCGCGTCGGACCCCGAAGGTCGGGCCCGCACCCGTGCATTCCTCGCCAGCCGCCTCTGAGTCAGTAGCTGGCAGGCGTTAACTCGAGGGCCGCGCTGGCAATCGGTAGCCGCACGACGACGCAGTCGCCATGCACGTCGGTCGTCACGTCGGGGTGTCCAGTAATCCACCACATCCGCGGCTGCACTCCTACGATCCGGAACTCGGTCCAACCCGTTTGGTCGGTCACCGGCTCGACGTCGACATAGAGCGAACCACCACGCCACCCGTGGCACACCACCGTGACCTTGCCGACTTCGACATCGCGAACGGCAGCCAGCTCGGAGTGTTCGGCGCGCTCCCTCATGACAACTGCCTCATTGGTCGTCCAGTAATTTCAGCGCACGGAGCAGTGCAGTTTCAGCGAGATCCGTGCTCTGTTCGTCATGTATTGGCATGTAGTGGGAACCTCACCACGGCGAATGTAGCGCGTGCCAGTTGCCCAATGTGGTGGCCCACGGCTGTGGCAGGATGACGGATCGATCTCGAACGGGGCACCACCATGGCGACAGAACTTGCGACTGACTATCTGATCGTCGGGAGCGGGGCCGTCGGCATGGCGTTCGCCGACGTGATCATCAGCGAGACCGACAAGAACGTCGTCATCGTCGACCGATTCGCTAAGCCCGGTGGCCACTGGAACAGTGCGTATCCGTTTGTCACGCTGCACCAGCCGTCGCAGTTCTACGGGGTGAGTTCGCGTGAGCTGAGCAAAGGTCGGATCGACGAAGTTGGCCTCAACCGCGGCCTCAGCGACCTGGCCAGCGGTGCCGAGGTCAGTTCCTACTACGACGACGTGATGCGCCACACGCTGCTGCCGACGGGCCAGGTGCGCTACTTCCCCATGTGCGACTACCGCGGCGATGGCAATTTTGAACACAAGCTTTCCGGCGAGCACTTCCACGTCACGCCGCACATGACGGTCGACTGCACTTACCTCAACACGACGGTGCCCTCCACGCACACGCCGAACTTCGAAGTTGGCGTAGGCGTGCAGTTCATGCCACTCAATGACCTCCCAAAACTTGAGCACGCTCGCGCTGGCTACGTCGTCGTCGGTGGCGGCAAGACAGGAATCGATGCTGTCCTATGGCTGATCGATGTCGGCGTCGATCCCGATCAGATCACGTGGATCGTGTCACGCGATGCATGGCTCTTGAACCGCAAGAACGCTCAACCAGGTCTCGAGTTCTTCGAGAACACGATCGGCGCCCAGGCCAACCAGTTCGAAGCAATCGCCAGCTCAACATCCGTCGCCGACATGTTCGATCGGCTTGAAGCGTGCGGCTATTTCCTGCGGCTCGACACCGCCGTCCGCCCAACGATGTTCCACGCCGCGACCATCAGTGAACTCGAGCTCGCTGAGTTGCAACGCGTCAAGAACATCGTGCGCATGGGCCGCGTCCAGACCATCAGTACCGACGAGATTGTGCTCGACGGCGGCACGGTACCGACGACTGCTGAGCATCTATTCATTGACTGCTCGGCATCGGCCATTTCCAACCTTGAGCCGAAGCCGATCTTTGAAGATGGCCTCATCACCCCGCAAACCGTGCGGAGCTACCAGCCAGCTTTTAGCGCCGCGTTTGTCGCACACATCGATGCGACCCGCGAGACCGTCGAGGAAAAGAATCACTTGTGCCAGGTTGTTCCCCTCCCGAACGCTGATCTCGACTACCTGAAGTTGACGTCGGCGTTCATGGTCAACCAGTTCAACTGGGGTCAGGACCCCGAGATCAAAGCATGGTTGTTGGCAAACCGCCTCGATGGATTCAGCCAGACCATTGCTGCAGTTCCGAAAGACGACGAAGCCAAGATCGCGATCCTCCGCAAGCTCGGTGACAACGCATTCCCGGCGGTCGCCAAGCTCGGGGAATACATCGCCGAGTACGAGTCGGCCTAGCGGTCACACTGTGCATGGCACAGTGTGACGCCTGGGACCGGCTCGGGTCTTTCAGCGAATCGCGACCGAGCGCAGCACGTCGACATAGTGATCGAACCCAGCAACGATGCGGCCGCGAACTTTGGCCATGTCGTCCCAGCGCCGCACGAGCACCGCACCACGACTGCCGGGGTGGCGTTCGAAGACGTCGACTTCATCGGCGGTCATTGCGCCACCCTGTACGGCAAGGGTCCGCACCGACGACGGTGACAAGGTCGCGAAGTACGACGGCTCGACGGCACACAGGTAACGTTTCGCAGCCACATGCAGCGCGACTGGCCCCGTGACCTCCGGCCCGAACCATGGTGCGAGATACCGGGCACCGGCTTTCTCGTGCTCGTAATCGTCGACCAAGACCTCGTCGAGCCCGACCTGATCGTCGAGCAGCAGGTGCCCCACATCGTGCAGCAGGGCAGCTGCCACCAACGCATCCGATTCGCCAGCAGCCGTAGCCAACTCCGCGCACTGCAATGCGTGCTGCAACTCGGTGATCGCCTCGTCGTACAACCGTGATGCCGCGGCGCTGGCGTACAGCGCCGAGAGGGCGTCGAGTGGCAACTTGGTCATCGCTGCACCGGGCGCCCGAGGAAGTCGTCGATAATGCTGATGCGGACCCGCGCACCATCAAAATCTTCGCCATCCACCGCAAATGCGGCTCGCTTGTCGGCGTAGTAGCGGTTGCGGAAGTCACCACGCGACGCAGCGTTGTACGTGAGATAGGCGGCGCGGCGCGGCCGATCGCTCCGATTTGTATCGCTGTAATGCGGGGTGTACGAATCAAAAAACAGCAGGTCGCCTGGATTGAGCAGCACCGGGCGCCAGTCAAGCCCCGCCGACAGCGACTCGTCGATACGACCCCGAGCGTCGGTGGCCATCATGCTGGCGCGCCCCGGCGATCTTGTCGTGCCGGCGTCTGGCGCAGGGGCCACGTAGAGACATCCGCTCTGTTCTGTCGCTGGATCGAGTGGAACCATGCAGGAGATGTGGTGGTCGATAAATCGGTAGGCCGGAGCGTCTTGATGTGGGGCAAAGCCGCCACCACCGGGATGCTTGTAGTTGATCTTCTCTTTGAACAGCAGGACTGGTTCGCCGAACAATTCGCCGAGCACTCTGCTAATGAGGCCGTCGCAAATGAATGCGCGGAGCACGTTGTGGTGCTCGATGAAGTCTTCGCTCCTGGCCAGGACCGCGCCGGCGTCGGTCTGTTCGAAGTGGTGCAGGCCCGGGCCATCGGTGTCAGCCCACCCCGCCACATCGCACACCGCAGCGTCGATCGCGGCGACTTCGCTCGGTTCGATCGCCCCGCGCATCACGAGCCAACCCTGTTCGCGAAATGCCGCCACGTCGATCTTCACGTCTTCCCTCACGCTTGTTCCAGGCCAAGCAGCTCGGCGACTAACGGGGCCCAGTCGAGCGCTGACGGTTGAGCAGCATCGATCCATCGCATCAGCGGCTCGGCTTGCGGTGCACCGCCGGACACGATGGCGAGCTGCGTCCGGCAGCGGGGACTGCCGTGTTGCCCGCCGAGTGGAATCGGCGCCGCATCGAACATCCGCCCCGGTTCGGTCCATGCCATCCAGACATCAGCGCTCAACCGCTCGGCTGACTCGATTCCGGCAACAGCTTCGATCGCAGCGAGGGCGTCCGTGCCGACATCGCCGTGAATCAACGCGGCTGTTCCGTCGGTGGCTACGTGGAGATCAACGAACCCAGACAGGGCCTCGGCAAGCGCGACCGATGTCTGGTCGGCAATGGTCTCCTGGTCGTGGTCAGACAGGGTGATGACGACGGTGTGTTCCCATCCGTCGGCGAGCGCATCAATGAGTTCGCCGTACGCGCCATCCGTCGCACCATATTGCGCAATTGCCTGCGGCGAATCCGGCCCATAGAGGTGCGATGTCGTGTCGGGTTGATTGAGATGCAGCACTACCAAGTCGGCATTGAGGTCGATATTCCGCACCGCCGCGACGACAGCAGCATCAGCCGGATAGCCGAACTCGCAGCGGGCGGTGCCGTCCGGTATCCATCCGCCGGGCGGCCACACCTCGTCGGCACGATCGCCGCCCATCTGAGCGATCAATTTCTGGTCACCGACGACCGTTACCGATCGCCCACCAGCTGCAGCGACGCGATCAAACAGCGTTCGGGCGCGTGGTCCAGCTTTCGGCGAAGGCACCCATCCCTCGCCGTCGATCCAGGTGTGATTGCCGTACACGCCCGTCTTGCTGGGGTCGGCGCCTGTAATAAAGGCCGCATGATTGGCGTAAGTGACCGACATCGGCAGCGACAGCCCACCATCGGGTGCGCGTCCACCCTCGCAGGCCTGCCGCCAGATGTTGGGCGTGAGCGCGGCACTGACGTGGCGATGCGGCAGGGCGTCGATAATAATCATCACCACACGCAGGTCGTCGTTGATCACTCTCACAGCGTACGGCACGCTCGGGGACGGCCAATTAACTCGTCTCGTCTGGCTGCGCGCCTGGTCGACTCTTGTCAACCAACCCTGTCAACCAACCCTGTCAGAGGGAGCGCACTGGATCGCTGCCGTCCCAGCCGATTGAGGCACCGCGGACCATGTCCGAGAAGTCACGGAGTGCAGGTGTTGCCTCGTAGATCCCGATCAGATGTCCACGGGCACTGCCACCATCGTGCAAGGCAAACCCACCACCACCACCGGCCGTTGTGCGTGCACTCAACACTTCGGCGTGTCCATCAGTCGCGAGGCCAGCCGATGTGGCTTCGAAGTTGTTGACGGAATGTGCAACGTGATGGAGTCCCGACGTGCCGACGAGCGGGGCAGCATCTGCCCGCAGGCCGTGCTGGCAGATCAGCTCAAACATCACATCTCCCCACCAGCCGGACGCTCGGGAATGATCAAACGTCGCCTCCTCGCCGTTGACCCGGACGTCGAGCAGCTCAACGTGGTCGACGATAAAGAACGGCCCAATGCCCACTGGCGCCCAACCCGCTGCAGCCTCACGCACGTCGTCGACTGCGTACACAAGCCTCGTGGGGCCGCTCATGGCTGGATCGATCATGGAGCAAACGTAGCGCCCCCATGTTCGGCTCGACATTGCGTGCTTTCGACCAGCAACAGAGCGTGCTCAGAACATCGAGACTCGGCATTCACCGATTCCCGGCACTGAATTGTGTGGAGAAGTGACGTTCGACACGTCTCACTGCGGTTGTATCTGATACAACTCTCAAAAGACGTACACAACGAGTTCCTGGGGGGAATGATGTTTGTAAGAACACGACGCCGTACACTGGCGATCTTGGTGTCTGGGGCACTGGTCGCCGCTGCATGCAGCGGCAGCGACTCGGCTGACTCACCTGATGCAACGGAGGCTCCAGCCGCCGCGGCCGAAGCTGAGCCCGACGAAACACCCGATGACTCCGAGCCTGCCGACATGCCAGACGCCGAGCCGGCGCCAACCGCGCCCGACGAACCAGCGCCACTCGAAGACGAAGACCAGCTCACCAGCGCCGGCGAGGGCAACGTCGACCTGGCGTCGCTCGAACCAATCGCAGGAGGTGAGATCACCTTCGGGCTCACCAACGACGGCACCGGATTCGACACGACCGGTGCAGTTGCGCCCGGGTCAATCCGGGTGATCACCGCACTCAACGACTCCCTCGTCGGGCTCGACGCTGACGCAAATTGGCAGCCGAACCTCGCCGAAAGCCTCACACCGAACGACGACTTCACATCGTGGACAATCACCATGCGACCCGGTCTGCTGTTCCACGACGGCGAACCCGTCGATGGCGAGGCCGTCCGCGCCAACCTGCAGGCGTTCAAAGACAGCCCGACCGTTGGATTCGCAATGGCCCAGGTTGACTCCATCACCGCAGTTGACGAACTGTCTGTCCGGCTCGACCTCAGCGCTCCATGGGCAGCACTTCCATACGGACTCGTTGGTCAGCCCGGCTGGATGGTGTCGCCATCGACGATCGGCACAAACGAGACGTTCACCGGTACCGGCCCATTCATACTCGAAAGCTGGACACCGGGCGACGGAGCACGCGTCGTGCGCAACCCAAACTATTGGCGAGCCGACGAGGGTTTGCCATACCTCGATGCAATCAACTTCAAGTTCCTCGTCGACGTGACCGTCAAGCGTCAGGCCTTTGAAGCCGGTGATGTGCAGGGCTACGTCAGCCCCGACGACGAGGACATCCTCGATTTTCTCGATGACGACGAGACCGACGTGTGGATAGGCACCGCCGGCGCCAACGAGTACCTGTGGCTGCTCAACACCACCGCTGCTCCGTTTGACGACCTTCGCGTCCGCCAGGCCATGGCCCACGCGATCGATAAGCAGTTCATTATCGACGCGTTCCGTTCCGGCCTGACCGTTCCAGCCAACGGGCCGTTGAACCCTTCGGACCGTTGGTACACCGAGAACAACTATCCGCAGTTCGACCCGGCAGCGGCTCAGGCACTCGTCGACGAGTACGAGGCTGAGTTCGGTCCAATCGAATTCGAGTTGTCGATCGAGCCGAATGCGTCGACGATCGAAGTTGCCGAAGTAATGATGTCCTTCCTCACCGACGTCGGTATCGACGGCAAAATCAAGGAAATTGGTCAGGGCCAGTCGGCGCTCACCGCAATTTTAGACGACTTTCAGGCGTTCTCGTGGTTCCAGTTCGGCTCTCCCGATCCCGACGGTGACTACGTGTTCTTCCATTCGAGCGGGGGTTTCCTCAACTGGACGAACCTGGTCAGCGCTGACATCGACGCCGGCCTCGACGCCGGCCGCCAGAACGTCGACGAAGCCAGTCGCAAGGCTGGCTACGCACAGTTCCTGCAGGCCCTGGGTGACGAAGTGCCAATGATTTGGGTCGATCACCTCAATGGTGTCGAGGCAGCTGTCACGCTGCCCGAACTCCACGGCATCGGCACACCCGGGATCTTGCCGGATGGTTCGGCTTCGCTCCCGATGACCAACGGCAGCTTCTTCGCCTGGTCGGGTGTCTGGATTGAGCAGTGACCTGAACCAGCGGATTGCAACATGCTGATATTCGTCCAGCGCCTCGGAAGACTGGTCTTCGTCTTTTTCGTCGTCACGTTCGTGACGTTCTTTCTGCTTGACCAGGCACCGGGTGACCCGGCTGAACGGTTCGCCGGGTTGAACGCCACGCCTGAGGTGATCGAAGGCATTCGCGCCGAACTCGGATTGAACGGATCGCTAATCGAGCGGTACCTGCGCTGGCTCGGCAATGCGGTGAGGTTCGACTTTGGTGACTCCATTGTCACGCGCGGGTTCAGCAGTTGGGACCTCATTCGGGAGTCGCTGCCCAAGACGTTGGAGCTGATGGTGTTTGCCGAGATCATGGCAATCGGGATAGCGGTGCCCCTGGCGCTCGCGTCGGCCCGTCGCCCGGGCAGTTTCATCGACAAGGCTTCGTCGTCCACCGCGTTCGGCTTGCTCGCATTGCCAGCGTTCGTGCTGGGGATCTACATGTCGTTCATCTTCGGCGTGAAGCTCGGATGGTTCCCGACCATCGTCGACAACCTGCCCGGGCTCAACGATGATCCGCTCGACAACCTGCGCCAGATGTTCCTGCCATCGCTCACGTTGGCGCTGAACCTGGTTGCCGTCTATCTGCGCCTGCTCCGCAGCGACCTGATCGAAACTCTGCAAGAGGACTACGTGATGCTCGCCCAGGCACGCGGCTTGAGTGAGCGTCGAATCATGTGGCGCCACGTGCTGCGGCCGTCGTCGCTCAACTTCACGACCGCCGTCGGGCTCAACATCGCTGGCCTCATCGGTGGCGCGTTCATCATCGAGGTGCTGTTCGCGATTAACGGAATGGGCCGACTCGTCATCCAGTCGGTGATACTCGAAGATTTCAACGTCGTGGCCGCCGTGGTCGCCATTCTGACCGTCGCCTATGTGATGATGAACTTCCTCGTCGACGTGTTGTATTCGATTCTCGATCCGCGGATTCGCCATGCCGCTCGTTGAACCAGGGGCCACCGGGGCGAAGACCGAGACCGAAGCAGTTGCGCCAATCAAAGGCGGCAACCCGGGCCAAAAACGTCGACTCGGCCTCACTTTCTGGCTGTCGGCGGGCTGGATCTTCACGCTCGTATTCCTCGCCCTATTTCGCGACATCCTGCCGATCCGCGACCCAGACGAACTCGGCATTCGGACACGTGAAGTCGCCAAGTTCGAAAGCCCCGGGTGGAACGCGTTCTTCGGAGGCGACGGCCAAGGCCGCGACATGTTTGCCCGGGTCGTCCAGGGTGCACGGCCTGCGCTGATCCTCGGCCTCACCGTCACCATCATCGGCGGAATCCTCGGGAGCGCAGTCGGCGTCACGTCGGGGTACCTGCGCGGCAAAGTCGACACGGTCACCACGGTGTTCATCGACATTGCCCTGGCATTCCCCGGCTTGGTGCTCCTCATCGCTGTCCGAGCAACGTTTGGCAACTCGATGTTCGTGTTCATCGTCCTGTTCTCACTGACGAGCATTCCCGGCTACGCCCGCATCGTGCGCGGTGCATCGTTCGCGCTGTCAGAACGCGACTTCGTCGACGCCGCGGCAGCGATGGGGGCAACCAAACGACGGATCATTCTGCGCGAGCTCGCGCCGAACATCGCACTCCCCGTGTTGTCGTTTGCGTTCATTGGCTTCGCGTTGGTCATCGTCGCTGAGGGCGGGCTTGCTTTCATTGGCTTATCGCTCGACGAGACCACCTGGGGCAAGTTGATCGCCGACGGCGCCGGTGACATTGCTCGGCACGCCCACGTTGCTCTCTTCCCCGCAACAGTGATGTTCCTCACGATTCTGGCATTCAACCTCGTCGGCGACTCGATGCGAGCGCTCTACTCGCCACGCGAAGTCGCGACGCAGCGTCGCCTACGCGTTGGTGCCATGGCCGACACTGGGAGCGGCGACGAAGTGCTCTACATCGACGACCTGTTCACCGCCCTCCACACACCGAACGGTGACGTGCATGCCGTCGACGGGGTCTCGCTGTCTTTGAAAGCAGGCGAAGCACTCGGCTTGGTGGGCGAGTCTGGGTCGGGCAAAACAATGATCCTCCGGTCGATCGTCGGTGCGTTCGCTCTGGCCGACGTCACCCGGACCGGTACCGTCGAAGTCGCCGGCGTCGACATGTTGCGAGCAGAACCAGCCGACATCAAGCGGACCCTCGGGACCCAGATCGGCATGGTCTCACAAAATCCGCTCACTGCACTGAACCCGGTCCGGCTGATCGAACACCAGATCACCGAGCCAATGCTTGTGCACACCAGCATGTCCAAGTCCGAGGCGCGAACTCGGGCTCTCGAACTGATGCAGCAGGTCGGAATCCCGGCGCCTGAACGGCGCCTGCGCGAGTACCCGCACCAACTGTCTGGCGGCATGCGCCAACGCGTGACCATCGCGATTGCGTTGGCAAACGAACCGGAACTCCTGCTCGCCGATGAGCCGACCACTGCACTCGATGTCACCGTGCAAGACCAGATTCTGCGCTTGCTCTCTGACCTTCAGCGCGATCGGAAAATGGCCATGGTGCTCGTCACCCACGACTTGGCGGTCGTCAAGGGCTTCACCGATCGTGTCGCGATTGTGTACGGCGGCGAGGTCATCGAGTCAGGGCCGACTGAGCAGATCTTCAGCAACCCTCGACACCGTTACACCGTTGCGCTGATTCAGTCGATGCCCAACCTCGACCTCCCAAGCCACTCAGAGCTCACCACGATCGAGGGCACTCCTCCTTCGCTGGTTTCACCGCCACGTGGTTGCCGGTTCGCCGCGCGCTGCCCGGCCGCCCAAGACATCTGCAACACCACACCCCCGTCAACCAATGAAGCCAGCGAGCACTGGTTCCGCTGCCACTTCCCTGCTGGCGACGATGCAGAAGGGGCCGCCTGATGGCCGGTACCGGCACAGCGCATCTCCGCCACGACGTCGTACTCAGCGTGACCGAGCTCGTCGTCGAGTTCCCGGCGCGCAAGAAGCAGGTCGTGCATGCCGTTTCTGGCGTGAGCTTCGATCTCGACAAGGGCGAAACCCTGGGGATCGTCGGCGAGTCAGGCTGCGGTAAGACCACGACCGGTCGGGCCATCATGCAGCTCGAATCGGTGACCAGCGGAAGTATTCGATTGAACGGTGTCGACCTTGCCGCAGAGCAGGGTGAGCAGCTCCGACAGGCGCGCAAGGCAATGCAGATGATCTTCCAAGATCCCGTGTCGTCACTTAATCCGAGTCGGCGTGTTCGCGAGATTGTCCGGGAGGGCATCGACATCTGGGGTCAGACCCGTGAAGGCGATGTCGACGCATGGGTCGCCGAGGTCATGGAGTCGGTCGGGTTAGGCGACGAGGACGTTGCCGACCGCAGGCCGCATGAGTTCTCCGGTGGCCAGTGCCAGCGAATCAACATCGCGCGTGCGCTGGTGATGGAGCCTGACGTGTTGATTCTCGACGAGCCGGTTTCGGCGCTCGACGTATCGGTGCAGGCCCAAATCCTTAACCTGCTCGAGGGCCTCAAGCGGCAGTTCGGGCTGACGATGCTGTTCATCAGCCACGACCTCGCTGTCGTGAAGAACATCTCTGACCGAGTGATGGTGATGTATCTCGGCAAGGTCTGTGAGATCGCCGAAACTGCTGACCTGTTCAGCCGTCCCACGCACCCGTATAGCCGTGCACTGCTTGCATCCATCCCCGGCAACACCCTCGGCCTGCCACAGGCGAGTGAACTCATCAGCGGCGAGTTGCCCTCGCCACTCAACCCGCCGTCAGGCTGTCGTTTCCGGACACGCTGCCCGCACGCGACTGATGTCTGCACCAGCACCGAACCCGAACTGGTCGAACACGAACCCGGTCACTGGGTTGCCTGCCACCATCCTTCGGTGAATGCGTGAATGAACGGTTTGCCTCAGTGATAGATCGCCGAGAGAAATGAGGACCGAGGAGTGACGCCAGAGGAACTGCGCAAGGCCGTTGACGACGGAACGATCGACACCGTCGTCGTGGGATTCACCGATCACTACGGACGAACCCTGGGGAAACGATTCGACGCGGCGTTTTTCCTCGAGTCCATCGACGACGGGACTCATGCCTGCGACTACCTGATGACAGTCGACATGGAAATGGAGCCGGTAGCTGGATACGCATTCTCGAACTGGTCATCAGGATTTGGTGACTTTCACCTTGTGGCCGACCTCAACACGTTGCGACTTGCCGCCTGGGCCCCGAACACGGCATTCGTGCTCTGCGATGTCGAACGTAATGTCGATCACCATCCGGTTGGCGTGGCTCCTCGCTCGATCCTGCGTCGCCAGCTCGACGCCGCACACAACGCTGGTTACGCACCCAACGCGGCGAGTGAGTTGGAGTTCTTTCTCTATCGCGACACATATCGCGACGCACACGACAAGGGCTATACCGGCCTCGTCGCAGCAGGCTGGTACGTCGAGGACTACCCCCTCCTCCAAGGAGCACGGGTCGAGGACTACGTCGGCGCAGCGCGGCGCGTGCTCCGAGACTCCGAGGTACCAGTCGAAAATTCAAAGGGCGAAGCAGCGATCGGGCAACACGAATTGAACATCCGCTACGCACCGATTCTCACGATGGCCGACCGGCACGTGGTGATGAAGCAAGCAATGAAGGAGCTCGCTGATCAACAGGGCGTGTCGGTGACCTTTATGGCGAAGCCGCATCATGATCAGTCCGGGAGTAGCTGCCACATCCATCTCAGTCTCTGGTCCGGCGAAGGTGAGGCGGCCACGAACCTTTTCTCCGACGGGACCGGGCGCACCGATGCGTTCCGCTGGTTTCTCGGCGGATGGATGCAGCACCTGCGTGACTTCATGGTGTTCTACGCGCCAACGATCAACAGCTACAAGCGCTATCAGGATCAGTCGTGGGCCCCGACCGGGTTGGCGTGGTCCGATGACAATCGCACGACCGGGTTCCGCATCGTCGGATCCGGCCCCAGCCTGCGAATCGAATGTCGCATCCCTGGTGCCGACGTCAACCCGTACCTCGCCTTCGCTGCTGCTCTGGCGAGCGGCCTCGATGGGATCGAGAACCAGATCGAACCCCCGCCAGAGTTCAACGGTGATGCCTACACGTCAGACGACGTGCAGCGCGTCCCGAGATCGCTGCGCGAGGCAGTGACCGTGTTCACTGCGAGCAATACCGCGCGACGTCTGCTTGGTGACGAAGTCGTCGATCACTACAGCCACTTCTACCGGTCCGAATGTGATGCCTATGACAGCGCCGTCACCGATTGGGAACGCCACCGGTACTTCGAGCGGATCTGAACCACTCAGGCTCTTCGCGTCTCGCCATCGGCGTCCGGGAACCAAAAAGCCCCCGGCAGCGCTGCTACCGAGGGCTTGAGTGGTGGAGACGATGGGAATCGAACCCACGACCCCCTGCTTGCAAAGCAGATCACTCAGACCCGAATACCACCTGCATATAGCCCTTACGCTGGGATGATGCTGAAGTCGAGCCGCACGCTGCTCGCCAGTGTTGACCGCTGTTTACCCTCGCTACTGGCACGCCAATGGCACGCCGACTCAATCAAGGATCATGGCCGTTTCGCTCCTGAGGGGAGACCAACGAGTTCGCCTCAGCGACAGACCAGATAGACACCGGCTCCTTCCGTCCAGGCGAGGCATGGATCGATTGGAGTTGACCGGGACTGTCAGATCGTTGGTGTAAATGGTCTGGCTCATTGTTGTTGTTGTCGATTGTAGGGCCTCAGAAGAGGCGGCCTTCGAAGGTGATGGCGAAGGCGTTGAGGGCGGGCTTCCAGCGGTTCATCCAGCGTTCCTGGCCGGTGCCTTTGGGGTCGAGTGAACGCACGACCATGTAGAGGCATTTGAGCGCGGCCTGCTCGTTGGGGAAGTGGTCGCGTGCTCTGGTCGCTCGTCGGAACCGGGCGTTCAACGGCTCGATCGCGTTTGTCGAGTAGATCACCCGGCGGATCTCCGGCGAGTAGTCGAGGAACGGCACGAATTCCGGCCACGCCCTGGTCCACAACGATCTGATCGCCGGATACTTCTGGCCCCAGATCGGGTCGAACTCGTCCAACCTAACCGCCGCGTCGGCTTCGTTGACCGCGGTGTAGACCGGTCGAAGATCCTTGGCCATCTTGTCCCAATCGGCGCGCGATGCGAGCCGAAAAGTGTTGCGGATCAGATGCAGCACACACGTCTGCACGATCGCCAACGGCCAGGTTGCTTCGATCGACTCAGGCAATCCTTTGAGGCCGTCGCACACAACGATGCAGGCGTCATCGACGCCGCGGTTCTTGATCTCGGTGAGCACCTGGAGCCAGTATTTGGAACCCTCACCACCGGTCCCGACCCACAGGCCCAACATCTCGCGTTTGCCGTCAACAGTGACCCCGATCGCCGCGTAGAGGGGCCGGTTGGCGACTTGGCCGTCGCGAATCTTCACGACAATCGCGTCGATGAAGATCACCGGGTACACGCGATCGAGTGGCCGGTTCTGCCTCTCGGCGAGCTCGCCGAGAACCCGGTAGGTGATCTTGGAGATCGTCTCGCGGGAGATGTTCGTCGAGTACACCTCGGCCAGGTGCGCTTCGACCTCACCGGTCGTCAAGCCTTTCGCGGTGAGCGAGATCACCATCGAGTCG
>MEHZ011526684.1_pt1 | contig 20067 bp, 17 predicted proteins | sample 897221 | NCBI WGS metagenome assembly MEHZ01 (sample SAMN05514161, study PRJNA337945) | marine metagenome | isolation source: marine surface water | place: Arctic Ocean | collected 2007-12-13
CGAGTCGGGGACGGCGACCTTGAACGACTTGTTCTGGTTGAGAGCTTGGCCGAGGGCGTTGATGCGGTCGATCTCGGCGAGGGCGTAGTCGTGAAGGATGAGCCGCTGGAGCACGGAGACGGTCTTGCAGACGGCGCGGAGCCGCTGAGAATCGTCGAGTCCATCGTCGTGTTCGTCGCCAGCGCAGAGAGCGGCGAGGAAGGTGTGCCGCTGCAGCTCGTCGATGAGGTTGTACTGCTTCTTCTTGCTGGTGAGGAAGAGCTGAAGGCCGGGGGACTCCAAATGAGAGAGATTGGCGTCGTCGACGACGATGGCAAACGAGTCGAGCCGCTCGACATCCGCTTTACAGTTGTACCTCTCGCTCGTGAGGGTGTCGAGATCGACCCGACCTGGGACGGAAGCGGCGTGCGTGCATCGGCCACCGACGACATTGGTTACACCAACGTGTCGGTGCCGTTGGATCGGTGCGTGCCGTGGTACGGCGCAAACCGAGCGGCTGCGCTGCGAGAGGTCCCCGTAGTCGATGGCCGCTACCGGGAGGACTGGGTAGGGCTGTCCGATATCTGGCTTGGCTGGATGGGTGTTGGACTTGTTCGCGCTGCGCTGCACGAGGCCACCGCCGAGATCCGCGAGCGCAAATCGATCATGGGCAAGAAGATGGTGACCCGGCCGACGGTGCAGGTCAACCTCGGGCGGGCAGCCGCCTTGGTTGCTGCAGCGGCCGCCACCATGGAGACGGCGTGCCGCCAAGTCGACGAGCGGGTCGAGTCTCAGCAGGTCCCAGACGAAGCCGACTATTTGCGCCAGATGGCCTTGGCGACATCGGGCATCAACCAGCTCGACGAAGCTATGCAGCTGCTGATGCGGTGCCAGGGTGGCAACGGCTTGCGCGAGAGTCGATCGTTTCAGCGCCGGTGGCGTGACTTCCAGGCGATGCCGTTGCACATCAACATCCACCAGGATCGTGTGCATCACCAGCTCGGACGTTTCGTGCTTGGCGAAGACCTCGAAGCCTTCTGAGTCCAGAAGTGATAGGAAGAGCGCTCGATCGTTGACACGGTTGTTGCTAAGCGGTGCAGCCCGTCATGGTGAGCGAATAGGTGGACGCTGGTAGCGACCTCGGCTGTAGCGAATAAAGGGAAAGCGCCCGTGTCGCCGATGGACAGGGCCACCAGGGGAACCAAAATGCAGGCAGACGAGATCACCGAACACTTCTTCGAAGGTTCCAAACACACGTCGTTCTATCGAGCGAGCGGCCCTGACGACGGTACGCCGATTATCTTCGTTCACGGCTGGCCCGAACTCAGCTTGAGCTGGCGCCATCAACTACGAGCGCTGGGAGCGCTCGGCTTCCGCTGCATTGCACCGGATCTGCGCGGATATGGCCGGTCGAGCATCTACCCCGATCATGGTGACTACGCCCTTGAGAACGTTGTCGGCGACATGCTTGAGCTCGCCGACGGCCTCGGATTCGAGCGTGCAATCTGGGTTGGACACGATTGGGGGAGTCCCGTTGTCTGGTCGATCGCCAGCCATCATCCCAAACGATGCCATGGCGTCGCGAACCTCTGCGTGCCCTATCGAACCCTGGACCTGGGCTTCGACACCGTGGTTGGACTCGTCAACCGCGATCGATACCCAGAATCGGACTACCCAGCCGGCCAGTGGGAGTACATGCGGTACTACGAGGAATGCTTCGATGACGCCACCCGTGCGTTCCAAACCAACGTACATAACACGGTGAAGTCGCTCTTGCGAAAGGGAAACCCGCAGGCTTTCGGGCAGCCAACGGGCACGGCCATGACACGACGTAACGGCGGATGGTTCGGCGACAGATCTGAGGCCCCCGACCTGCCTCGCGACGACGACGTTGTGAGCGAAGACGAATTGGCCGAGTACACCCTTTACCTCGAGCAGAATGGGTTCTTCGGACCAGACTCGTATTACATGAACCACTCTCGAAACGCCGAGTACGGGTCCACGGTTCACAACAATGGCCGGCTTGACATGCCCGTCCTCTTTCTTGCCGGTCAATACGATTACACATGTGACACGATCACATCGGACCTGCCAGCTCCAATGCGAGAGAGCTGTAGCAATCTCACAGAGAAGGTCATCTATTCCGGTCACTGGATGGCACAAGAACGCCCACGAGACGTCAATGCGGCTCTCACCCATTGGCTCGCAGACAAGTTCACGCCCCTATGGCGGGCGTCTCGTCCGTAGGGCGCTCGCCAGTCGAAGAATTGTCCGCTGACCGGCTGAGAGCGCGAGCATGTTCCAATGGTGCTGACCCCCGACGAGATCGAGCAGTTCAGAACTGATGGTGTCGTGGTGCCACGTTGTCGCCTCAACGTGGATGATGTGGCAGATTTGGCGGCCAGCCTTGATGCGCACGTCGCTGCGAGTACCAGAGGAGATGTCGACTTTGTTCCGAACGTCCTGGACCACGAGCCGTCGTGGATTCGGTTCGCGATCTTGGAAGAGGTCCTCGGATCGGTAAGGGACCTAATCGGCGACGATGTGATCCTGTGGGGCTCGGGGCTGTTCTGCAAGGCCGCTACAAACGGCCGTGCGACCCCATGGCACCAAGACGGTCAGTATTGGCCGATCAGACCGCTGGCGACGGTCACGGCCTGGATTGCCATCGATCCGGTCGACGAAGACAATGGCTGTCTGCGTGTGATTCCAGGGTCGCATCACGATCGTGTTCTGCACGAACACGCCCGGAACGACAGCAGCGCCCTGATCTTGAACCAGGAGCTATCAGCCGAGCAGCGCGGCCCAACGCCGCCACGTTCCCTGATCCTGGAGCCGGGTCAGTTCTCGCTGCACGACGTCTACATGATTCATGGCGCCAACCCGAACACATCTGGGAGGCGACGCGGCGCGTTGGCGTTTCGTTTCATGCCGGCAACGTCGCACTACGACCGGGAATTAGCGAAGCGCCAAGCTGAAAAAATGGGCCTGCACAGCATGGTGAATCGCACGCTGTTCATGGCGAGCGGCGCGGATGCTAGCGGGAAGAACGACATCACCAAGCTGCCAGCTGCGTCCAAGTAGCGGCTAGCCCAGGCAGCCGATGGCCCGCTAGGTCTCTGGTTCGGCTGCGGTCTTCGGCTCAACAGTGCCTCGCTGGCTGTGACTCCACGTTCTGAAACCTGTCAGGAACGCCCGTTAGTCTGCATGGATGGACCCAAGCGTCAGCACGTCTCCAGAGCGGGCCGACGAGCAGCGGTCAGGTTGGGGCGGCCCAGCGGTAGCGCCGTCATCGTTGGAAGCGATCCGCGAGGCAGCAGGAACCATTGCTGGGGTTTCTCGGAACACGCCGTTGGTTCCGCTGCGCTCCTATGGGCTCGCCGAAGAGTCTCTAGGAATTGAGCTGAAACTAGAGACCCTGCAAGATGTCGCCTCGTTCAAGATTCGTGGTGTCTACAACTGGCTCTCACACCTCACGCCTGCCGAGCGAGCAGCAGGCCTAAACACACACAGCGCAGGAAACACGGCACAGGCTCTGGGCTACGCAGCGCAGCGATTCGGGTGCGACGCACAGACCCTTGTGCCGAACCGCACGCCCGAGGGCAAGCTCGAAGCCATACGAAAGTACGGCGTCAAAACCATCGCCGTATCGATGGACGAACTCTTGGACTTCATCTTCTCCGCGGGATGGACAGAAGAACCCCAGTCCTACCTGAACCCGTGGGGCGATCCCATGATGATCGCAGGAAACGCCACTGTTGCACTTGAGATCCTGGAAGAGCGCCCGGACATGGCCTCGTTGTTCGTGCCCGTCGGCGGTGGGGGACTGCTTGCGGGCGTTGGTTCCGCTGTTCGTGCACTCAAGTCCAGCTGCCGAGTCGTAGCTGTACAGGTCGAGTCATGCCAAGCGCTGTCGGGCGCACTCAGCCACGGCGGACCCGTATGGGTCCCGATGGGAGACTCTCTGAGTGACATCTCGCTGCCGGTGATCGTGGACGAACTCTTTCCGCTACTCGCGTCGGTTGTTGACGAGGTCATCACCGTCGGCGAAGACGAGCTCCGCGAGGCCGTGAGAATACTTGCGGTTGAAAACAAGGTCGTCGCCGAGGGTGCGGGCGCGCTTGCGCTGGCTGGAGCCCTTCAAGTGGACCAAGCAATCCGTGGAGAATCGGCATGCATTGTCAGCGGCGCAAGCCTGGACCCGGCGACCCTGGCGAACATCCTGGGACATTGAAGCTGTCGGCTCGGCCACTAGGGACGTGTGCCAGGCCCGTGTCCCTAGCGTAAAGCTGACATCGCCGGGCCATGAGGGACAATACGCCGTGCACGTCCCTAGCAAGGCCCACCCCTTAGTGGTGCAAGACTGGGGCAATCATGACTGTCTATCCCGGGATCCTGACCGGCATTTCGTACGTCTCGGGCCTGGACTACTACCGAGGCATCCATGAGCGGGTGCTGGCCGCAACGCCGGTTGGACACCTGATGCCGCCGAACCCGTCACTGGCTATGGTGTCGGTCGATTGTGACGAGTACGCATTCCATCTGACCAACCGGAACTTTGATCGGGTGGCAGCCTTGTTGCTCGAGGGCGTGGACAAGCTCGTGGCGACCGGGTGCGGTCTCCTGATCATTGCGTCAAACACCGGGCATATTTGCGTGCCAGTCGTCGAGGCTGAATATCCAGACCTCGACATCCTGCACATCGCGGATTGCAGCGCATACCAACTGAAAGAGCTCGGTATCAGCCAGGTCGGTTTGGTTGGAACACGACCAACGATGGAAGAGTCCTATCTGCGCGATCGACTTGCTCGGCATGGCATTGCAACGGTGATTCCTAAAGAGGTATCTGCCCGAGAGGAGATCTATCGGATCATCTACCAGGAGCTGTCCCTTAACGAGTTCCGGCCGGAATCGAGAGCAACAATCGTCGACACGATTCGGGCACTTGGCGCAACTGGTGTCCAAGCCTGCCTTCTGGGATGCACCGAGATCGAGCTATTGGTGCAGCAGGAACATGTGCCGGAACTTCCGCTGCTTATGTCGGCAGAAACGCACATTCAGTTCGCAGCCGAGATTCTTCTGGGAAATCTTGCCGTCGAAGACGTGCTGCCCGCCAAAACGATGTAACTCGCGGCGACCTTGTTCGACTCGGGCTGGCGTGTGCCAAAGTCTGGTATGGGGAACGAGTGGTACAGCAATGATGATTTACGGGCGATGTTTGAGTCGGTCAAGAACTGGGGTCGGTGGGGTCCCGAAGACGAAGCCGGCGCTCTCAACCTGATCACCGCCGAGCACATCGCCGCAGCCGCGTCAGAAGTCACCGGCGGCGAGTCGGTCAGCTGCGCTCGCGAGCTTCCGGTGAAGCCCAACGTCGAGACGCCCTATCCGGCGATGCACCACATGGTTCGCGGTGGTGATGACTGTGTGATTCCTGGCCTGGGAATGGAATCGACCAGCGACTTTGTCGGCGTGCAGTTCCATGGCATGTCCACGAGCCATATTGACGCGTTGTGTCATGTTTTTGTCGACGAGCAGATGTACAACGGCTTTGGTGCCGCCGAAGTTAAGAGCACCGGTGCTCGCCGAGGCAGCATCATGTGCGCGAAGGACGGCGTTGTGGGCAGGGGAGTGCTGCTTGACATCCCGCGGCTGCACAACACCACTCATCTTGAGCCGGGGACGCCGATCATGATCGCCGACCTGGAAGCAGCCGAGGTAGCACAAGGGGTGACTGTTGGCGCTGGCGACATCCTCTTGGTCGGCACAGGGCGCGATGCCCGGCGAGCCGAGACGGGGCCATGGCATCCCTTCGCCGAAGGCCTCGCTGGCCTGCACCCCGAGTGCATCCCTTGGCTGTATGAACGCCACGTGGCCGTGCTCGGAAGCGACGGGGTCAGCGATGTCTTGCCCGGTCAACATCCGTCAGAGTGGGCGATGCCGATACACCAATGCGTGATCGTGGCTATGGGTGTGCACCTGCTCGACAATCTGCGACTCGACCGGCTTGCTGAGGCGTGCGCTCGACACAACCGCTGGTCATTCCTGCTTACCGTCGCCCCGTTACGGATCGAGGGTGGTACCGGTTCACCAGTCAACCCGGTCGCACTCTTCTAGCAATCACATTCACGACGCGAACCGCTTCGGCTGTTATCTGAGCGCACTGCGTTCGTTGGCCGCACCCCGCTGGGACAAGACGACGAGGTCAAAGGTCATTGCGGTAGCGGAGAGCGGCGGCAACAGCGTGGTGGCCGTGCCATCAACAACCGACACGTCGGCGAAGGGCTGGGAGGTAACTACCTGCTGGTCGTCGAACGTGTTCTCGGCCTTTGGATCGTGGCCGGTGACGATCTCGGCACTTGCCAAGGCTCGAATCACCCGGTCAGCCAGAGCAATCGACACCGGCGCTGCTTGGTCAAGGCTGCGATTGGTGACGAAGACATGCAACTGCTCGCCGTCGATGATTGCACTTGTGTCGATCAGATCGACGGTGCCGTAGCTGGGGCTGTCATAGGTCGGCCCAACGACCGACGGCTGCAGCGAAATCCCCTGTCGTCGAGTCGCGTACTGGGCGAACACATGGAAGATGGACTGAATAAGCAGTTCGTCACCGCGAGTCTGGACGGGTGCAATCACGTTGACGATCTGCGCAATATTGGCGATCTTGACCACGTCGGCATGGCGGATGAAACTGTTCAGGAAACCGGCGACAACCAAAGCATCTTCCAGGTTGTAGCGCTCTTCGATCAGGTGCGGTGCCGCTTTCCCGGCGCCCTCCATGTCCATGTTTTTGTACCAGACATTCCACTCATCGAAACACAGCAACACCCGACGGGGGTGGCCGTGTTTGGCCTGGATGAACTGGCAGAGCGCATCAGTTGCTTCGATCTGGGTGTCGATGGCGTTGGTTACCGCCAGAAAGTCAGCGGTATCACCCTTCGGGTTGCCGACATAGCGATGCAGGCTGATGTAGTGCGCCACGCCACCAAGCACTTCGAGCACTTGCCGATCCCATTCGAGATAGGTGTCGAGCTCGACCATCGACGATCCCGAGGCGACCAGTTCGATGCTGCGGTCGACGTTCTTCATCATGCGTGCAGCCTGTAGGGCCCGCGTCGCATAGTCGCTGGCAGGACCGTGGCCGAGCTGCCATGGCCCATCCATTTCGTTGCCCAGGCACCACAGCGGCACGCCGTATGGTTCAATGCTGGCGTTGGCAGCTCGCATGTCGGCGTACTTCGTGCCAGTCGGCGAATTGCAGTACTCGACCCAGTTTCGAGCTTCCTCAGGCGAACCGGTGCCAAGGTTCACTGCCATCATTGGTGACCAGTTCATTTTGCGGCACAGGCCGATGAATTCGTCGGTGCCGAAGTCGTTCGTCTCGATGCTTGACCAGGCCAATTCTCGAAGCGTTGGTCGAGTCGATGTGTCACCAACGCCATCTTCCCAGTGATAACCCGAGACGAAGTTGCCGCCGGGGTACCGCATGATCGGCATCTTCAGCTGGCCGAGCGCACCGAGCACATCGGCACGTAGACCAGCTTCGTCGGCATGAATCGAGGTCGGTTCGTAGACCCCCTCGTACACACAGCGGCCCATGTGTTCCAGAAAGCCGCCGAAGATCCTTGGGTCAACCTGCCCTACAGCGAATCCAGTGTGCAAGGTGATCGAGGTCGGCTCCATCACAAGATTGTTGCCTGGCTGGACCACCTTCACAAATGGTGCACCCGCTCGTCTGGTGCAGAACCTGCTGATTCAGGCTGGGCGCACACTGCGAGCCCAAAGCCATTGGTTGGTTGCACAGGGAGCGTTCGAAAACCTTGTTTCGGCGGCGACGGCTGCCCTCAGCTTGGCTACACCCCGGTCATCGTCGCTGCGTCGGTAACGGCATCACGTTCTCCATCCGGGTCCTGGCCGCCCGACCTGCACAACTGAGGGTCGTGATCAGAACGCACTGACCAGAGATCGCTCCCACAGCCCCAAGGCAACACACAAGGGTCGTGGTTTGGGTCTGAGTTCGCCGAGCACATGGAGCGACGGGCGCAGAAGCTACATTCACAATCTGCCAGCCGATGTCCAAATGAGGTGCTGATGATGAGCGCAACCGTGGTCCACAACCAGAACGATGAGTACGACGTCTATATCGGACGTGAGGTGCCCGAGTTCGAGTTGGCCGGAAGTAAGTGGGGCAATCCATTCGTCCTGGCCGACGAGAGCGATGAGGAACGCCAGCGCTCCATCGCCAGCTATCGAGAGTGGGTTGTGACACAGCCCGAACTGATGGGCTCACTCGAGGAGCTACGTGGCAAGCGCCTGGCCTGCTGGTGCGCCCCGTTGGAGTGCCATGGCGACGTGCTCATCGAGCTACTCGACGCTGCCAGCTGAGAGTCGGTTAGTTCCAGGCTCCGAACTGGAAGGCGGTGCCGGGTAGAGATCGCCACGCATCTACCGCATCGGCTTCGACATCGCCTGACATCGAGTGCGGGGTCTTGAGCGCATTCTCGACGTCGAGTCGGTGCACAGCCAGTTCTGACGCTGTGTGCCAAGCCCACAGCCCAACAGTGCCAGAGCCGCCGGTCACGGTGCCGATTGCGCCTAGCTCCGTGAGCGCTGCGTCGAGGTCATCTGGTTTGCGCCAGCACATGGCAACCGAAGCGCCCTGTTCGAGCAGGCGCTTGGCAACGAAGGTGCTGATGCCCTTGTCCCTGGTCGAAATAAGCGCCTTGCGGCCCTGAAGTTGTAGATCTATCGACTACCGATACCAGCTCGTGCGCAGAGCGGATTAACGAGATCCGAGGTCAAACCAGCCAGATTCAGTCGTTGTACATCATGTACGCCGATGCCAACGCAAAGAGGGCGAACCCGCCAATGAGGACCACCTGTAGGCCTATGGCACCGGGGTCGACGCATCCTTCGTTGCGTTCAGCCCTGCATTCTTGCTGCAGCTCGCGTGAGCTCCAGCCGAGGATTGCGGTGACGAGCGCCACGATGGCAGCACCTCGGATCCATTTCTTTTGACTGAACCGGCGCTTTGCGACCGAAGCCACTCGTTGCAGCGGCAGTGTGAACAGCGCCAGGGCAGCAAAGAAAGCCACGAACTCAATGATGAATCTCAGCATGAACATCTTCCCCAATTCGCCGGAACTTATTCTAGGGAGAGTTGCGTGTCCTGCGAGACAGGTTGCTCATCCATCGTTGCCAGCCTCGACCGGGCGCTCTCAGGATCGCTAACCCAGCCGTTGACAGCCTCCCAGGAACGCGACGACTGCCGAGCTGCTGCATGGTTGGAGTCTGACAACACCTTCGTCATCAACCTGGGCGAGGTTCAGCAGTCGATGACCGGCAACTACCTGGTCGCCACCCCTGTCCATGGCCGTCGAGAGGCTGACCGGATCATTGCGCGAAGCGGTACTGATCGGGTTCTTGCCTCGGCAGGAAGTAGCGATCGTGGGTTCTTTCGCTCTGATGATTTGCTGGTGAACAGCGCATGTGGCCATGTGCAAGACAGTCGAACGAACGTGTTTTACCTTCCTGTCATTGGGGCCTGCGATGGAGGCGTGTGCCTAACACTCGACGATGCCGAATGAGACGCGCTCTCTCTCTTTTTGACGGTCATATCGTGACGCCTGAAACCGTTGACCTTATAACTTCGTCGAGACCCGCCCGATGACCATGAATGGCGCCCCGCGAACCTAGGGACGAGGCGGGTGGCTGGACGGCGATGCAGACCACGTCTGGCTTCAGGGAATGAATCGTGTCGTGTCAGACCGGTGTGATCCACCCAGATGGCGTGCGTTATGCCGTTTTGGCGAATACCTCGTCAGGGGCCAGAAATGTTGTCAGGGTCATCGTCGTGTTTGCCGATGATCTCGAACCGAGAGGTCACAGTCATCGTGCGGTCGTACGAGCAGCGCCTGGTGATCTCTGGGCTCGGCCTGGAAAGGCCGGCGATATTGGCTGTCGAAGGGGCCTAGGACGCGGGTTGAGGGCGAAACAGTTCTAGGTCAAGTGTGCCGTCTTGCCAACCAGCCGGTGTCGTGAGCGTTGCTGCCAGCCGTCCTAATTCGTCGCTGGACTTCGCGCCAGACCCGCTTGCGCCGAGCGCAACAATCACTCGTTCATCCACGAACCCGATGAAGGGAAGCTCAGTTTTGGTGTTGGTGACAACACACGGCTTGTGGTCCCAAGAGCTAATCGTGGAGCGCGGGAGCAGCGAGCGAACGGTCGCTTGCAGCGCGACGGTTTCGGCTTCAGAACCGCCGCCTTGAAACCACCTAGCAATGTCCGCATCGCTCTCGGCTGCGATTATTGGCAGGGAGTTGCCGCCGATCTTCAACATGGTGCGACCGTCGGGGAATCGCACAGGTGGTACCCAGTAGATTTCGTGCAGGCCCGAATGCTCGGGCGCATCGTCGATATAGGTCGGAATCTCATGTCCGGGACCAAGCTCAGCCAACACGATGGTGCGGAGTCGACGTTCAAGCGCCAGCTCCAGACCAACCAATGAGGCTCCATAGGCACCTGTGGCCAGGATCACATAGTCGGCTGTGACAGTGGTGCCGCACTCGATAGTCAGACCGCTGTGTTGAGATCGAACTGCAGTCGCAGGCGACTCGATGAGAAGTGCGCCAGCCCGAGCTGCGAGCAGCGTTTGAGCCGTCACGAGCTGGCGCGGGTCGATTACACCAGCCGGAGCGCCTTCGTAGAAGACCGTTCCAGGATGGTCCTCCCGGACCGTAATGCCAGTGGTCTCACGAAGCCACGCGCGATCGACAAGGCGAGCGTCACCACCGCGGGCGAGGGCATTGTCGATCGCTGCCTGCGTATCGCTAGAGGTCTGCGCTAGCCCTCGAGCGTCGTGGAACTGTCTACCTGAACGCTCAGCGATGTCGTCGTAACGGGCAATGGAGCGAGCGGCGAGCTCGGCCCATACCGGGCTTGCCGAGCTGATACGCGTGATGCGGCCCTGGTCGTAGTGGCTAGCGAACGGACCAGTCGACGTTGCATAGTCCGCGGGCTCTCCAGCGCCGATCATTACAACGCGCACGTCTGCCTCGGCCAGATGGCGGGCGGCCGCCGAGCCGATCATGCCTCGGCCGATCACCGCGACCTGGTAGTCATTCGCCATGATCAGGCGGCACTCAGGAGATCAACGAGCGCTCGGCCTGCCCCGTCGGTTGCGTAGCCCTTGCCATGGTGATGAGGCATGCGAGCCCAGGTGACCTCGGGTTTGGGCCAACCCTCGCAGAACCAGAGCCCGCTCATACCCATGAACCTTCCAGCGGCGTTCTCTTCGAGTGCCCAGGGGCAACAACCGCGCAGAGACCAGTGTTCGAGATACATGGCGAAATCACGCCATGTAGCTTCGCGGCCATATAGCCCGCCATAAAGAGGTGAGATCGAGTCGGGGTAGACCCCGGCCATTGGCTCAAAGCCATTGCCGCGAAACTCGCGTAAGATCAGCAACTCGGTCTCCAACACCGGAATCTGCACGGGGAACAGCTAGCTCACGATTGAGTTTTTGTACGTATCGAGATACGTGATCTCTGACACCGGTGGGCGCTTGGCTGGCTTAAAGTCGGTGCCCTTGGTGTAAGCCACAGGGAGAAGCCCAGCCTGGCTCATGTGATCGGGGATACCCAGCAGCTCAGCGGCCTCTGCTTCGGCGGCAAGGTGCAAGGTGGTGTAGCAACTGCCCAGGCCGCGGCTGCGGAGCGCCAACTGAAAGCTCCACATCGCGGGAATGATCGAACCAAACAGGCCAGCGGCCGAGTTCGTGGTGGCATCATCGAGGCGGCCGACGATCATCGGGATCACCATGACGGGAACCTCGCCTAGCTTCTCAGCCAAGAAGTTCGCAGAATCTAGTACGCGGCCGGTTTGGCTGCCAGTGTCTGCATCGCGAGCCGCAGCAGCCAAATAGTCGCCGCCGACGCGTCGGTAGATATCGGCAAGAGCTTCTTTCTTTTCGGCGTCCCGCACGACCAGCCAACGCCAACCTTGGCGGTTCGACCCTGTCGGAGCCTGCACCGCAAGTTGTAAACAATCGAGCAGCACATCGTCGGGTACTTCGCGATCAAAGTCGAGCCGCTTGCGCACCGCTCGGGTAGTTGAGAGCAGTGCATCGGTCTGGGTCAAGTCGAAATCCATCTACCAACTGTGGCCTGCAGGTTCGGCTTGTGCAAACCCGGTCTCGTTCACGCTTCGCCAGGTAACGCTCTGGGGCGTCGGAACCCTGAACATTGCCTGACGAAGCACAAAAACAACCGGTGGACCAGGTCGATAAACCGGGCCCAAATATCCTGCCTGTCAACCTTGCGAGGGTCGTTAGACAAGATTCGGTAGTGACGAGGATGGAGTTCCCCTCATTGCTATCTTTCCAAGCTTCACAATGTCTGGTGGTTGTTACCGCAGCGCATCACTTGTGAAAGCGACAACATGACATACGCCAAAATTGCGATCGACACCCTGCACAAAGCCTGGTTACGGCTTCCGTTGAACGCTGTGACCGCCATGAAGATGAATGCCGGCCGGGCTGGCTTGTTCTGGAATGGCCGTTCGTCGACTTTGCTTTGAAGACTGACAAACGCTTCGTGCCGTATATGAAGATTTCGTACGGCCCGTTGTTGAGGGCCGGGCATGCGCCGAGACCCGCAGCTCAGCATTGTCGACCAGCCCCCTTGAGACGGTTCTGGCGAAAGCCCGTACTGAGCTGTCCAAGCGCGACATCGAATTGATACTCACAACTGGCACCGTCAGCGAGACAACCGATCTGCAACGCAAGATATGGGCTGTGTTTGAACCCCTGATGGGGTGACCTCGAGAGGTCGAACCTAGAGCTGACTCAGACGCTGGCTGCCGGCGCAATGCCAAGGAGTTCGGAGATCTCTGCGATTCGATCCTCGAGCTCTTCGCCGTGTTCGGTGAGCGACAGGCTGGTGCGACGACGCAGGAAGTCTTCGACGCGAGCGACCATTTCGTATTCGCCGATCTCGACGATCTCTGCCTTGATATAGCGTGGGTCCTCCCACATGATCTCGGCCAGTGCAGGGTCCGCGATGACCCGGTCGAGCACGAAATTGGCGCGGCGGCCGTAGCGCCGCCACAACAACTCTGCGGTGTCATCGTCGACCTCACCGTTCGCGTTGACCCGAGCATGGAAGCGATCGAAGTCAGCGGCTGGTGGTTCACCAAACCAAGAATCGTCGAGCTTGTTTGCCGAGATACCGAGTTGGCTAACGGCATCGAGCACTTCTTCGCCAACATTGAGGCAGTCGGTCAGCTTGCCGCCAAAGATCGATACAACACTTCGGCTGTGATCGATTTCGATCTCATGCTTACGCGAGAGTTGTAGCCAGTCGCTTTCTTCGTGGTTGCTCGATGCGTCGACAACGAGGGGGCGCACACCACAGCGCTCGGCGATCACGTCGCCGGCAGTGAGGGGCTTGTCGAGATCGAGGCGCCCATTGATCTGGCGCAGCAGGAACTCGCGGTCCTCGTCGGTCACAGTCGTCGTAGGTTCATCGACGCGGGTGTCGGTCGTGCCGATCACCGAGCGGTCGCCCATCGGAATCACGTAGTACAGCCGCTCGTCTTCGTCGAAGAACGCAAAGACCCGCTCGCCGGAGCCGATGCGGGGCACGATCAGATGGATTCCTTTGGAGTGAGCGATGCGATGCTCGGTTGTTACACCGAGTTGCTCATTCAAGACGTCGATCCATGGACCGGTTGCGTTCACGATGGTGCGGGCCCGCATTGTGCGTTTTGTGCCATCAATCATGTCGCGTAGCTGCAGCGTCCAGTATCGGTTGTCGTACTCAGCCTGAGCGAGTTCGGTGTAGTTGGCGGTCAGCGCACCTCGATCGAGTGCGCCCTTAACAAACCCGAACGTGAAACGGGCGTCGTTGTCGGGCAGGTAGGCGTCGGAATAGATCAGTCCGCCCTTGGCCCGCGAGGTGTTGATGACGGGTTCGATTGATTCGATGGTCGATCGCCGTAAAAGCCGCGGCCGAGCAGTGGCGAAATTGCCGATGGCCCAGTACGCCATGGCGCCCAGTCCTGCGAGCCAGACCGGATACGGCGAGTCTTCGTCGAAGGTCGCAAGAAATTCGATGGGTTCGACCTGACTGGGATAAGCCTCGGTCAGGCGATTACGAGACTGGCACAATGTGCGGACGAGCTTGAACTCATAGGACTGCATGTACTTGAAGCCGCCCCACACCAGGTTCGAAGACTCTTGGCTGGTGAACGACGAGAAGTCCCCGCGGTCGACAAGGGCGGTGCAGACGCCAGCTGCCGACAGGGCAGCTGCAGTGACGGCCCCGTTGATGCCGCCGCCAATGATGGCGACGTCGACGGTTGCATTGTCGAGGGAGTCGAGGAGTCGAGTTCTCTGGCCTTGCATTGTCAGGCTGGATTCCAGGTGTCTGTTAGGGGGTCGTGGCGTAGGAGGCCGCGGGCAGGGTCATCGACGGTCCAGGCGTTGAGTGCCTCGTCGAAAACCGGCTCAGAGCTTGTCGCTGCTGCAGCAGTTGCGCCGCCCGGGTCACCGATCATGTCTTGAATTGGCTGCGCGATGTCAGCATTGTTCAAGACGATGGTCTCTTTGACTGCGTCAGACTGGGGTACGACGGGCATTGCATCACCGGCGGGCGGGGTGGCGATGATCGCGGGCCCATCGACGACGGGCATGGTGCTCGTAGCGCCAGGTTGGGCCAAAGGCAGATGTGGCATCGCTGCACCAGCGGGTGGTGTTCGTGCGTCGAGAGCCGGCGCCGCGGCGTCGTTCTTGCGCTTCCAGAGGAAGAATCCGATGGCTGCAGCGAGCAAGGCCACGGCCGCTGCGATCAGCAGCGGGCTGATTCCGCTATCGCCGCTATCGCTGCTATCGCTGCTATCGCTGCTATCGCTGCTATCGCTGCTATCGCTGCTATCGCTGCTATCGCTGCTATCGCCGCTGCCACCACCAGAACCGGGCTCGGTCTGGGCAAACAGACGAGCAGGTGGATTCAGGATGTCGATGTTCCATGTGAACTTGCCATCGCTGCTGACCTCGGTCGCATTGTTCTGACCCTCGACGGCGCGGCCGGGAAGGTCGACGGTGATCGTGAAGCTGGCGTCGGCGAATAGTGCGTTGAACATGGCCGGAGGGGCGTCGCCGGCCCCGGAGGTTATTTCTTCGGTGTCGACCTCGGTCTCGAAGAACCAATTGTCGCCTTCTTTATAGAGCCGCGTCGATGGGTCGAGGATCTCTTCGAGTTGTGTTGACTGGTCCAAAGATGGGTCCAGGTCGTACTCGACTCGCGTGCCGCAGAAACCGTCTTCATCGTACGGCGTGACCGTAGCTCCAACAGGAAGCGCGGTGGTCTCGAAGAACTCAGTTTCGAATCCATCGCAAAGTTCTGCGGTTTCGCCGAGATCTGACTCGGAAATGTCGAAGTCGCCGAGCACACCGGTGAGTGCTTCAGTATTGAGCGCGCTCAAGAAATCGACGCTGCCCGATCCATCGTCGTCGACGGTGATCGCTACATCAACTCGGATACAGCTCGCCATGAGCAGCATGATTACTAGCAGTCCACATACTGTTTTAAACCAACGCATTGGAAGGTCCTCACCCTGTCGTCAATAGCTCTTTGAGCATAGGACCGGATTGGCAGTCAAGGCGTGTCGAAACCATTCGGTTCGTGGGTCGTTCGGACAATGAACTTCGCCTCGCGCCGTGAGGTTCGTCACACGAGACCCTGGCCTACCGCCCAGTGACACGGGTCGATTAGTCGCAGCCGGGCAAAGGCCACTGGGGTCCGACCACCCGCGGGAATTTGCCCCTAGCCTCTACGCCTGTGTCGAGAAGTGCCCGCTTACTCCGTGTCGTCAGCGCAGCCGCTGCTGTTGTTGGCATTGGGCTCCTGATCTGGTGGTTCATGGTGGGGCGGGACTCGGTGTCGGAGGCTGTTGCGGCCCCTGCAAGCGTTCCAACCGTCGCTCTTGCGGCTACGGCGCCCCCTGAACCAACACCAGCACCTGAACCCACACCAACGCCGATTCCCCCACCAACGCCGGCACCAACGCCGCTCCCTTTCAGCGAGGCAGTTCCACTCGGCAATCTCTCGACAGGTTTGTCTACGCCACTCCCTGATTGTGGGCTCCTGGGTAATGACACCGTCGTGGCGGGCACCGTCACGCTCACCTGCCTCGAAGACTGGGCGACAGTTCCTGTGGTTGCTGCAGCAAATGGCCGAGTGGTGAACATTGTTCGCTCACCAGTGGCTGGACTCGAAAATACTGCGTCGATCGGGGTCTGGTCATGGGCAGAACAAGCCGAATTGGGCCCTCATGTTGTGGTTGATCACGGGCCGCTAGGCGGCTCGACAAATACGCAAACGGTCTACGCAGGGTTAGCCGCAATCGAAGATGGGATCTCCGTAGGCGCCCTGATTAGCGCTGGTGCGCCACTCGGATCTGTTGTGGGTCCATCGGCATCGCTGCAGTTCTCGGTTTGGACCAATGACGAGCGCCAGGATGGTGTCCGCGTTCTGGCTGAGGGCCCGTCGGCTGAGGAACAACGTGCAGCGGCCCAAGCGCTGCGAGAAGTTATTGCCACCCCAACAGACAAGCGTTGTCCCTTGGTGCTGAGTTCAGGCTCGCTCCCCGGCGCACCCCGTGACTACCGCAACGGAACCCATCGAGGCATCGACTTCGGTTGTGGAGGCGCTGATCGCTCCGCATATTCGATCGCCGATGGCACCGTGGTCTATCTGGTCAATGACTACGACGACCCGTCAGTAGCCGAACGAGAGGCAGTGCTGCACCAAGCCGGTATCGCTGGCTTCACGCCACACTGGACGTTGGTCATGTTGTACGGCAATTTCGTGGTGGTCGATCATGGCGAGATACCTGGTGCTGGCCGGGTCGTGACAATTTCGGCACATCTCGAAGAGATTGATCCGTCTATCTCGATCGGTGGTCGGGTCTCGCGAGGGCAGCGGCTTGGGGAACTCGGAAATCGGGGCACGAATGCCTCGGCCCAAGGCATTAGAGGGGCGGCAGACCCGTCGCTGCATTTGCACTGGGAGATATTCATCGACAACTGGTATCTGGGGTCAGGTCTCGACGTCAGCACAACGATCGAGCTCATCGCAACAGCATTGTGCGGGGCAGCCCAGACCCCTGGTTGCCCAGCCTGAACTGGTGCTCAGTCACTCCTAGTTCGACGCTGCCCATCACGAGGTGCAGGGTGACGCCATTGAAAGCATGACGGCCAATTACGATCGTGACATCGAAGCGATCGATCTGGGGATCCAGGGACTGACCGACATTGGGCGGATAGGCGCTGGCGGCAACGCCATCGTCTACCGCGCCCGACAGGCGGACCTCGACCGCGATGTTGTCGTCAAGGTGTTGACGAACGTCGATGCCGACACAACTCGCAGGCGCTTTGACCGGGAACGCCGAGCTATGGGCCGTCTGTCGCAAGAGGTTGGTATCGCTCCACTTTACGGAAGCGGGTTCACCCCTACTGGCCAGCCGTATCTACTGATGCCGTTCTATGAACACGGCAGTCTGCAAGACCAGCTAGACGGGCAAGGCGCCCTTGGCGCTGAGCGGGTCCGCGATATTGGCGTGGCGGTTGCAGCTGCGGTCCAGACAGCGCACGAGAACGGCGTGCTGCACCGAGACCTGAAGCCAGCCAACATCCTGCTGCGAGCTTCAGGGCAACCTGACGTCGCCGATTTCGGCATCGCACATCTGACCGACGATGCGCTCGGAACCTCACAAGCGCTTACGATGACGCCGCTCTACACTGCGCCCGAAGTATTTGACGGTGTCGAGTCGGGCGCTGCGAGTGATGTGTATTCGGTCGGTGCGACGCTGTTTGCGCTGCTGAACGGCTACCCGGCCCATAGCGACCCCGGTGGCACAACCCCGGTGTTGTCGCTGATCCGTCGAATCAACGAGGACCCACTTCCCGAGCTACCAGCAACGGTCCCCAAGGATCTTGCCGCCGCGATCTCGAGGGCAATGAGTAAGGATCCGCGAGAGCGTCAGGCGACCGCTGGAGACTTGGCGGCAGAGTTGGCTGAGGCTGACCTGGCTTCGCCGGTGCAACGCGGTGCTCGACGTTCGCCCCTTCTTGTTGCATCGCTGGTTGCGTTGCTGCTGGCAGCAGTGGCCGGTGCAGCGTTAGCTTTCATGCTGATTGACCGCTCCGACATCGCCAGCGATCTTGACGCGGCCGTCGCAGCGGCGCCAACCTCAGACACGGTTGAGCCGACAGTCACGTCAACAGGCCAGACAGCGGTTCCAGCATCGTTTGATCTTGTTGCTGCGTCGGCGGCAGCAAAACAGGCGTTAGTGCGCATCGAAGCGTTCAGCTGCACAGGCGCACAAGTCGCTACCGGCGTGATGCTGAACGACGGGATTATCGTCACTAGCGAGCGCATACTCGCAAGCCCATGGCTGATCGAAGTCAGGGCTGCTGGCCAGGTCCGACGCGCCACCGCAGAGATCTCTGACACTGTCGACGGCCTGGCCTTCGTCCAGATCGACGATGCTCGTTCGTTCGACGTGCTGACAGGAGCGCGGGTTGCGCACGGGGACCACGTGGCAATTGTGGGCATCGACGGCCGACCTGTGTTGGCCATGATCGTGCCCAACCCAGATGATGCCAGCCTGTTACAGGCCAAGGTCCTCAATGCCGGAGAGGGCAACGCCGTCGAGCCACTCGACATCATCGTGACCGACACCGGTGGCCTCGTTGGCATAGCCCGAGTCACTCCGGGCCAGATCGATGTGATCACACCCAAACTCATCCAAGGCGACGGAGACAATATTGTTTCCCCGTCCTACGACTGCCTGACGCTTCGGCGCGACCTGGGACCAAACGACGCCGAATCAGCCGTCTCGCCAGCTATTGCTGAGCTGCTCACCATGCAGCAACTGAGCGACGCCTATGCAAATGAGCAATGGCCGCTCGTTCGACAGCTGGAGCCGGGCAAGGCCTCGTTAAGCGATGCGAACTTTGTGAACGGCTGGCGACCGCTGCGGCAGGGCTTCGTCTATCCCGTAGATCGTTCTATCGATGGCGGCCTGGCCCGCTGGCGAATCGGACTTATCGGGCACGAGACCTGGAACGGTAACGACCTGACCACGCTCTTTTGTGTCACCTGGACTGTTGACCCGGTGTCAGGCGCTGTCTCTCAGACAAACGAAGACAATGTGACGGTCTACGGATCTCAAGTTGGACAGGAGCTGCGGCCGGGCTTCGTGGATCCGTCTGATCTGCGCAAACTCATCGACCAAAACTGTCCGCTCTGACCTGTAGATACTCTGCGGCGGGGCTTAGTTCTTAAAGCGCTCGAGCTTGGACGCCAGGTCTTCCCATCGGGTGGACAGTTTGGCAGCGCGGCCTTTCGCCGCATCAAATTCTTTTGCCAACGAAGCAACCCGATCGCCGTCGTCGTAGATCGCTGGGTCGGCCAATTGCACTTGCAACCTCGCAACTTTGCTCTCGGCCTTCTCCCAGTCCTTCTCGGCTTTACGCAGCTCTATGCGCAACGCCTTTGTGTCCTGGTGGTGCTCGTTGCGCTGTTCGGCCTGGCCACGCTTCTCTTGCTTACGCCCGGTACCGCTGCGGGGATCTGTCTTCTTGGAACTCTTTTTGGCCTTGCCCGATGTCGAGGTGCTCAGCTTGGCGGCCATCTTGTTTTCGCCAGGCATAAGCAGGCGCTCATCGACGTCGTCGTGGATCGTGACCTTGCCATCGCGCACTTCGACCAGAATTTCGGCAACGTTGCGAATGAGATGTCGGTCGTGGGTGACCAGGATGACCGTGCCGGGATACGCCTGAAGCGCGTCTTCGAGCAGGTCACATGACGGAAGGTCGAGATGGTTCGTGGGTTCATCGAGTACAAGCAGATTGACTGGATGGACCATGGTCTTGGCGAGTGCCAACCGGGTCCGCTCACCGCCACTCAGATCACCGATCTTGCGGTCGGCAGCCTCGCCACTGAACCCGAAGCTGCCCAAGATTGTGCGCGAGTTGCGCATGCCCAAGTCGCCCATCGTGGCCTGGAGTTCCTCGAACGGTGATCG
>MEHZ011566592.1_pt1 | contig 20008 bp, 15 predicted proteins | sample 897221 | NCBI WGS metagenome assembly MEHZ01 (sample SAMN05514161, study PRJNA337945) | marine metagenome | isolation source: marine surface water | place: Arctic Ocean | collected 2007-12-13
TGAAATGGTAATGCCAGGAGACAACCTTACAATCACAGTAGATTTGATTCAGCCAATTGCATTGAGTGTTGGACTTCGTTTCGCAATACGCGAAGGAGGAAGAACCGTAGGGGCAGGGCAGGTTACTGAGATTATAGACTAATAACAAAGTTTTTAAATTGATGCCTAAGGTGTCACGCGAAAAGCGTGATGCCTTTTGTGTCAAATAAAAACGGGTTTAGCTCAGTTGGTAGAGCACTGGTCTCCAAAACCAGGTGTCGGGAGTTCGAGCCTCTCAACCCGTGCATCAAAAAAAAAGTAACGCATGCAATTTTTATCATACATTAAAGATTCGTTTGAAGAATTAAAAAATAATGTCTCTTGGACTGAGCGGTCCGAGTTACAACGTTTGGTTGTAATTGTACTTGTTTTTTCAATTCTCTTTTCCTTGGCTATCTGGGGGGCTGACACTGTTCTTTCACGTGCGATTCAATTTTATTTTAACCTTATAGGATAACCATGACTTCAACTACTAGTGATAAAAAATGGTACGTTGTTCGTGCTGTAAGTGGTCAAGAAGTAAAGATCAAAGACTATATAATGTCTGAAGTCTCGCGTTTTGGTTATGACCATTTAGTTGAAGATATTCTTGTTCCGACAGAGAAAGTTATTCAGATTCGAAATGGTAAAAAAATTAATAAAGAGCGTGTTTATTTTCCAGGTTATATTATGGTTAAAGCAAATTTGACTGGAGAATTACCACATATAATTAAATCAGTAACTAATGTAATTGGCTTTTTAGGAGAAACAAAAGGAGGCGAGCCTATTCCATTGCGTGTTTCTGAAGTAAATAGAATGCTTGGTAAAGTTGATGAATTAGCACTTGCTACAGAACACGTTGCCATACCATTTACTCATGGCGAAAATGTAAAAGTTATTGACGGTCCTTTCAATGGATTTACTGGTGCCATTGAAAAAATTAACGAAGAAAAGCGTAAGCTTGAAGTAATGGTTAAGATTTTTGGAAGAAAAACACCATTAGAATTAAGTTACATGCAAGTAGAAAAATTATAAATGTTAAATTAATAAATTGAAAACCGTATGCAAGTTTTCACCGTGTACGATTTAAAATAAAATAGACAATGGCAAAAGAAGTAAGTAAAGTTTTAAAACTACAAGTTAGGGGAGGTGCTGCGAATCCATCGCCACCGGTTGGACCCGCTTTAGGTGCTGCAGGAGTCAATATTATGGAGTTTTGCAAACAATTTAATGCAAGAACCCAGGATAAACAAGGTAAAGTTGTTCCTGTTCAGATTACTGTATATGTTGATAAATCATTTGAATTTATTCTTAAAACACCACCAGCAGCTGTTCAGCTGATGGAAGCTGCCAAGGCTAAAAAAGGTTCTGGAGAACCCAATAGAAAGAAGGTGGCAACAGTCACTTGGGATCAAGTAAAACTCATTGCTGAGGATAAAATGCCTGATCTTAATGCATTTACTATCGAATCTGCTATGAAAATGGTAGCTGGTACTGCACGTTCAATGGGGTTCAAAATTTCTGGACAGGCTCCCTTTTAATTTATTAAAATAAATCAATGGCTAAAATAACAAAGAAACAAAAAGAAGCGAGAGCTAAAGTAGATACAAAAAATATCTACACACTACAGCAAGCCTCTTCACTTGTAAAAGAAATTACCAATACAAAATTTGACTCAAGTATTGACTTGGCAATACGTTTGGGCGTAGATCCAAAAAAAGCTAATCAAATGGTTCGCGGTGTAGTTACTTTACCTCATGGTACAGGTAAAAACGTTCGTGTTCTTGCTCTTGTTACTCCAGACAAAGAAGCGGAAGCTAAAGAAGCAGGAGCTGACTATATTGGCTTGGATGAATATTTGCAGAAAATTAAAGACGGTTGGACTGATGTAGACGTAATTGTTACAATGCCAAGTGTAATGGGTAAATTAGGTCCTTTAGGTAGAGTTTTAGGTCCTCGTGGTTTAATGCCTAATCCAAAAACAGGAACGGTAACAATGGACATCAAAAAAGCGATAAGTGACGTAAAAGGCGGTAAAATTGATTTTAAAGTTGACAAGACTGGAATCATTCATGCTGCAATAGGGAAAGCATCTTTCACTGCAGATAAAATATACGAAAATGCCGATGAGTTGTTGAAGACAATTGATAAATTAAGGCCTTCAACAACCAAAGGAATATATGTTAAAAGCGTTTTCATGTCTAGCACCATGAGTCCGAGTATATCAATTGACACCAAATTGGGGTAACGCAAAAAAAAATATAAGTAATGACTAGACTAGAAAAAAAAGAAGCAATAAAAAACCTTAAAGATGCTTTAGTAGGTGTAAAAACACTCTATTTGGCTGATATTGAAGGGTTAAATGCCAGTCAAACAACTGCGTTTAGACGCGCTTGTTTTAAAGAGAATATTAAACTACAAGTGGTGAAAAATACACTTCTTGCCAAAGCTATGGAGGCTTCCACCCATGACTTCGGTGAATTGACAGGAATCCTGAAAGGGAATACTTCATTGATGTTTTCTGAAACTGGAAATGCACCTGCAAAGGTGATCAAGAACTTTAGAAAAAAAATGACCAAACCCTTGTTAAAAGGAGCTTTTATTGAAGAAGCCATTTATATAGGAGATGATCAAATTGATTCGCTTGTTGCGATTAAATCTAAAGAAGAATTGGTTGGAGATATTATTACGTTGTTACAGTCTCCATCCAAAAATGTTATTTCCGCACTACAATCGGGCGGTGGGAAATTATCTGGAATTATTCAAACACTTTCAGAACGTTAGTCCTAGCCCCATATTAAAATGTACGCACTCAATATATATATCAAATTTTTAACTGAAAAATAATTAACAATGGCAGATTTAAAAGAATTCGCAGAACAATTAGTCAACTTGACTGTAAAAGAAGTCAATGAATTGGCTAACATTTTAAAAGATGAATACGGTATAGAGCCCGCAGCAGCTGCAGTTGCAGTTGCTGGACCAGCCGCAGACGGTGGTGATGCTGCAGAGGAAAAGTCAGAATTTGACGTAATCCTGAAGGCAGCTGGTGGTTCAAAACTAGCCGTAGTAAAATTAGTAAAAGAGTTAACTGGTCTTGGGCTTAAAGAAGCAAAGGAATTAGTTGACAATGCACCTAGCCCTTTGAAAGAAGGTATAGCTAAAGATGAGGCGGAAGCACTTGTGAAATCTCTAGAAGAAGCTGGTGCAGAGGTTGAGCTTAAGTAGTTTCAACCTATAGCATGAAAAAGGCGTAGGCCTTTGGTTTTACCCAAAGGCCTACACCCTTTTATAGTACCCCCTAATGTATTATGATTATTAAAAAACAGTTAGATGCCTAGTAAACAAAGCCAAAGAACCAATTTTGCAGGAGCAAAACACACTCCAATGTACCCGGATTTTCTGGATATTCAGATTAAATCATTCCAGGACTTTTTCCAACTAGAGACCAAATCTGACGAACGTGATGAAGAGGGTCTTTTTAATACGTTTAAAGAAAATTTTCCCATTACAGATACAAGAAATCAATTTGTATTAGAATTTCTTGATTATTTTGTTGACCCTCCTCGTTATTCTATTCAAGAATGTATTGAACGTGGGCTTACTTATTCAGTTCCTTTAAAGGCACGGCTGAAATTATATTGCACCGACCCTGAACATGAGGATTTTGAAACAATCGTACAAGACGTTTTTTTAGGTACTATACCTTACATGACTCCAAGTGGAACTTTTGTAATCAATGGCGCAGAGAGAATTGTAGTTTCGCAATTGCACCGTTCCCCCGGAGTTTTCTTCGGTCAGTCTTTCCATGCCAATGGGACTAAATTATATTCTGCTCGTGTTATTCCTTTCAAAGGTTCTTGGATTGAATTCGCTACAGATATTAATAGTGTAATGTATGCTTATATTGATCGTAAGAAAAAATTACCTGTCACCACTCTCTTTAGAGCAATTGGCTTTGAAAGTGATCGTGATATTCTAGAAATTTTTGATCTCGCTGAAGAGATTAAAGTTTCAAAAACAGGAATTAAAAAAGTATTAGGAAGAAAACTAGCTGCACGTGTTTTGAAAACATGGCATGAAGATTTTGTTGATGAAGATACAGGAGAGGTAATTTCAATTGAACGAAATGAAATCATTATCGATCGTGACACTATTCTTGAAAAAGAACATATTGAACAAATTTTGGAAGCTAGTGTTAAAAACATATTATTGCATAAAGTTGACGCACATCTATCTGATTATGCTATCATTTACAATACACTTCAAAAGGATCCTACCAATTCTGAAAAAGAAGCTGTAGAACACATATATAGGCAATTACGTAATGCTGAGCCACCAGATGAGGATACAGCTAGAGGGATAATTGATAAATTATTTTTCTCCGACCAACGCTATAATTTAGGTGAAGTTGGGCGTTATAGAATGAATAAAAAGCTTGGTTTGGACGTTGAAATGGATAAGCTTGTTTTGACAAAATTAGACATTATTACAATTATTAAATATTTGATTGAGCTAATCAACTCTAAAGCAGAAATTGATGATATTGATCACTTATCTAATCGACGAGTTCGTACTGTAGGAGAACAGTTGTCCTCCCAATTTGGTGTTGGTTTGGCACGAATGGCAAGAACTATTCGTGAGCGAATGAATGTTAGAGACAATGAGGTCTTTACTCCGATTGACTTAATTAATGCAAAAACTCTATCCTCAGTAATTAATAGTTTTTTTGGAACCAACCAGTTGTCTCAATTTATGGATCAAACTAATCCATTAGCAGAAATTACGCACAAGCGTCGTCTTTCAGCCCTAGGACCTGGAGGGCTTTCTAGAGAAAGAGCTGGATTTGAGGTGCGAGATGTTCACTATACTCACTATGGTAGATTATGTCCAATTGAGACTCCTGAGGGGCCTAATATTGGATTAATTTCTTCATTAGGAGTATTTGCCAAAGTAAACAACCTTGGATTTATTGAAACACCTTACCGTAAAGTTGAAAATGGGATTATCAATCTTAATGAGACTATCTATTTAAGTGCTGAGGAGGAAGAAAATCAATTGATTACTCAAGCAAATATAAACTTTGACAAAGCAGGTAAAATACTTGATGAAAAAGTAATTGCGAGAGATCAAGCAGATTTCCCTGTAGTAACTCCAGACAAAGTTAACTACACAGACGTTGCTCCCAATCAAATTGCATCTATTTCTGCATCTTTAATTCCTTTCCTCGAACATGATGATGCAAACCGTGCGTTGATGGGCTCAAACATGATGCGTCAGGCCGTTCCTTTGTTGCGTCCTGAATCTCCTATTGTTGGAACAGGACTAGAAAAGCAAGTAGCTTCAGATTCACGTGTATTAATTAACGCAGAAAATGATGGAATAGTTCAATATGTTGATGCTAATAAAATAACGATCAAATACGATTTCTCAGAGAAAGAGAGTTTAATAAGTTTTGATGGTGATACAAAATCATACAACTTAGTTAAGTTTAGAAAAACGAATCAAGGAACATGTATTAACTTAAAGCCGATCATCCAAAAGGGAGATCGTGTAACCAAAGGACAAGTTTTATGTCAAGGGTATGCTACTGAAGCTGGAGAATTGGCATTAGGTAGAAATTTGAAAGTAGCCTTTATGCCATGGAAAGGATATAACTTTGAAGATGCCATTGTCATATCTGAAAAGGTTGTTCGTCAAGATATATTTACTTCAATTCATATTGATGAATATTCATTGGATGTCCGCGATACTAAATTAGGAACAGAGGAATTAACCAATGACATACCTAATGTTAGTGAAGAAGCAACTAAAGATTTGGATGAAAACGGAATGATCCGTATTGGAGCTGAAGTGAATCCTGGGGATATTTTAATTGGAAAAATTACACCTAAAGGTGAATCTGATCCAACACCGGAAGAAAAATTATTAAGAGCTATTTTTGGAGATAAAGCAGGAGATGTTAAAGATGCTTCTCTAAAAGCACCACCATCTCTTCGTGGAGTAGTCATTGATAAAAAATTATTTACACGTTCAGTGAAAGACAAGCGTAAACGTAATCAAGACAAGCTAGAGTTAGATTTATTAGAAGATGCATTTGACTTGAATTCTGAAGCTCTAAAAACCGTTTTAGTTGAAAAATTATTTACTATAGTTAATGGTAAAACCTGCCAAGGAGTTCAAAATGATTTAGGAGAAGAAGTTTTACCAAAAGGTAAAAAATATACTTTAAAACTTCTTACTGGAGTTGAAGATTATACACACCTTACTAAAGGTTCGTGGACTACTACAACAGAAATTAATGATTTGATTGCGGATTTAATTCACAATTATAAAATTAAAGAAAACGATCTTCAGGGAATACTCCGTCGTGATAAATTTACGATTAGTGTAGGAGATGAATTACCTGCTGGAATTAAAAAATTAGCAAAAATTTATATTGCCAAAAAGCGAAAGCTTAAGGTAGGTGATAAGATGGCGGGACGTCATGGAAACAAAGGGATTGTAGCACGTATTGTGCGTGAAGAAGAAATGCCCTTTTTAGAAGATGGAACACCAGTTGATATTGTGTTAAATCCACTAGGTGTACCTTCCCGAATGAATATTGGCCAGATTTACGAAACAGTTTTAGGTTGGGCTGGTCAAAACTTAGGAGAAAAATATGCAACTCCAATTTTTGATGGTGCAACAATTGAACAAATTAATTCACTAACTGAAAAAGGTAATGTTCCATTGTATGGACACACTTATTTATATGACGGAGGAACAGGAGAGCGTTTTGATCAACCAGCAACAGTAGGCGTAATCTATATGTTAAAACTAGGACATATGGTTGACGATAAAATGCACTCACGTTCTATCGGCCCCTATTCTTTAATTACCCAACAGCCCCTTGGTGGTAAAGCCCAATTTGGAGGCCAACGTTTTGGAGAGATGGAGGTATGGGCATTAGAGGCTTATGGAGCATCAAGTACGCTTCAAGAAATTTTGACTGTTAAATCAGATGATGTAATAGGTAGAGCTAAAACCTATGAAGCTATTGTGAAAGGAGATACACTCCCCGAACCTGGTTTGCCAGAATCTTTTAATGTGTTAATGCACGAATTAAAAGGACTTGGACTCGATATACGATTGGAAGAATAATTTAACTTAAGACGACATTTAGCAATGGCTAGAAATAACGAAATCATTACCCAAAAAAAATTCAATAAAATTGCAATCGGTTTAGCTTCTCCAGAAGTAATACTTGGAAATTCCCGCGGGGAAGTTCTTAAGCCTGAAACAATTAATTACAGAACCCACAAACCTGAACGTGATGGATTGTTTTGCGAGCGTATTTTCGGTCCTGTAAAAGACTATGAGTGTGCATGTGGAAAATATAAACGAATTCGATACAAAGGAATTGTTTGTGACCGTTGTGGTGTAGAAGTTACCGAAAAGAAAGTTAGACGTGACAGAGTGGGTCATATCAACCTTGTTGTTCCTGTAGCTCATATATGGTATTTCCGCTCTCTACCTAATAAAATCGGATACTTATTGGGCCTACCCTCCAAGAAACTGGATATGATCATTTATTACGAGCGTTATGTAGTCATTCAGCCAGGTATCTCTAAAAATGAAGAAGGAGAGCCGCTTAAGCCAATGGATTTCCTTACGGAGGAAGAATATCTCAACGTAATAGAACAAATTCCAGCTGAAAATCAATACAAAGAAGACAATGATCCAGATAAATTCATTGCTAAAATGGGTGCTGAATGTTTGATCGAATTGCTTTCTCGTATAGATTTAGAAGCCTTGTCTTATGAATTACGTCATAAGGCCAATAATGAAACTTCTAAACAACGTAAAACAGAAGCCTTAAAAAGACTTCAGGTGGTAGAGGCTTTCCGGGATGCAAATCAGCGAGGTGAAAATCTTCCTCAATGGATGATAATGAAAGTAATTCCCATAATTCCACCAGAATTACGTCCTTTAGTCCCCTTAGATGGAGGTCGTTTTGCAACATCCGATTTAAATGACCTATACCGACGTGTGATTATTAGAAATAATCGATTGAAACGTTTGGTTGAGATTAAAGCACCGGAAGTAATTCTTAGAAATGAAAAACGTATGCTGCAAGAGTCAGTAGATTCTTTATTTGATAATACACGTAAGTCTTCAGCAGTAAAAACAGATTCTAATAGGCCGTTAAAATCTCTTTCTGACTCTCTTAAGGGAAAGCAAGGACGTTTTCGCCAAAACTTATTAGGGAAACGTGTAGATTATTCCGCCCGTTCAGTAATTGTTGTAGGACCTGAACTAAAATTATTTGAATGTGGATTACCAAAAGATATGGCATCCGAATTATATAAGCCATTTATAATTCGTAAGATTATTGAAAGAGGAATAGTTAAAACTGTAAAATCTGCCAAAAAGATTATAGATCGGAAAGAGCCTGTAGTTTGGGATATTTTAGAAAATGTTCTCAAAGGGCATCCAGTATTACTTAATCGTGCCCCTACATTACACCGTTTAGGAATTCAGGCGTTTCAGCCAAAATTAATTGAAGGGAAAGCTATTCAGCTTCATCCATTAGTATGTACCGCATTTAATGCTGACTTTGATGGTGATCAAATGGCCGTTCACTTACCTCTTGGACCTGAAGCGATTTTAGAATGTCAACTTTTAATGTTGGCTTCTCACAGTATTTTGAATCCTGCAAACGGATCACCAATAACAGTCCCTTCTCAAGACATGGTTTTAGGCCTTTATTACATGACTAAAGCGCGTATCTCAACTCCGAAATTAAAAGTTAAAGGAGAGGGATTGATTTTCTATTCTACTGAAGAAGTACATATTGCTTACAATGAGAAACGTGTTGAGCTTAACGCGATGATTAAAATCAGAGCTAAAGATTTTAACGCAGAAGGTAATCTTGTTTTTCAAATTATCGATACAACCGTTGGACGAGTATTGTTTAATGAGGTAGTTCCTGAAGAAGCAGGTTTCTTTAATGTTGTTTTGACAAAGAAGAACTTACGTGAAATCATTGGGGACATCTTAAAAGTAACAAGTGTTCCGGAAACGGCAGACTTTTTAGATAAAATTAAAGGGATGGGTTATGGTTTTGCTTTCAAAGGCGGACTTTCTTTTAGTTTGGGGGATATTATTATTCCTCCAGAAAAAACAAGTATGATCGATGAAGCCAATAAACAAGTTGACGGAATTATTGGAAATTATAATATGGGATTAATTACCAATAACGAACGTTATAATCAGGTGATTGATATCTGGACTTCTACCAATGCACAATTGACAGAATTAGCTATGACTCGAATTAGTGAAGACCAGCAAGGGTTTAACTCTGTATTTATGATGCTAGATTCAGGTGCGCGTGGATCTAAAGAGCAAATTCGACAGTTGACTGGAATGCGTGGTTTGATGGCTAAGCCCAAAAAGTCAAATGTAGGAGGTGGAGAAATTATTGAAAATCCAATTCTTTCTAACTTTAAAGAAGGACTATCTATTTTAGAATACTTCATCTCTACACACGGAGCTCGAAAGGGTCTTGCGGATACAGCACTTAAAACTGCTGATGCTGGTTACTTAACACGTCGTTTACATGATGTTTCACAGGATGTAATTGTGAATCATGAAGATTGTGAAACCTTGAGAGGTATTGAAGTAAAGCCGCTTAAAAAGAATGAAGAAGTTGTTGAATCCCTAGGAGAAAGGATTCTGGGGCGTGTTGCTCTCCATGATATTGTTGATCCAAGAACTAATGATATTATCGTTGAGGCAGGTCAGCAAATTTTGGATGCTCATGTTAACTTAGTGAAAAATAGCCCTATTGAGTCTGTAGAAGTACGTTCACCTTTAACATGTGCTGCCAAAAAAGGTATTTGCGCAAAATGTTATGGTCGAAATCTCGCAACAAATAAAATGGTTCAACGAGGTGAAGCTGTAGGAGTTATTGCTGCACAGTCAATTGGAGAACCAGGAACACAATTAACATTAAGAACTTTCCATGTTGGAGGTGTTGCAGGAAATATTTCTGAGGAAAACAAACTCCTTGCAAAATTTGATGGAGTTGCAGAAATCGAAGATTTAAAAACAGTTCAAGGAAAGGATAGTGAAGGAAATGCGACTGAAATCGTAATTTCAAGAACTTCTGAGATTAAAATTGTTGATGCCAATACCAAGAGTGTATTAAGTACCAACAATATACCTTATGGTTCATCATTACATATCAAAAATGGTGCGAAAATAAAAGAAGGTATAGTAGTTTGTAAATGGGATCCATTTAACGGGGTAATTGTATCTGAATTTTCAGGTAAAATTATTTTTGAAAATATTGAACAAGGAGTTACCTATCAAGTAGAAATTGACGAACAAACTGGATTCCAAGAAAAAGTTATTTCTGAATCAAGAAATAAAAAAGTCATTCCAACCCTCTCTATTACAGATAAGAAAGGAAATATTTTACGTTCTTACAACTTACCTTTAGGTGCTCACCTAATTGTAAATGAAGGGGATCAAATAGAAGAAGGAAAAGTATTGGTCAAAATCCCGAGAAAATCTGCGAAATCTGGTGATATTACTGGAGGTTTACCACGTGTAACTGAATTGTTTGAAGCACGTAATCCTTCTAATCCTGCGGTGGTTTCTGAAATTGACGGAGTTGTTTCTTTTGGAAAAATAAAACGTGGTAACCGTGAAATCGTTGTAGAATCGAAGTTTGGTGACATCAAAAAATATTTGGTAAAACTATCGAGCCAAATTTTAGTGCAAGAAAATGACTTCGTAAAAGCTGGAATGTCCTTATCTGACGGCTCTACTACGCCTGCCGATATTTTATCGATTAAAGGACCTTCCGCAGTACAACAATATTTAGTAAATGAAATTCAAGAAGTTTACCGTTTACAGGGAGTGAAAATTAACGATAAGCACTTTGAGGTGGTAGTTCGTCAAATGATGCGTAAAGTTAGAATTCAAGATCCAGGAGATTCTATTTTCTTAGAAAATCAATTAGTGTTTCGTTATGACTTTATTGAAGAGAATGATGAAATCTATGGAATGAAAATTATTGAGGAAGTAGGAGATTCCGAAAACTTAAAACAAGGGCAAATCATATCAGCGCGCGCCCTAAGAGATGAAAACTCTTTGTTAACTCGTGAGGATAAAAAGTTAGTGTTAGCCCGTGATGCTTCACCAGCTACAGCAACTCCTGAGTTACAGGGAATTACAAGAGCTTCACTACAAACCAAATCCTTTATTTCTGCAGCATCGTTTCAAGAAACAACTAAAGTATTAAATGAAGCTGCGGTAAATGGTAAAGTAGATTTCTTAGAAGGACTTAAAGAGAATGTAATAGTAGGACATAAAATCCCAGCCGGTACTGGACTTAGAGTTTATAATGATGTTCTTGTAGGATCAAAAGATGAATATAAGAGTTTATTAATCGATAAGGAAGAAGAAATAAACTTCTAATTATGAGTGATAATAAAATCCCTAAAGACCAACAGTTAAATATTTCTATTGATGAAAGTATCTCTGATGGTGTTTATTCTAATTTAGCAATTATTAATCATTCCTCAGCAGAGTTTATTGTTGATTTTGTAACTGTAATGCCCGGGGCACCCAAGGCAAGAGTTAAGTCTCGGGTCATTTTAACTCCAGATCATATCAAACGTTTTCATAAAGCCTTGGGTGATAATATAAAACGTTATGAAATTGCAAACGGAACAATCACCACAAACGAACCTCCACCGATACCCCTCAATTTTGGCCCTACCGGAGAGGCATAAATAAAAAAACTGCAATTAAAATTGCAGTTTTTTTATTTATGATAATAACTCAAAATTCTGAGGTATAGTGAAATTTTATTTCTCTATATTTCTCCTGCGTCATTTGGAGCGAAAAAGCAGAGTCAGCAAGAAAGACTAATTTTCCACTTTTGTCTTTGGCCAAAAATTTCTGTTTGATACGTTGAAATTCTTTAAAATCTGCGCTATCTGTTTCAGCATCTACCCAACAGGCTTTGTGAACGTTTAGATTTTCAAAGCTACATTGCGCACCGTATTCGTGTAACAAGCGATATTGAATTACTTCAAATTGAAGTGCACCCACAGTTCCAATTACTTTTCTACCATTTAGATTTAGGTTAAACAACTGAGCTACTCCTTCGTCCATTAATTGATCAATTCCTTTTGCAAGTTGTTTTGCCTTTAGGGGATCATTGTTATTAATAAAACGGAAATGTTCCGGGGAAAAGCTAGGAATGCCTTTGAATTGAAGAATCTCCCCTGCGGTTAGTGTATCTCCGATTTTAAAATTTCCAGTGTCGTGTAAGCCCACAATATCTCCTGGATAGGAGATGTCTACAATTTGTTTTTTCTCAGCAAAAAACGCATTAGGTGAAGAGAACTTTAATTTCTTATCCAGACGCACATGATGGTATGGTTTATTGCGCTCAAAAGTACCCGACACAATCTTTATAAATGCTAAGCGATCCCGGTGATTGGGATCCATATTGGCATGAATTTTAAAAACAAAACCAGAGAATTTTTCATCATCTGGCTCAACTAAACGAGTATCTGATTCCTTTGCCAAAGGCTTTGGAGCAATTTCTATAAAACAATTGAGTAATTCCTCAACCCCAAAATTATTTAATGCAGAACCAAATAAGACGGGCTGAAGGTTTCCCTGTAGATATTCTTTTTGTTCAAAAGGGGGGTAGACTCCTTCTATTAATTCCAATTCTTCTTTTAAATCATTTAGATGTTTTATTCCAATTTCTTCCTCTAATTCAGGATCATGTAGAGATTCAAACGTCTTTTTTTTACCTATAGTTTGTTTACTCTCATCTTGAAATAATTGAATATTTTTTTCCCAAATATTATAGATTCCCTTAAAGTCATAACCCATTCCGATTGGAATTGATAAGGGAGTGACATGCAAGCCCAACTTTTGTTCTACCTCATCCATCAAATCAAAAGCATCCTTTCCTTCTCTGTCTAATTTATTGATAAAAACAATAATTGGAATTTTTCGCATACGACAAACTTCCACAAGTTTTTCGGTTTGTTCCTCAACCCCTTTAGCTACATCTATCACCAAAATAACACTGTCCACAGCGGTAAGCGTTCTGAAAGTATCCTCAGCAAAATCCCTGTGTCCAGGAGTGTCAAGAATATTTATTTTTTTTTCTTTATATAAAAAAGCTAAAACGGAAGTGGCTACAGAAATTCCACGTTGCCGTTCAATTTCCATAAAGTCACTCGTTGCTCCCTTCTTAATTTTATTGGATTTGACCGCTCCGGCTTCTTGAATGGCACCTCCAAAGAGGAGAAGCTTTTCAGTCAAAGTTGTTTTTCCAGCATCGGGGTGGGAGATAATCCCAAAGGTCCGACGTCTTTTAATTTCTTCTATAAATCCCATGCACACAATTTGTAACAAAAGTATTACAAATAAAGCCCCCAAGCGAAGAGAATGTGAGTAGGTTTTTGCAAAAATATTAGGTAATTTTGAAAACTATGAAAGAAGAAGTTATCTTGGTTGATACAAGCGATAATCCCATAGGCACAATGCCAAAGATGGAAGCACATGAAAAAGCTGCTTTGCATCGTGCTTTTTCTGTTTTTATTATTAATAAAGAAGGACAATTAATGTTGCAACAACGCGCTTTACACAAGTATCATTCCCCAGGACTTTGGACCAATACTTGCTGTAGCCATCAACGATTGGGGGAGACTAACTTAGAGGCTGGGGCAAGAAGATTGCAAGAAGAAATGGGTTTTGAAACTCCTTTGGAAGAATTATTTAGCTTTATTTATAAAGCGCCTTTTGACAATGGACTTACTGAACATGAGTTGGATCATATCCTCTTGGGATATTACGATGCAGTTCCAGAAATAAATGAAGAAGAAGTAGCTAGCTGGAAATGGATGGATCTAGAACAAGTTGCTGAAGAAAAAAAAACCAAACCAGAGAATTATACTGTTTGGTTTAAGATTATTTTTGATCGATTTTACAAACATATTAAATCCTAATTATGCAAGTTACCGTAAGTAGAAAAGCCCACTTTAATGCAGCACATCGGTTGTATAGAAAAGATTGGACAGACCAACAAAATGAAGCCATTTATGGTAAATGTGCCAATCCACACTATCATGGACATAATTATGAATTGATTGTTCATGTTACTGGCGCAATTGATCCAAATACAGGCTATGTAATGGACATGAAAGTATTGAAAGACTTAATTAAAGCAGAAGTAGAAGATTTGTTAGATCATAAAAATTTGAATGAACAAGTTGCTGATTTTTTTGATTTGATTCCATCGGCTGAGAATATTGCTGTAGTTATTTACAATAAATTAAAACCTCATTTAGACAAATCTCATACATTGTCTGTGACTTTATATGAAACTCCTAGAAACTTTGTCAATTTTTCAGGCTAAGCCATTATAAAAATAGTTTACTTAGCAATTAATTATTTTGACATCTGTCAAAATGTTTTTATATTAATAAAATAATTTTTTTAAAACTATATAATGCCGAGTATCAAACAACTTAAGAAAAACATCAATAATGATATTGGTGATTTGATTGAAGACATCTATTTATGGGAACTTTCAAATCCCAGTTCAGATTTAACTAAAAGTGAGAAGCTTATCGACGAGGCCATAATTACTTTTGACGATTTAATTCAACAAGTAAATGCAGTTTCAGGAGAAGGAGCTAAAGCTCAGTTTAAGAAAATTCAAGAGATAAAAGACAAAGCAATTACAGCACTACTTAAAAAATTTGCTAAACTTTAACTTTATTACTTTTCGCGTCTTTCCTTAAGGTATTTTATGAATTCTTCACCATATTTTGACTTACGTACCTCAGGAGTCATTTTAATTGCTATTGAATCGAGTAAAGATAAGTTAGCATCATAAACTTCTGTTAATGCTAAATAGGGCGCAATATTTTGATCTGTATGTTGGGCAGCAAAGTTTATTGTGAAAAGATATCGTCTTCGTTGTAAATTCTTGATATTTTGCTGCATTGAGTCAGCTTTCTTCATTTTTCCATCACTTTGTGCCTGATAATATTTTTGAAGAAGATCAAGATTCTGATCATTGAACTTTCTTTTAATAGCAATGTGCTCTTGAAGTAATTCTTGATTTTTTGACCCATTAATTACAGCACTACTTTCAAAGGTTTTGAGCAGTGTGTTAATTTCAATATTCCCTTTTTCTCCAAAAAATAAGATACGGTCATTTAGAGTATTACCATCTTCTTTGTCGAGATAGAGATAAAAAACTTCTGGTGTGTTAATTAGAGTTTTGAATTCAAAATTAGGGGTTCCTTTTACTAGAGTCGAATCTACATTTACTAAAAGGGTATCTTCTATTTTTTGTAAATATAAAGTGCCTTTTCTCAGCCCTTCAATCTTACCAGTAACAATCATAGCGTCTCCAGTAGCTTTCTCTTTTTCAGGTTGACAGGCTAGGATAAAAATTAAAAGTAATGGAAATAAGTAAAAAAAGGTGTATTTCTTTGTCATGATCATAGATTTAACCAATAAGTCAGTTTGAGGTTAAAACTACGATATCTTGGCGAAAAATTGTCAGTACTGATGTAATTATCATTATAAACAATAAATAAGTCGGAAAGCGGTGCAAAACGCCATTGCATTCTTGAGTTTATACCTAGATTCTCTCCCTGAGAATTGTATTGCACAAAGGTTGTCCAAGAAAGTGTTTTGGTGAAAGTGAAATCGAGTTTTGGACTGATTAGCCAAATATTTTTTGAGCTGTATGGCTCAGGGAGTTTTATTGTATCAAAATTAACAAGCAAACTTGCATTAAATATAGGTTGCTTTCGCCAATTCAATTCATTTTCTACAGAAAATTTGGTTCCGTTATAAAAAGAGCCATATGAAATTTTTGATTCAAAATTAAATTTTTTTCTTCTATCTGAACGATACCCTAACTCTACTTCAGTAAATCTATAACTTGAGTTAGAAGGTAGATTGATTCCATCGCTACTTCGGGTAGGATCAAATCCGTCGACTAAAAACTCATAACGATTATTAATTTTCAAGTCTAAACTTGAACTATTTAAATAGCGCTTTCGTATTGATGTAATGAACCACCGGTCTGTAAGTAAATAGTTCAATTTAGGATTGTACACAAAAAAAGTACGTTCGCTTATTTCATAACTATTTACATTTGGATTTTTTGGATAAATACGATAAGTATATTCTGGAGAGACTTTTAAAAATCCAGTTCGCCTAAAAAAACCAAGATCAGATCGAAAGTCTTCACCTCCATGAATTATCTCTATGCCGAGCGAATGGCGCAAAGTATTTTTTTGCAATTTAACCCCAGAAATTATATCATCTTCTTCCAATCCTTTGGTATAGGATTTGTGAAAAAAGGCACGCCCATTCCATTTGCTATCCGCTGACACCAAATTGTATTCAACACCAGTAACGCCATTTCTTTCTTCTTCTTCAGAAATAAAATCATAATCCTCAGTTGTTCTTCGGTCAATAAAAAAGAAGCTAATATTTGAACGATTAAATACCTTTTGACGTAATGTAAAAACTGTATTTAAATTTGAAGGAATATCATTTGCAATATCAGCATCAGTCAAAACGTTCAGAAATCCTAATCTAAGATTAGAATTTAATTTTCCACTAAGTCTGGCGCCTGCAATAATTTTATTTTCTATAGTTTTTCCATTTATATCTTTTGCTACACCAATTCGTCTGGAAAAGAAGGGAGTAACATCATTAACAGCTCCAAAATCTTTAAACAAATCATCGTTTTGAGTAAAAAATTGTCTTTTTTCTGGAAGCGAAATTGCAAATCGAGTTAGATTGACTACTTGATCATCAACTTCAACTTGAGAAAAATCAGGATTTAAAGTAAGATCTAAATTTAAAGCATTCCCAATAGGTATTTTAACATCCCCACCAAAAGAAAATTTTGTTTCCTGTTTGGATTCTTCAAAATCCTTGAATTTGGCTATGCTAGTGTAAGGAATTATAGAAATAGGATTTCGTGCTTTATCAAGTGGTTTTTCAAAAATCATTTTCCCCATAAATCCCAGATTTCCGATAACTTGATTTTGAGGTGTTTTTATCCAAACACTTGTCTCATTACCTTGATAGTTTCTTCTGTAAAGATTAAAACGCCACGAAGTTTGTTTATTATCATAAAAGAAAGCGCTAAAAGGAATTTTTATTTCAGCTGTATACTTTCCTTCTTCAATTAAAGTATCTACAGTCCATTTTGTGTCCCAAGCAGAGTTTCTGTCTGTCCGATAGTTTTGATTTCCACCTGAAATTAAACCGTCTGCTTTAATTCCAAGGGGGTTTGTTGAAAAGGAAAAGGCATTGGTTGCATCATTGAATGTGTCAAATAGTAAAGTTATAGAATCAGATCCAAACCACTCAAAGTCCCGCTTTAGGTTTGGGGTCGTGTAGTTACCGCCATCAGTATTTACTTCAATTAGAATATAAAGGTTTTGATCATCCCGAAGCATTTTAAATTGAGTCTGTTTATTGGCCTGAAGACTATCTGTTGGTCTCCACATCCAAAAATTTGCAGACCATTTTGATTTTTCCCAGTCGACTTCTTCTCCTTTTCCATTAATTTTTATTTCACCTGAAACAGATGGAATAAGGAATTCTTTTTCTTTTTGCTGTGCAAAAATAAAAGAACTAAATAAAAAAATAAATAGGGAAATACTCTCAAGAAATATTTTAATTTTTATCAATTTTTTTTATAATTGATAAAAATAGACAATCTATGTATAACAATTTACCGTGAAGAAAGTTTAATCCTTTTGATTTTAAAAATTTAAGGTGGGTCTGTACAATATTCAAATAATTTTTCGGAATGTTAAATTGATTCTAGATCCAACAGGACGAGCTGTTTTGGCGATTTGATGCAGCCAATGTTTTTGTGTACTCCCTTCCATGATCAATAGACTTCCAGAAGCTAATAATAATTTAAGACGATCTTCTTTATTACGCCTGTGTTTTAAATGAAAAAAACGAGCTTCACCTAAACTTAATGAAGCAATCACAGGATTTTCTCCTAATTCCTTTTCATTATCAGCATGCCAACCATTGCTATCTTTGCCATCTCGATACAAGTTTAAAAGAACAGTTGTAAAATCAGTTGGACATATAGTAGCTATTTTTTTTTGAATCTCTAGAAGCATAGGGGACATTACTTTGGGCTGCATTTTGATACCTGAGTAGGTATATGATTTGGTGTTTTTTGCATACAAAGCAGTCAAACGTGGTTGGGGATAAGTTTTTCCATAAACAGTAATTGGATCTTGTTGCCAAGGTGTTTCGTCATGCAAATGATTGAATATTGCCCGTGATTCATTTTGTGAGAAAAAAGACTCGAAATATCTAATTTTAGCATCATTAAGAAGTAAAAGCTCTCCTTTTTTAGATATTTGTTGTGAGTCAATCATGGCGCAAGAAACAAAAGAATATGGAAATAAAAAAACCGCCCGAGGGCGGATGTTTTATTATTTAATTAGTTCAACACTACGTTGAATGAAATCTGTCAAGGCTTCTCCTTTCAGAAGATTTTTTGATAGCCGAGCAAGATCGACTGCTTGTTGTATCAAGCGTTCTCTTTTTTTCTCGGTTTTGGTTGCAAGTATTTGACCCACCAGTTCATGATTGGTGTTGACTGTTAGAGTGAACATATCAGGCATATCTCCCATCATCATTCCTCCACCACCTGTTTGTTGCATTTCTTTCATCCTTCTCATAAATTCAGGTTGTGTTAAAACAAAAGGTATTGCTTGACTGTCCATTGCTTCCATTTGGACTGTATAGCCTACTTCTTTAACAACATTTTCAATCATTGGTTTGAGTGTTTCTTTTTCCTCGTCAGTAAGTTTTGAAACAGTAGCTTCGTCTTTTTTAATTAAATTTTCGATAGTATCTCCATCCACACGAACAAAGGAAACATTTTCTTTACTGCCCTCCAGTTTTTGAATTAAGTGACCTATGATAGGGGAGTTTAATAGTAAAACTTTATAACCTTTATTTTTGGCTTGATTTATATAACTGTGCTGGTCTTCTGCATCAGAGGTGTATAGAACAACAAGCTTATCATCTTTGTCTGTTTGATGATCTTTAATTGCAGATTGTAATTCTTCAAAAGTGAAATATTCTCCATCAGTAGTGGGGTAAAGCGCAAATTTTTCTGCTTTTTCAAAGAACTTATCTTCACTCAACATTCCATATTCAATGACTACCTTGATATCATTCCACTTTTCTTCAAATCCTTTTCTGTCTTTTTTGAATAAACTACTAAGTTTATCTGCGACTTTCTTGGTGATGTAATTACTGATTTTTTTTACTGCTCCGTCTGCTTGTAAATAACTTCGAGATACATTTAGTGGAATGTCTGGGGAATCAATAACTCCTCTTAATAGGGTTAAAAATTCTGGAACAATCCCCTCAACATTGTCAGTAACAAAAACTTGATTTTGATATAATTGAATTCGATCTTTTTGAACGTTTAGATCGTTGTTCAATTTTGGAAAGTATAAAATACCCGTTAAATTAAATGGATAATCTACATTTAGGTGAATATTGAATAAAGGTTCTTCAAACTGCATGGGATACAATTCCCTGTAAAATCCTTTGTAATCTTGATCATTTAATTCTGTTGGTTTTTTAGTCCAAGCAGGCTCAGAATTATTGATGATGTTGTCAACGGTAATGGTTTCTGGTTTTGCGTCTTCTAATGCATCTTCAGGTAAAGGAAGGGTCTCTTCTCGAGTTCCAAATTTTATTGGAATCGGCATGAACTTGTTGTATTTAGACAATAATTCTTTAATTCGTACTTCTTTTAAAAATTCCTTGGAATCTTTGTCAATATGCAAAATAATTTCAGTTCCTCTAGTATCCTTGTTAGAAGCTTCTAGAGTATATTCTGGTGAGCCATCACAAACCCAGTGAGTTGCAGGACTAT
>MEHZ011657699.1_pt1 | contig 19998 bp, 16 predicted proteins | sample 897221 | NCBI WGS metagenome assembly MEHZ01 (sample SAMN05514161, study PRJNA337945) | marine metagenome | isolation source: marine surface water | place: Arctic Ocean | collected 2007-12-13
GCTCTCAAAATGCGCTAGCGCCTCACCTCCGGTGGCAATATGGGTTACGGCGAAGTTCTCCGTTTCCAGCGCGTAGATGAGAGTGTCTGCGATGGCGGGTTCGTCTTCGACGATGAGGACGGAAGGCATGCCAATTTATGAAGCAATTTTGAGAGCTTGGCGAGTCTGTTTGAACCCCATGCCGAACCTCCTGCGGCAATGACCTTTCCAGAGACCTCAACCGCTTAAAGCAGTCCTGCGATGACGAGACTGACGATGGCCATGACGTTGATGAGGATGTTCATCGAGGGTCCGGAGGTGTCCTTGAGAGGATCGCCAACGGTGTCGCCGACGACGCTGGCGGAGTGAGTCTCTGATCCTTTGCCGCCGTGGTTGCCTTCTTCGACATACTTCTTGGCGTTGTCCCAAGCGCCACCGGCATTGGACATCATGAGGGCGAGGAGGACACAGCCGAGAAGGGCTCCGCAGAGAGTTCCGGCCAAGGCCTTAGCGCCTGACTGAGTGCCTTCAGCACCGATCCATTCGAAACCGAAGCCGACCACGAGTGGAGTTCCCACGGCGAGAATTGCTGGCCCAATCATTTTGCGGGTAGCAGCGGCGGTGGCGATATCGATGCAGCGATCCGTTTCGGGCTCTGCGGTGCCTTCGAGAATTCCGGGGATTTCCCGAAACTGTCGGCGAATTTCTTCGATCATATCGAAGGCGGCTTCGCCGACGGCATTCATGGTGATCGCTCCGTTTAAGAAGGGGATGGCACCTCCGATCATGAGACCCACGAAGAAAATTCGGAGGTCATCGGGATTCGCGAGATCGAGGGAGATTTCGGTTTTCTGAATGAAGGCGGTAATGAGGGCGAGGGCGGCTAGTCCGGCTGCTCCGATGGCGAAACCTTTTCCGATGGCGGCAGTGGTATTTCCAACGGCGTCGAGGCCGTCGGTGATTTTTCGAGCTTCAGGTCCCATCTTGGCCATTTCGGCAATTCCACCTGCGTTGTCCGCGACTGGGCCATAGGCGTCGATCGCCATCGTGATTCCCACTGTACCGAGCATACCGACTGCGGCAAGGCCGACGCCGTAGAGGCCGGCGAATTCATAAGAAATGTAGATCGTGGCTGCGATGGGGAACATGGGAATGACGACCGACTTGAGACCGACGGCGAGGCCTGAAATCATAAGGGTAGCCACTCCGGTATCGCCTTGGCGGGCGATTTCCCGGACGGGGGCTCCTCCGGTGTAGTGTTCGGTGACGAGCCCGATGATGATGCCGCCGACGGCTCCCGAGAGAACCGCGAAGGCGATATTTGGAGAAAGGCCAAGCGTGGAGCTAACGATGAAGGAAGCGATGATAAAGAGAATGGCGGAACCAATGGTGCCAAAACGGAGGGCATTGGCAGGGTCCTTATCGGAGAGAGTCCGAACGAGGAGAATTCCGAGGATGGAGCAGAGCAAGCCTACGGAAGTGAGGATGAGCGGAAGTTGAAGGAGGATGGAAGGATCCTGTGCGGCTCCGAGCTTGTTCACCATGGCTGTGGCGACTTCCGAGCCACCTTCGGCGAGGCGCGCTCCGAGGGAGGCTCCGATCGCGATGGTTGCGATTTGTGCACCGCAATAGGATTCGAAAATATCGGATCCCATGCCGGCGACGTCGCCTACGTTGTCGCCAACGTTGTCAGCAATGACGCCGGGGTTGCGTGGATCGTCCTCGGGGATTCCTGCTTCCACCTTGCCGACGAGGTCAGCACCGACATCGGCTGCTTTGGTGAAAATACCACCACCGACGCGGTAGAAAAGAGCAACGAGGGAAGCGCCCATAGCGAAGCCTTCGAGGATTTCGGCGAGGTGAGCGGAATCAGATTGGAAGTAGGCGAAAAGGCCACCGAGTCCGAGTAGTCCCATGGAGGCGACGGTGAGTCCCATGACCGATCCACCGAAAAAGGCGACGGCGAGGGCTTCGGCAGCGCCCTTGTTCTTAGCGGCAAGAGCGGTTCGGACGTTCGCTTTGGTCGCGGTATACATTCCGATGAAGCCAGCGACCGAAGAGGCAATGCACCCGAGGAAGAAGGCGAGCGATTGTTGTTTGCCGAAGTCGGGATCCTGGAAGAAAAAGAGGGCGGCTCCAATCGCGATGGCGAAGTAGGAAATGAGCTGAAACTCACGTCGCATGAAAACCATGGCTCCTTTGTGAATCTTCTCGGCGATTTCTGCGACTTTGCCTTCGCCACCATCACGGCTGACGATATTTCTGAGGATCAAGCCGGCAAAAATAAGGCCAATGATTCCGAGGAGGGGAGTTATATAAACAGGCACGTGATAGATTAGTTGAAGGGGCTCCCATTTGCGCCAAAATCACATTGGGGAGAAAGTGTGAAGCTATGGAGAGAAGTGGTTGAATCAATGGTATTCTCTATGGCCGCGAACGATTATTTGAGTTGTATTACAGAATTTAGTCCGAAGCCCCGGCTCGTTTGGCTAAATTAGTGGACCGGGCATTGGCTGATTTGCTTGAAAAAATCGTTACCCTTGTCATCGACGAGGATGAAGGCGGGGAAGTTTTCGACGTTGATTTTCCAGACGGCTTCCATCCCGAGTTCGGGAAAGTCGACGACTTCCTGGCTCTTGATGTGCTCTTTCGCGAGGAGGGCGGCGGGGCCTCCGGCGGAACCGAGGTAAAAGCCGCCGTGCTTCTTGCAGGCGTCGGTCACCATTTGGGAGCGGTTGCCCTTGGCGAGCATGACCATGGAGGCGCCGTTTTCCTGGAAGAGATCGACGTAGGGATCCATGCGGCCGGCGGTGGTGGGGCCGAAGGAGCCTGAGGCCATACCCTTGGGCGTCTTGGCGGGGCCGGCGTAGTAGACGGGGTAGTCTTTAAAATAGTCGGGAAAATCGCCTTCGGCTTCGAGGATCTCCTTGAGCTTCGCGTGGGCGCTATCGCGGGCGACGATGATGGTGCCGGTGAGAGAAACAGCGGTGGTGACGGGATACTTCGAAAGGGTGGCTAGGGTTTGTTCCATACCTTTGTCGAGATCGATTTCGACTCCCTTAAATTTCCAGTCGCGGAATTTCTCGGGGATGAACTGGCCGGGATTCTCTTCGAGTTTTTCGAGAAAGATGCCGTTTTTGGTGATTTTGGCTTTTGCTTGGCGGTCGGCCGAGCAGGAGACGCCGATGCCGACAGGGCAGGAGGCACCGTGGCGAGGGAGGCGGACGACGCGGACATCGTGCGCGAAGTGGCGACCACCGAACTGGGCACCGATGCCGATTTGGCGGGCGGCTTCGAGGAGGTCTTTTTCTAACTCTAGATCGCGGAAGGCTTGGCCGTGTTCGTTACCTTCAGTCGGGAGTCCATCGAGGTAGCGCGCGGAGGCGAGCTTGACGGTCTTGAGACAATTCTCGGCTGAGGTGCCGCCGATGACGAAGGCGAGGTGATAGGGAGGGCAGGCGGCAGTGCCGAGAGTGCGCATTTTTTCAATGCAGAACTCACGGAGGCGCTTGGGATTGAGAAGGGCTTTCGTTTCCTGATAGAGGAAAGTCTTGTTGGCGGAACCGCCACCCTTGGTCATGAAGAGGAAGGAATACTCGTCGCTATTGGTGGCGTAGAGATCGATCTGGGCCGGGAGGTTGGTCTTGGTATTGACCTCCTCGAACATCGTGAGGGGTGAGACTTGGGAGTAGCGCAGGTTTTCCTCTTGGTAAGTTTTGTGAATGCCTTGGGAGAGATGCTCGGCGTCATCGGCTCCGGTCCAGACATGTTGACCCTTTTTTCCCATGACGATGGCGGTGCCGGTGTCCTGGCAACCAGGAAGGATTCCGTGGGAAGCGATCTCGGCATTTTTTAGGAGCATGAGAGCGATCATGCGATCGTTCTCGGTGGCCAAGTCGTCATCGAGGATGGCGGCGACTTGTTTGATGTGAGAGGTGCGGAGCTTAAAGGAGATCGCCTTGACCGCCTCGTTCGCGAGAAGGCTCAGGCCTTCGGGGGCGACCTTGAGGATCTCTTGGCCGTCTAACTCAGTGAGAGAAACGTGATCGCTGGTGAGAAGCTCATATTCAGTCTCGTCGGCGCTGAGAGGGAAAGGGGGCTGATAGTGGAAATCGCTCATGGTTTTCTTTGGATGAAGTTTAAAGGCTGCGTCCTTCGTCGACTTCAATGTAGTCCATAAAGGTGATGATGTCATCGTGATCGGTTTTGGGATCCTCTTTTTTGCGTTCTGCGAGACGCTGACTCATGTCATCGCGTAAACCGCGATTAGTGATGTAGGAAGTAAACCAAGCAAGTTCGTAGTCGGGGCGGGTGATGCCATTGTCACGGGCCCAGGCGAGAGCGTCTTCATCGGTCGCACCTGCAAGGATCTGAGCCTTAAGGTCTTCGTAAGCGACGCCAAGGAATTGGCAAACCCAGAGGTCCATGCCGAGGCCGAGGTTTCCGTGAAAGTCGGGATGAAGGGTGCCGGCGTGTATCAAGCGGACCTTGTCGCAGAGACGTGGGAAATAAATGACTCCACCGATTTTATCACGGGCGGAGCGGGGCAGAGTGGTTGCTTCAGGCATAAGGCAATGAAAGCGAGTGAAGGAGATCCCACCAGTGCAAAAATGATTTTTCAGGCTGATGGAAAATGGGCGAGTCGGGGAAATGGGGGCGACAAATACAGTTGCTGCGATTTGATCGTCGAATTAAGATCACTAGCATGGGTTGGTTTGGGTTTTTTGTGTTGTGTTTGATCGGGATTCTTCATGCCGAGATCGTGGAGTGGACCGCGGAGGGTGCGGTGACTCGAGCGGAGGGAACTTTTGGGGAAGGGGGCATTGCGCCCGACGATGAAGTGTCGATGACCTTTTTCTATAACGATGATGCTGGGTTCGTGGTGACTGCGATGAACTTCTTGCAGGAAGACCGAGCCTACTATGAAGAGGTAAATCTCGGGATTAAAGTGGTGATCGGGGAGCGAATCTGGGAGGGGTCGGTTGAGAATGGTGTGGAGGGAATTCCACAAACCCTTTTAGCAAGATTTGGCCAGGTTCCGGAACGGATGAATCTAGAGCTTAGAGAAGTAGAATCAGCTGAGTTTGTGTCCTTCCCTCTGAGCGATGGAGGAGGAATCGATATCTTAGGAATGGAGATTCGTGGAAGCAATGCTCTCCTTGGAGATGGGATCGATGTGGCATCGATCAATCTCGACCAGATCAGTTCAGCGACCGGATCAATTATGACGGGTGGGGTTGAACTGCGCTTTAGTCTCGACCTCGCTTCTATCGCGGTGGGAATTCAAGGAGGTGGACCGACGGGGCCAGAGGCCCTTGAGTTGGGGATTGAGGTAGTCGATAGTGACGTCGCGCCAATTATTTTGGTATGGCAGTCGTCACTTGGTGTGAAATATCTAGTTGAACAAAGTATTTCGCTTAAGGATGATGACTGGAGCCCGATTGAGGCAATCGATGGAACCGGCGATGTGATTGACTACCCCCTTACGCAACCGCCGGGGCCAAGGTTTTACCGTCTCGTCATTCCTGAAGTGCAGCGATAGATTTGGCCCATGAATGATCCTTCCTTGGTGGAACAGTTGGAGCAGATTCTCGAAGGCCATTTGGATTCCTCGGATGGGAGTCACGATTTGCATCATGCGCGTCGGGTTTTAGAGAATGCGAGTGAGATGGTGAAGCGGGCCGGAGCCGGGAACTTGCGTTTTCTCACTGCGGCAGCTTATTTACATGACTTGGTAAATGTGCCCAAGGATTCGCATGAGAGAGATCAGGCGTCGAGGCTTTCCGCGGAGGCGGCTAGGCCTATTCTGAGTGAACTGGGATTTGAGGCCGATGAGATTGAAGCGGTGCATCACATGATCATCGCTCATTCGTTTTCCGCAGGAGTGGAACCGCTGACCTTGGAAGCGCAAATCCTGCAAGATGCGGATCGACTGGAAGCCCTAGGAGCGCTAGGGATTGCGCGGACGTTTTACACGGCGGGGAAGATGAGTTCGCAGCTTTTTGATGGCGATGATCCTTTCGGGAATGAGCGTGAATTGGATGATCGTCGTTTTGCGGTTGATCATTTTAAGGTGAAGCTTCTGGGGCTCGCCGAAACGATGAAGACGGAGGCGGGCCGAGAGGTGGCCGGCGAACGGAAGGAATTTATGGAGCGCTTTTTAGAAGAGCTCGCGGGTGAGATTGGAGCCTAGCCCAGAAGATCTTTGATGAGCCGACCATGGACGTCAGTGAGACGATAGTGGCGACCCTGGAATTTATAAGTCAGTCGTTCGTGGTCAATGCCCAAGAGGTGAAGGATGGTGGCGTGGAGGTCGTGGACGCTGACGGGATCCTTGATGATGTTGTATGAGTAGTCGTCGGTTTTTCCGATGGACTGTCCTTGTTTTATGCCGCCTCCGGCAAGCCACATCGAGAAGCAACGTGGGTGGTGATCGCGACCGAAGCTTTTTTCGGTGAGGTTTCCCTGGCTGTAAACCGTGCGGCCGAATTCTCCTCCCCAGATGACAAGGGTGTCGTCGAGAAGTCCGCGTTGTTTGAGGTCCGTCACTAAGGCCGCGGAGGCTTGATCGGTTTCTCTGCAGCGCTGGCCGAGTTGTTTCACGAGTCCTCCATGAGTGTCCCAGCCACGATGGAAGAGTTGGACAAAGCGGACGCCGCGCTCGCTCAGGCGTCGGGCCATGAGTGCGTTGTGGGCATAGGTTCCGGGCCTTCGAGCATCCTCGCCGTAGAGTTTGAACGTGCTATCGGGTTCATCGGAAACATCGGTGAGTTCCGGAACTGACATCTGCATGCGGAAGGCCATCTCATATTGTGCGATGCGGGTTTCGATCTCGGGGTCGTAGAATTCCTGATGATGGATTCGGTTGAGCTCGGCGATATGATCGAGCGTGCTGCGTCGCAGATCCGAGCTAATTCCGTTGGGGTTATTAAGATAGAGCACGGGGTTTTTTCCGGAGCGGAAACGGACGCCTTGATGTTTCGAAGGGAGAAAGCCGGAGCCCCAAAGTCGATCGTAGAGGGCCTGGCCTGAGCGGTTCGAAGTCATGGCGACAAAGGCAGGTAGATTGGCGTTTTCGCTGCCGAGTCCGTAGGAAAGCCACGAGCCGATTGAGGGACGGCCGGCGAGTTGAAAGCCGGTTTGGAAAAAGGTGATGGCGGGGTCGTGATTGATGGCCTCGGTGTGCATCGAGCGGATGACGCTGATTTCATCGGCGATCCCTGAGAGGTGGGGAAGAAGGTCAGCGTTGAGCCACTGTCCGCTTTGTCCGGCTTCTTTAAAATTGAAGGTGGAACGGGCAACCGGGAAGGCAGTTTGGCCGGCGGTCATCCCAGTTTTGCGTTGCCCGTTGAAGATCGATTCGGGGACATCCTTGCCATGGAACTTTGCGAGTTGTGGCTTGTGATCGAAGAGGTCGATCTGCGAAGGTCCGCCACTTTGGAAAAGGTAGATGACACGCTTTGCCTTTGGCTTGAGTCCAGGGCTCGATTCACCGACGGCAGTCTGGGTGAGAAGGCTGGCGAGCGCTGCCGAGCCCAGCCCGTGGGTGCCTTTTTCGAAGAAATGACGGCGGGAGAAGGACTGCTGGTTCATACCGGATGAGGGGTTTGACGTTTCGTGATCATTCCTTGGTGATCACTTCATCGAGGTTGAGGAGGACGTTGGCGAGCGTGGTGAAGGCGGCGAGTTGAATGGGGTCCAGATCTTTTGGGACGGGAGATTCTCCGATTGAAGAGAGCGCGGCGGCTGACTTGGGATCGTTTTTAAATGATTCGAGATAGGTGGAGAGAGCAGAGGTCAGGATATCTTTCTCCTGGGGCTTGGGCAAACGCAGCGTGACGATCTCGAATGCATGGGTGATCGGGTCGATCGGGTTTTCTCGAAGGGTGCGTTCGGCGAGCTTGCGTGCGGACTCGACGAAGGCGGTTTCATTTAAAAGAGTGAGGGCCTGGAGTGGGGTATTAGTGCGCTTGGTGCCGACCCAGCAGGCTTCGCGGTCGGCGGCATCGAGAAGACCCATGGAGGGCGGATTGACGGTGCGTTTCCAGATCGTGTAGAGGCTGCGTCGGAAGAGATCATGGCCCTTTGATTGCTTGTATTTTTGGCCCATCGACATTTCGATCCAGAGATCCTTGGGTTGATAAGGATTGACCGAAGGGCCGCCGATTTTTTCGACAAGGAGACCGCTGACGGCGAGTGCTTGATCTCGGATGACGTGGGCGGGAAGGCGTTGGCGGGGACCACGGGCGAGGAAGCGGTTGTGAGGGTCGGCTTCCAAGAGCTGAGGATTCAGGTTGGATTGTTGACGATAGGTGGCGCTGGTGACGATGAGGCGTTGGAGGTGTTTGACGTCCCATCCGGAGTTGATGAATTCGGTGGCGAGCCAGTCGAGGAGATCCGGATGCGAGGGTTTCTCTCCCTGGACACCGAAGTCTTCGGATGTTTTTACGAGACCGGTGCCGAAATATTTTTGCCAGTAGCGATTGACGGTGACGCGAGCGGTGAGTGGGTGATCGGGTGAGACGAGCCAGCGGGCGAGGCCGAGTCGGTTGCGCGGAAAGCTCTTAGGGAGAGGTGGGAGAATCTCCGGAACGTTGCGGGAAACTTTTTCGCCATAGTCGTTGTAGAGGCCGCGCTTGCGAATGAAGGTTTTCTTCTCGGTGGCATTCTCCTGCATGACCATGGTGGTGGGGAGGGTGCGGAGGAATTGGTCGCGCTTCTCCTCGGCGGCGAGGAGTTTGGGGTGGGCCTTGTTGCCGGGGCCTTGTTCGAGGAAGGCGGTTTGGAGTTCAGCTTGGGCGTTGCCTGAAAGGGTGAGGATTTCGCGAATATTGATGGGGCGGCGATAGACGCGGAGGTCGCGAATGTCACCTTGGTAGTAATTGTCCTGATAGCCGCCGAGTCGCAGTGGGGAGCCTTTTTTTGCAGAGCCGGTGTTGCTGTTGGTGTTGTGGATGATCTTGAGTGAAGCTTCTTTTCCATTGATAAAAATGTGTTGGTTGGTGGCGCGGAGTTGACCGTGGAAAGTCAAGGTGAGGTGAGTCCATTCGTTGGCGGGGATTTTCTCTTTTGTCTCAACCATGGCGACGCCCGCAATCCAGTTGGTGATGATGTTGAAGCGGAGGTGGCCGTCCTTGAGTTGCAAGTTGAACCCGGGAGTGAGCCTACCGTTTGATTGTCGGGAAACGATGGTTCCAGAGGTAAGATCGTGGGGTTTGATCCAAAGGGAGAGGGAGTAGCGGCCCAGAGGTGCGAGGGAATCGAAGCGACCGGGAGCCTTCTTTTTGTCGCTGAGTGGGGTGCCGGGGATGCTGATTGAGGATTTCCCATCGAAGTGAAGAGCTTCGGGTGGGTGTTGATAGCTGAGTTGATGGGTGACGAGGGCTGTCTTTTCAGCGGCAGTGAGTTGTTCTTTCCATTCTGGTTTTTGGAGGGACTTGAGGATCGCTTTGGCGGCGGCGACTTTAGCTTCGAGGTCAGCGAGTTGAGTCTGTTGAGGTTGGGTGGGAGCGACGATATAGGGCTCGGAGTTCCCGGCTTTTACCGCGCGGCCAAATTCGGGGATGTTGTTGAAGAAAGCGATCATCTCGTAGTAGTTCTTCTGCGAGAGAGGGTCGTATTTGTGATCGTGGCAGCGGGCACAGCCCATGGTGAGGCCGAGCCAAACGGTGCTGGTGGTGTCGACGCGATCAACGGCATTTTCGAGGAGGAATTCTTCGACGACTAATCCGGCCTCCGAGTTGTAGCGATGGTTTCGGTTGAAGCCGGTGGCGATCTTTTGGTCGAGAGTGGCGTTGGGCAGGAGGTCGCCGGCGAGTTGTTCGATGGTGAATTGGTCAAAGGCTTTGTTGGAGTTGTATGCCTCGATGACCCAGTCGCGCCATCGCCACATGAAGCGGGGACCATCGTATTGGTAGCCATCGGTGTCAGCGAAGCGTGCGGCTTCGAGCCAAGGAAGGGCCATTGTTTCGCCATAGCGGGGAGAGGCGAGGAGCCGATCGACGGCGCGCTCGTAGGCTTGGGGTTGATCATCGGTGAGGAAGTCGGCCACTTCAGCGGGAGTGGGTGGGATACCATTGAGATCGAGAGCGGCTCGGCGGAGAATTTTTTTAGGAGCGGCTTGGGGAGAGGGATTAAGGTTCTTGTGATCGAGGGTTTGGAGAATGAAGTGATCGATGGGATTTTTGGCCCATGATGGATCAGAGGTTTTGGGAAGGGCGGGGGTAGCGGGCTTTACGAAGGCCCAGTGTTTTTCCCACTTAGCTCCTTGGGCGATCCACTTTTGCAGGGTTTCCCTTTCAGCCGGGGTGAGCCGACGGCGGAAGTCGGAAGGGGGCATCATTTCCTTCGGATCATTATGGAGGATTCTGTCGATGAGTTCGCTCCTCTCCGGATGGTGAGGGACGATGGCAGGGAGTCCGTCGCGCGGGGCTTTGGCGTCAGCTTCGAGGTCGAGTCTGAGGTCGGCTTCCCGGGTGGCGGAGTCGGGACCGTGACAGGCGAAGCAGGTATCGGAGAGGATGGGCAGGACGTCTCGGTTGAAGCTGATCTCCTGCCCTGCTGTCGGAAGACAAATGAGGAGGAAGAGGAGAGACCGCGAGATCATTGGGAATGGGGGTGAATGCTTAATTTTCAGAGTGGAGCTTCGTTGCGAGAGAGGGCCCCCTGATCAGATCTTTTCCGTGTGACGTGGTTTATGATGAGAAGCGAGTTGGGTTTATTACTCGATCTCGGGAATGGGTGCGCCTTTTTCGATGGGCTTTCCTTCCCAGACCACGGCCTTTGTTTCGGGGTCGTAGGTGATGATTCGATGCGCGGATCCGGGAGCGGGAGGACGATTGTCCTTGGGGAGGAATTTGGCTAAAGCGCTGGCTTTCTTTTTGAAGGCTTCAGTGACGATTGAGGGAGCAAGAAGGTTGCGCCATTCGTGGGGATCTTTGGGGTGATGATAAAGTTCTTCGGAGCCATCGGCGTAGCGGATGTAGCGCCAATCCTTGGTGCGAACGCCGTGATTGTGGGCTCCGTGGGAGGTGATGGCGGGTTGCTCTCGGGGAGTGGCAGGATCGTTGATCTGCGGAAGAAGAGAGATGCCTTGGAGCTTGTGGCTGGGAGGGTCGAGTTTAAGGAGATCGCAAATGGTGGGGTAAATATCGAGAAGTTCGGCGGGTTCAACGACGGTCTGTCCCTTGGGGAGTCCGGGTCCGGCGAAGATGAGGGGAACGCGGGTGCCATCGTCCCAGAGGGTATTTTTTCCGGTGATGCCCTTTTCGCCGATGTGCCAACCGTGGTCGGACCAGAGGATGATGATGGTGTTTTTATCAAGGCCGGTTTCCTTAAGGGTGGACATGATGCGGCCGATCTGGTGGTCGACGAAGGTGGTGCAGGCGAGATAGGAGCGGGTGAGGTTTTCCCATTCGTTTTTCTCTTGGAGGAATTTGAGACGGACTTCGGGGAGTTTCCAGTGGAGATACCAAGAAAAGCGTGGGGTGTCATCGCGGTCGGTCGCTAGAATTTCAGGAGCGCGGGAATTACGATGCATGTCGTACCACTTAGGGGTGACGAAGCAGGGGACGTGGGGGAGGAAGAAACCGGTGGCGCAGAAGAAAGGTTTGTCGGATTTCTGATCGTTGGCGGCTTGGCGTTTTAGGAAGTCGATAGTCCAGGAGGCGATTTTGTGATCGCCTTTGTCTTCATCTTTGTGAGGGAAGACGCCCCAGTCGACGAGTTTGTGGGGCTGGGGGGTGTCTTTGACGAGGCGTTCCTTTGGAAAGGGTGCGCCGGTGGCGCGCGGGCCGAGTTCTTGCCACTCAGTGTCTTTCTTTTTGTTTCCGTAGGAGCCGTGGTAGATTTTTCCGGCGGAGGCAGTGTGGTAGCCGTTCTTGGCGAGATGTTGCTGGAGAGGTACGTGGTCTTTGAACTCGTCGAGGTTGCGGAACCAGGGCGCGAGGCCGTAGATGCCGGTGGCGTCGGGTCGGAGGCCGAGCATGAGGGAGGCGCGGGAAGGGTTGCAGAGGGGAGATTGGCAGTGCGCGTTGGTGAAGAGAGTGCCGGATTTGGCGAGGTCGTCGATGTGGGGAGTTTTGGAGTTGGGGTGTCCGTCGAGGCAGCCAATCCAGTCGTTTTGATCATCGATAGCGATGAAAAGAATGTTCGGTCGGCCTTGGGCCGAAAATCCTAAATTCGAAACGCTAAATACTAAACTTAGACAGAGGAGGAGTTTCATGGGTGGTGTGATTGATGAACGAAAAGAGCTGACCAAAGGTTAGCTAACTCTTGGATGTGAAATTTAGCACCTGGGGGCAAGGCTGGCTTTTTTTCTGTCCTTCCTCTCTTTGGGGAGGGTTGACCTCTTGCCGCTTGGGTTAGCCTTTGTCGTCGAGGTATTTCCAATCGCCTTTATAGCGCTTGAAGCGGGAGCGTTCCTGGAGCTGGTGGGGCTCGGTGTCGAGGAAGTATTCGGCGACAAATTCGACTTTGCCGGTTTTGTCTTTGGGGCCGCCTTTTGAGGATCCGACGACGGTGAGGAAGCGCCAGTTGACGTCGCCGACCATCTCTTCGAGTTCTTGTTTGAGATTAGGATCGCGGGTGTCGGGATGGGTGGTGCGAAAGATGTAGTCGGTGAGCCGGAAGAAGTAGGCGGTGTAGCGGGAGCGCATGAGTTGCTCGGCGGTCTGCGGTTTTTTCTTCCAGTCAACGAAAGGGAGGCAGCAGTCGGCGTAGGTTTCGCGGCTTTTGCAAGGGCAGAGGGATTCGTCTCTGCTCTTGTAGGGTTCGTCGGGCTCACTCACGGACTGAGGATTGGCAGGTGAGGGATAGAAGGCAATACGAGATTAGTCGCTTGCGGGTTGCTTCTTATCGCCGAGGCACCAGATGAGGTAAAACGGGCGTTGAACGTCCAACGTCGAAGGCTTGGGTCGTGGAGCTTGTTGGCGGAGCGCTAGGTGGGAGCTGTCGCTGGATTTTGTTTGGGAGCTGGGGGCAAGGCTTGCCCAAGATCTCGCTTTAAATTTTGACGCTGGGTTGGAAACCCGGGGCTATCATATGGATCCCCTTCGGGGATGGGAAAGGGCTAGAGATCGTATTCTCTTGAGGATTTTTTAAGGTGATTGAGGAGGCCGCGGGAGCCGTCTTCGATGAGGTCGGCTCCAAGTTCGAAGCCATCGTTTCCGCCGTAGTAGGGGTCGGGGACTTCGCTGTGGTCGTGTTCGTTACAGTAGTTGGTGAAGCGATGGACGAGGGCTTTTTGTTTCTCGCTTTTGGCAAGGGCGATGATGTTGGCGTAGTTCTCGTCGTCCATGGTGAGAATGAGATCGAAGGCTTTGAAATCGTGGAGGATGAACTGTCGGGCGTAGCCGGTGACCTCATAATTGCGTTTCTGGATGGTGCGTGACATGCGGGCGTCCGGTTTGCTGCCGGTGTGGTAGCCGAGCGTTCCGGCGGAGTCGCAAATGATTTCCTTGGAGAGGCCGGCTTCTTTGACGAGATGGCGGAAGATATTTTCGCAAGCGGGAGAGCGGCAAATATTGCCCATGCAGACGAAGAGGACGTGGGTAATTTTCATAAAGAAGAATTAGAGATGAGGTGAGATAAGCCAGGCGCCGAGGCGCTGGTGCCAGGGAGCGAGGAGGGAGGGGAGGCTTGCGAGAGTGATTTCGCGGCAGCGTTTGAGGTCGCGTTGGAAGACGGCTGTTTGCTCGCGGGCGAAAGAGGAGGAGTCGACGTGGAGATTGGCATGCATCATGGTAGCGCATGGGTTTAAGGTGGGAGGCCGGTAGGTCCGCGGAGCCGATGGCATCGAAAATGACATAAATCTGCACGCCTTCTTGCGCTTTCAAGACCAAAGCGTTGGTGAAATCAGTAGCGATTTGGCCGGGCACGTAGGCGAAGGTTTCGAAGGTGATACTGTGCTTGGCATCTTGGATCGCTTGAAGCATTTTTGGATAAAAGGCGTCGCCATTGACGAGAGTTTCGATCTTGTTTCCCTCGGTCCAAGGAGTTTGGGCAGTCTTAGCGATCGAGTGCGAGAATCCGGGGTTGGAGATTGAGATATCCATACCGACGGAAGAATCGAGACTGCGATGAAAGCACGAGGGTGTTCCCAGAATTAAGGTCGCGGACAGAGCGATCCTAGCGACCGTCTGCAAGACGCTCGGCGAGCATGTCCGGAAGGCCAGCGTCTCTGATTTTCTTCTGTGTGGTCTCAATATCATATTCGACACGACGGAAGGAAACCGTTCCAACAGCGAGGTCATAGATGACGTAACAAGCCCGCCAGTCTCCGTCACGTGGTTGGCCTACTGAGCCAATATTGACGAAATATTTCTTGCCAGCTTCCAGGGGAATCGTTTCTGCGGGGATTTCGGTGACGCGGTTTTCGCGGACGAAAACTCGCGGCACGTGAGTGTGTCCGTGGAAACAGAGGTTGGTAAATTGGTAGGAGAAGTTCGACATGGCATCGAACTTGGTGGTGACGTAGTTCCAACCTTGGGGCTGATCTAAGGTCGCATGGACTACGGTGAAGTCTTCGATTTGGCGCACCATGCGGAGGTTCCGAAGCCATTCCTTTTGCTCGTCGTTTAACTGATCGCGCGTCCAACTCAGGGCGGCAGCGGCCACCGGGTTCATGTTCTTGAGACTGTCGTCGTTGCTGGCGACGTCATCGTGGTTCCCTTTTACGACCGGCCAATTGGCTTCGCGGATCTTTTCTAGGCAGGCATTCGGGTCGGCATTGTAGCCTACGACGTCTCCCAGGCAGATCCAATCGGTGCAGCCTTGATCGTTAGCATCTGCAAGAACTGCGTCGAATGCTTCGAGATTGGCGTGGATGTCTCCGAAAAGGGCGATACGCATGGCGATAAAAATGGGGGCTAATAGAGTTACGAGCAGAGCGCAGGGTGTAAAGGTTAGATTCGCATGAGCTTGGGAAATAGAGAGGCTTCAGCAATCTAATGATGTGCAGGCGGTCCGGGTCATTTTCCCATGGTGACCCGGACCACGAGGGCAACAAGGAGCAAAAGAGGGAGGGCTGTCCCGTTTCCGAAGACGGAGGTGGCGATGGGGGCGTGGATGAGGGACCAATTTAAGAAAGGACAAGGAAGGCGAGGAGCGCGGCGGTGGCGAGGCCGAGGGCGACAAAAAGGAAGAATTGGGCCTGCTCCTTTCGTCCTCTCGCGGCCTTTTGAAGAGTGCTGCGTTGAACCAGCCAGTTGGGCCCTCGTTTAGTCCTGCCACCAGCTCCTGGGAATGCGGCGTTGGCGGGGGCTGAGGAAGGGATTGAATTCGAGGGGAACGTTGAGATCGATGACGAGTTGGTGGAGGTCGGCTCCAACGTTGCCGGCGTAAAAGCCATCGTCGTTGATCCGGTACCAATAGCTGTGAAGGTCGCGGTAGGCTCGTTTTTTGCTGCCAAAAAGCTGGACCATGGTGGGTTTTTTGAGGTCGAGCGGGAGCTGGGGGTTTTGATAGAGGCTCCAGAGGACGCAGCGGAAAGTGGGGATGGTAAGGTTGCGCGGGTAGACTTCGACGAGTTCGAGGGCGACATCGAGTGCTTCCTTTTCGCGGCCTGGGATCTTGGCGAGGGAGAGAAAGTAGTTTCGCTCGTATACGTGGTTGTTGCTGAGCGCGGCGGCTTTTTTCCAAGCCTCGACGGCACGTGGAATATCAGGGCGCTTGAGAGGGTGACTCCAGATCCGGCCGATTGCGGCCCAGAGGTCGGCATCTTCGGGGAGGTAGCGGAGGCCATTGCGCAGGAAGGTGTCGCCTGCCTCAAGATATTCTTTTTCGATCGAGATACGTTTTATTTCCGGTTGATCACGCTGGCTGCGAGCCCAGGAGGCGGCATTGTATGCGAGGTGATGACTGCCTTGGTCCCAGTAGAACGCGTTGTAGGGGTCGAGGGAGGTTACGACCTTGAAGTCGTTTTTAAGCTCATACCATTCTTGGTCTTCAAAATGTAAGTGAGCTTCTAGGCTCTTGAAGAAAGCGAGGACCGAACGCAGGCCGCCGAAGGCTCCGGCGAGGCCGTTTTGGCTCATTTGGGTCCAAGCTTCTAGCGAAAGGGTGGGAGGGGCAAGTCGTTGTTCGCGCAGTTCTTCGGTGAACTTCTGTTCGAAGGGCATTTTGGTGAGCCCGGCGGCAGTGAGTCCGAGAAGGACGACGATGATTTTTTTTGGACTGGCCACGGCTAAAATTCCTTATCTGAGAAGACGAACCAAGAGAGCACGGTGTAAATGCCCAAGTAGAAAAGGGTGAAACCACCGAGCTGCAGGATCTGGTCCGAGCTGATATTAGCGGCTCGAGTGGCGGCCTCGGCGACGGAGTCGAAGATCTGAAAATCAGGAAAAAGGAGTGAGACGAGGGTGGCGAGAATTTTGGCGATTGGCCCGGAGTCTTCGGCGAGCCCTCCTTGTTCAAAGAGTCCTTGGCGGGCGATGTTTTGGGCCGCTCCGATCATCCAAATCATGACTGAGGAGGCGATGGTGAAGAGGGTGGAGGTCGAGAAGGTGGAGATGAGGAGGGCGACGGCTGCGATAACGGAGGCTTTGAAAAAGTAGGCCAAAACCCCGTATTGGAGTGTCATGGTGGGACCATGAGCAGAGATTTCATCGAGCTTCTCGTCAACTAATTCTTGGGGCCATCCTAGTTTTTGTAAGTAGGGCTCTACGTCGGCTAGCACGGCACCGGTGCGGAAATGAAGGGTTATGACGAGGATCATGTCCATCACGGCCAGGGCAATGAAGACGACCGCCATGACCCCAAGGAGTTTCCCCACGAGGTAGTCAAGGCGGGGGACGGGTTTACAGAGGATGGTATAAAGCGTGCGGTCCTCGATATCACGCGGGATCAGAAGAGCGGTCGAGACGATGGCGAAGAGGGAGCTGAAAAGCATCATCGTGCCCAAGCAGAGGTTCTTGTGCATCTGCAGTTCCTGCTGGGGTTGGGAGGCTTCGGGGCCGGCATACCAAGGCGCATCGAAGAACTGGATTCCTACAAAGACGGCGGCGATGGGCGCGAGAAAGTAAAAGACCTTCATGCGCACTAATTGAGTAACTGTGCTTTGCGCGATAATTAAAATGCGCCGGGGCGAAATGAAGGAGGTCTTATTTCGTTGCCGTTGGGTCTTTTTATTTGAAGAACTCATACGGGTGATCAGGAATTGGTGCGCTTCCGGCGTTTTTTAGTAACCGTGCGACGAGGTTTCGTTTCCTTTAAGAAGAGATTCTCGAGAGTGGTGCGAGGGTTGCCTTCGGAGACCATATCGACCCCGTAAGTGATATCCACCAGGGTACGAATTTGGTCGAGGAGCTCTGGGCTGGCATTTTCGAGAACGATCTCGGTGCGGTCTTCGAGGGCGATGAGGTCATCGAGTTTCCCCTGACGGACCATTTTTCCATGGTTGATGATTCCGACACGGTCGCACACTTCCTGAACTTGTTCAAGAAGGTGAGAGCAGAGAAAAACGGTCATGCCACGGTTCTTGAGCTCGAGGATCAGATCGCGGATTTTGCGTGAGCCGGAGGGATCCACTCCTGCGGTGGGCTCATCGAGGATGACAAGCCGAGGGTCCTGCACGAGGGCCTGAGCGAGTCCGATGCGCTGGAGCATGCCTTTTGAGTAACCTTTGAGCGTGCGATTACGGGCGTCATCGAGTCCTACGAGGTTGAGCATTTCATCGATTCGATGCTTTAACTTGGCTCCTCGCATACCACAGAGTTTGCCGTAAAACTTGATTGTTTCCGCTCCGGTGAGGTGTTTGTAGAAATAGGGATTTTCCGGGAGGAAGCCCACATCGTTTCGTGAATCGACTTTGAGGGAATCTTTTCCGAAGATGGAGCAGGTTCCGGCGGTCGGTTTTACGAGGCCGAGGAGGGCCTTCATGGTGGTGGACTTGCCGGATCCGTTGGGCCCGATCATGCCGTAAACTTCGCCGGGCTCGATGCGGATCGAAACGTTGTCGACGGCACGCAGCTTTGGTCCCCGGAGGGAGATTTGAAAGTCCTTCACAAGGCCGCTGACCTCCACTGCCGGAATATCGCTCATGTATAAAAATGTTAGGGTGGGTAACGGTGGCGTGCAAGAAGACAGTTGCGGCGGGAAAGCAACTTTCTTTGACCTAAGCGGCTGCCTATTCCTCTCTTGTGCTGGCTAGTTTATTTTTTAGGGAAAGAGGCCGCGAGTTTGTTTAACATTGGCGACGGTTTGGATGCCGGTGGCGAGGGCGCCTAGGCGCATGCCGCAATTGTGTTTCTCACAGAAGTTGTTGAGGTTGGTAAAAGCCTCGTTGAGTTTGGTCTCGAGCTTGGTGAGGACTTCGTGTTTTGTCCACGAGAAGCGCTGGAGATTCTGAACCCACTCGAAGTAACTGACGGTGACGCCGCCGGCATTGCAGAGGACGTCGGGGATGAGGAAGATGTCGCCGCGTTGCTCGATGATGGCATCGGCCTCGGGGGTGGTGGGACCGTTGGCGGCTTCAGCGAGGATACGGCATTTGAGTTTGGCGGCATTGTCCTTGGTGATAACGCGCTCGAGGGCCGCGGGGACAAGGGCGTCGCACTCTTGAAGGAGGAGTGTATCGGGGTCGATGGGCTCTGCTCCGGGGAATCCTTTGATGCCTCCGTGGGTGGAAACGTGTTCGTGGAGGGCGTGGTGGTCGATGCCTTTTGCATTCCAGATCGCTCCGGAGATATCGCTGATTCCGGTGACTTTCATGCCGTAGCCAATCATGGTGTCGACGGCGTGAGAGCCGACGTTTCCGTAGCCTTGGACGATGGCGGTGGTTCCTTGGATCTTGATCCCGAGTTTGGCGAGGGCGAGGGTGATCGTGAAGGCAACGCCGTGGCCAGTGGCTTGGGTGCGGCCCTCGGAGCCCTGAAGTTCGACGGGTTTCCCGGTGACGATTTCGGGGACGAAACGGCCTTCCCGGGTGGAGTAGGTGTCGAGAATCCAGGCCATGTGCTGGGCGGTGGTGCCAACGTCGGGGGCCATGACATCGATCTCCGGCCCGATAAAGGGGGCTATTTCCTGGGCGAAGCGCCGAGTTAGGCGTTCCTGCTCCCTCATACTCATGGTGCGGGGGTCACAGGCGATGCCGCCTTTTCCTCCGCCGTAGGGAAGTCCCATGAGGGCACATTTCCAGTTCATCCACATCGCGAGAGCAGCGACCTCGCCAATGTTGACATTGGGATGGAAACGAAGGCCCCCCTTCACGGGGCCACGGGAGAGGTGGTGCTGAACGCGGTGGCCGAAGAAGACCTCGGTGCGGCCATCGTCCATGGTGACGGGTAAGGTGACGGTAATGAGGCGCTTGGGCCACTTGCAACGCTCGCGGACTCCGGCATCGAGTTCGAGGAAATCGGCGACGCGATCGAACTGCTCGGCAGCCATGCCAAAGACGGGGTCTTTTAAAAGGGCCTCTTTCATTAATGAAAAGCTAGCGTGAATTAGAGGGGGAGCACATCATTTTTCAGCGGGAACCCACCTTTCTTGAACCGCGTCTGGAGCTCCTTAGTAAAAGAGTTCATGACCGCAATGAGACCCCTGCCCGCCATCACAGCTTCCGTTTTTTACGAAAATGATTTCGCAAACGACGCCTCGTAGTCGGTCCAGACCTCCGGGCGCATTGAGAGCCAATCCTTCCAGTTGCTTCGCCAGTAGATGTCCTAAGTAAACCTCTCTGCTAAGAACGCGGTAGATTTTATCAGTGGAGCTTCCGCGATCTCCCATTCTGTCACGGATTTGAGAAGCTGTCAGCGGCTCTGGCTCAAGGAGTGAGAGATCATTTATGCTGTTCCTTGCAAGAATGGCATGGAAGGTGTTGGCTCCATCTATGTCTACGATCAATCTTTCTTCCTACGGAATCGAAGGTCCTGTTGTTTTGCGGAACCTCCCTCCATCACGGCTTTACATCGAGGCCATCCGCCACGAGCCGACCTCTACGATCTCGGATACCGGAGCACTCATCGCTTATTCGGGTGCAAAAACGGGACGTTCTCCGAAGGACAAGCGCATCGTTTCTAATTC